>Ga0310822_100537_pt1 | contig 18050 bp, 15 predicted proteins | sample P4_ome_2_FD_201313 | JGI IMG/M metagenome (GOLD analysis project Ga0310822, IMG submission 201313) | Sorghum-adapted microbial communities from Joint BioEnergy Institute, Emeryville, California, United States - P4_Day56_Rep2 | ecosystem: Engineered > Bioreactor > SSF (Solid state fermentation) >... | reverse complement strand
AGTCTGGGCAAACCGGTGATTGTCGGGGTTGAGAATGCCCTCAGCCTGCTAAGCGACGGTATGGAAGTTTCCATCTATCCGGAGGTCGGTGTCATCTATTCCGGACAGAAGCAAGTGCTGTAGTCGCGCCGTTTTCGCGGGGCGGGAGCAGGGTGTCGGCCCGGTTCCCGCCCTTCGGTCTGCCCGCAACAGGAAGGAGGATCGCGAGCCATGCAGGGAAACTGGTTTCGGCACGTACTGAGAGTGCGTTATCAGGAAACGGATCAAATGGGCGTCGTCTATCACGCCAATTATCTGAATTGGTTTGAGATCGGCCGGACCGAGCTGATCCGGCGGCTCGGCAAGCCATACACGGAGATTGAAGCCCTGGGGCTGCTGCTTCCGGTGACGGAGCTTGAGGTGAAATTCCGTGCCCCGGCCCGCTATGACGATCTGGTGGCGATCTATACCCGGATTGTGGAACTGACGCATCTGCGTACCGGATTTGAATACGAGATCCGCAGGGCGCAACCGCCGGCGCACGTGGAGCCGGGCTTTGCGCCCCGGGAAGAAAGCGGTCGGGAAGGTGTTTTCCCGGAAGGGGAGTTTCTGGTCGGAGGAAAGACCCGCCATGTCTGGGTCAACCGTTCGTTCCGGCCGCAGAGGCTGGATAAAATGGCGCCGGACATTTACCGCCTGCTCCGGCAGGAAGGATCGTAGCGCCCGGATCAAAGCAGGGTTCCGTAAAATGATCCGAACCGGCCTGCCTCCGGAACGCGGCTACTTGGCAATAAAGCCGTGGACGATGTAATTCCGGATATCGCGGAAAACATGGGCCCGCGCGAAGGCGGAAAGCACGACCAGCGTAACGGGGCCGGCAATGAGGCCGAGGACGCCGAGCAGCTTCAGTCCCACGAACATGGCGATCAGCGTAGCCAGCGGATCCAGGCCGATGCTGGTTGCCAGTACCTTGGGCTCGAGAATTTGGCGGGCGACAAGGACAATCCCGTAGAGCACGCTTAACCCGATCCCCATGAACATATCGCCCCTGAGGAAATTGTAGACGATCCAGGGCACCATAACGGCACCGGTTCCGAGATACGGCAGAAGATCGACGACACCGGTCAGGAGGCCGATGGAAATGGCATATTTGACGCGAAGCACGAGCAATCCGATTGTTACGACCAGCGCGGTCATGGTTACAAGAATGAGCTGGGCGCGGATATAGCCGAACAAGGCTTTCTGCAGATCGCTCCAGATGGCGCGGGTGGCCGTTATAACCTTCTCCGGAAACCAGGAGCGGATGGCCGCCGCATGGCGGTGCCAATCTTTGCTGATAAAAAAGGACGCCAGCAGGGCGATCACCGTCAGCGTAGCGATCTTCGGCAGGGAAGCAAGGAATGCGATGATGCCGTTGATGAAGGCCGTGACGACGGATGTGCTGAAGTCGGCGATCGTTTTGGCCGTGGAGCTGACGTTGGAGTTAATCGTGTTCTGGTACTGCGGATTCTGCCGGTAGAAACTGCCCAGTTGGTTTACCAGCCCTTGAATCTGCGATGAATTCAGCCATTGCACGAACTGGTCCTTCCACTCGTTGATGTGCGCCTGGAACGATTCCGCCAGATTGCCGAGCTCCACGACAATATTGGCTACCAGCAGCGTGAAGAAGGCAGCGGTAATGCCGATAAAAAACAGCAGGGCCGTACTGACCGCCAGCCAGCGCGGAAACCGGGTCCTTGTCCCCAGGAAGCGCACCAGGGGATTCAGCAAATAAGCGATCAGCCATCCGAAGATAAATGGATAAACCAGCGGAGTCACGTAAACGATGGCCAGAGCGATCAGCGCAAAGATCACCGCCACCCACAGCCCGCGCAGGATTTGTTTGACCAGTACCGGATTCAAGCAGCCACCCTCCCTTGAAAATGGACAACCTGGCTTCTGCTTCCATTGTATCACGAAACCGCCTTTTCACGAAAATTGCCAATCGGCCCAGTCTCCCATGCGGGCGATGGGGGACATTTGCCGGCAATGTCCTTGATAACGGGACGAAATCGGCAAATTTCGGGTATAAGATTCAAAAAATAACAAAAAATCTTTATGATGCCGATAATGAACTTTTATGCTTCATTATGTTCCCTTTGGGGACAAAATCATTTATTATTAAGTTTGGGTCTCAAAATTTCCTTTTTTTTTGGGGATTTACCTTTCAATTTTTTTGATATAGAGGCTTTATTTGCAGAAAAAGGAGATGGATACTGATGACGGCTACGAAAGGTTTGGAAGGCATTGTCGCTGCGCAGTCTTCGATCAGCTCGATTATTGACGGCGTGCTGACGTATCGCGGGTACAATATTGACGATTTGGCGGAAAATGCCTCGTTTGAGGAAGTCGTTTATTTGCTGTGGCACGGCAGGCTGCCGAACCGGCAGGAGCTTGACGGGCTCAAGAAGGAGCTTGAAGGCTATGCCAAAGTTCCGGATGAAGTCATCCAGCAGATCAGACTGTACCCGCAAGGTACCAATTCCATGGCAGCCCTGCGAACAGCGGTATCCAGCCTGGCGCTTTACGACAGGGAAGCCGGCGACATGAGCCGGGAGGCCAATCTGCGCAAGGCTGCCAGACTGCAGGCGCAAATTCCGGCGATCGTAGCCGCGTTTGCGCGCATTCGCGAAGGCAGGGAACCGGTCGCGCCGAAAAGCGGGGCCGGCGTCGCCGAGAATTTCCTGTACATGCTGACCGGTGAAGAGCCGAACCGCACGGCCGTTGAGGCGCTGGACAAAGCATTGGTGCTTCATGCCGACCACGAGCTGAACGCTTCCACCTTTGCCGCACGCGTAACGGTCGCTACGCTTTCGGACATTTATTCCGGTGTTACCTCGGCGATCGGCGCCTTGAAGGGCCCTCTGCACGGAGGGGCGAACGAAGCGGTAATGGCCATGCTGGAGGAAATCGGCTCGATCGGGAATGTCGAATCCTACATCAACGATAAGCTGAGCAAGAAAGAGAAAATTATGGGCTTCGGCCACCGCGTATACAAAAACGGCGACCCGCGCGCCAAGCATTTGCAGAAGATGTCGCAGGAGCTGGGCAAAATCACCGGCAATATGCAGTGGTACAATATGTCCATCAAAATCGAAGAGCTGGTTACAAGCCAGAAGGGCCTGAAGCCGAACGTCGATTTTTATTCCGCATCCGTCTACACGGCCCTGAAAATTCCGCGCGATTTGTTCACACCGATTTTTGCCGTAAGCCGGGTTTCCGGATGGACTGCCCATATTCTCGAGCAGTATGAGGACAATCGTCTGATCCGTCCGCGCGCCGAATACGTCGGACCGGCCAGCCAGACATTCGTTCCGCTGAACGAACGCTAAGTCGCACGCAGCGATTACCGCCGTGCATTACCATATACTTAGAAAATCACCGCATTCTGCTGAAGCAGCAGTCCAATTACACGAGGAGGAATCGACTCATGCCGCAATTCGAACAATTTGCCCAGCCTACGGCCGGCGAGAAAATCACAATTAAAGACGGCAAGCTGCAGGTGCCGAACCAGCCGATCATTCCGTTTATCGAAGGAGACGGAACGGGCCCGGACATCTGGGCGGCCTCCCAGCGGGTACTTGATGCCGCCGTGGAGAAAGCCTACAAGGGCGAGAAAAAAATCGCCTGGTACGAGGTTTACGCCGGAGAGAAAGCCTTCAACAAATTCAACAGCTGGCTGCCCAACGACACGCTGACCGCGATCCGTGAATACATCGTTGCGATCAAGGGACCTCTGACGACCCCGGTAGGCGGCGGCATTCGTTCCCTGAACGTGGCGTTGCGCCAGGAGCTCGATCTTTACACCTGCCTGCGGCCGGTGCGTTATTTCAACGGAGTTCCTTCTCCCGTTAAACGCCCGGACCTTGTCGATATGGTTATTTTCCGCGAGAACACCGAGGATATCTATGCCGGAATCGAGTATCAGGCGGGGACCCCGGAAGTCAGGAAAGTCATCGATTTCCTGCAGAACGAAATGGGTGTCAAGAAAATCCGCTTCCCGGAAACGTCCGGCATCGGAATCAAGCCGGTATCCTCGGAAGGCTCCAAGCGCCTGATCCGCGCCGCGATCGAATATGCCATCCAGCATGGCCGCAAGAGCGTGACCCTGGTTCACAAAGGCAACATCATGAAGTTTACCGAGGGTGCCTTCAAGAACTGGGGCTACGAGCTGGCCGAGCAGGAATTCGGCGACAAGACTTTCACCTGGGCACAATATGACCGCATTAAGGAAGAAAAAGGTACCGAAGCGGCGAACCAGGCTCAGAAAGAAGCCCAGGCCGCCGGTAAAATCATCATCAAGGATGCGATTGCCGATATTGCCTTGCAGCAGGTGTTGACCCGCCCGGCTGAATTCGATGTCATCGCGACCCTGAATTTGAACGGCGACTACCTGTCTGACGCCCTGGCTGCCCAGGTTGGCGGAATCGGAATCGCTCCGGGGGCCAACATCAACTATGTGACCGGCCACGCCATCTTCGAGGCCACTCACGGCACGGCGCCGAAATACGCCGGTCTTGACGTGGTAAACCCGGGTTCGGTGATTTTGTCCGGCGTCCTGATGCTCGAACATCTGGGCTGGCAGGAAGCGGTACAGCTGATTTACAAAGGCATGGAAACTGCCATCAACAACAAAACCGTGACTTATGACTTCGCCCGCCTGATGGAAGGGGCAACCGAAGTGAAGTGCTCCGAATTCGCGAACGAAATCATCAAGCACATGGATTAATTTCCTATTGAACGATGACAATAAAGGTGAGGGCCCGGCTTACGCTCGGCCCCCCTTTTTGCTTTTCCGGCCGGTCGCGGACGAGGACCGCCGGACGAGGATCGGAACAGGAAGCCGGCAAGGCCGGCGCAGCCAAGAAGAAGGAGGCTTCAACATGGCCATTCGGCGCAAAAAAATCAGCGTGATTGGCGCGGGCTTTACCGGAGCGACTACCGCCCTAATGCTTGCGCAAAAAGAACTCGGCGATATCATTCTGCTCGACATCCCGCAGTTGGAGAGCCCGACCAAAGGAAAAGCCCTGGATATGCAGGAAGCGGGTCCGGTTCAGGGCTTTGACAGCAGGATTGTCGGCACATCCAGCTACGATGAAACGGCCGGATCGGACCTGGTCATCATTACGGCCGGCATCGCCCGCAAACCGGGAATGAGCCGCGATGATCTTGTGAATACGAACGCCGGCATCATGAAGTCTGTTTGCGAGAATGTAAAACAGTATTGTCCGGGCAGCATTGTCCTCATTCTGAGCAATCCGGTCGATGCCATGACCTATGTGGCCTTCCAAACCCTCGGCTTCCCGAAGAGCCGCGTGATCGGCCAATCCGGTGTTCTGGATACCGCCCGTTACTGCGCCTTCATCGCGCAGGAATTGAACGTTTCCGTTGAAGACGTCCGCGGTTTCGTTCTGGGCGGGCACGGGGACGACATGGTGCCGCTTGTCCGTTATTCCAACGTCGGCGGCATTCCGGTCGAGAAGCTGATTCCGGCTGACCGGATCGAAGCGATTGTCGCCCGAACCCGCACCGGCGGCGGCGAAATTGTCAACCTGCTGGGCAACGGCAGTGCCTACTACGCTCCGGCTGCTTCACTTGTTCAAATGGCCGAAGCCATTCTGAAGGACAAGAAACGAATTCTGCCGGCCATCGTCCTTCTGCAAGGCGAATACGGATTCGACAATCTGTTCATGGGTGTACCGGTTTTGCTGGGCGGCAGCGGTATCGAGAAGGTGTTCGAGCTTGAGCTGACGCCTGAAGAAAAGACAGCTCTCCAGAAATCCGCCGAATCTGTACGCAGCGTCATCCGAATGATTAACGGCTGAGCCGGGGAAAAGCAGACAACAAAGAAACGTCCGGATTTGTCATGGCACAGGACCGGGCGTTTCTCTGCGAAGCGGGAAATTGCGGGGCGCATAGCGGCCCGCGGTTCATCATTTTGCGGCATTGGGTGTAATGCGGGTGGAGAATTTCCCGGTATTCGGATTGTACATGATCGGAACGCCCAGCAAGGTCTGCAAATCGTCCATGCTGATCATCGCCGTTCCGTCCTTCGGAACGATCGGCCTTGTAAGGGTCGTCTTGCGGATGCCGTCCGCAGTCACGACTTCCGGGCTGTTCAGACGGGCGGACCAGGTTTTCCCCCGGAACGCGATGCGAAGGGTACCGTTCCGTTCCTGAACGACGCTGCCGCCCAGCTGGCTGACGGCCTCCTGCAGCTTGATCTGGCTGAAGGGCCTGCCTGTCGCCACTACCCGCCGGATGATCGAGTTATGAAGTCCCTCCGGCGTAATCCACGGGCTGCCCGCATTGATGCGGGGAATGGCCAGCGGATCGACATCCCGGGTGGCCATTTCCGGCACGATGGTAAAGGCATAGCGGATTCCGGCGTCGTGAACGATTTGGGCGGCCTCCTTGTTATACATGCCAAAAGGATAGGCCAGGCTGTCGATCGGCTCGGAATACAGATCCTTCAGACTGTTTATGCAGGCCTGCGTATCGCTGTAGATGCGCTGCCGGTATTCCTCCGCCGTTTCTTTTTTGCCGTCCTTCTCCAGTCGGGCCGTCAGCAAAGGTTCGCCGGAAGGCGCTTTGTCGTGCAGGGCGTGCGTATGGCACTGGGCATCGATAAAGTTCGTATCGTGGGTCATTTCCACGATTTCATCCCTGGAAAGGGAAGGAATGTAGCTGGCCAGCGGATTCTCCAAATCCTTCGTGATGACGAAGTTGACAGCGGGTATGCGCAGCCTCTTCAGAATGGGGTAGGCGTTTTCGTAAAAGCTCTCGTAACCGTCATCGAAGGTAACGAGCACCGCGTTGTTGGGAACGGTGGCGCCCTGCAGAAAATCCTTGAACTGCCGCAAAGTGATGAACTGATAACCCTCTGCGAGCAGATAGTTCAGCTGATCGGAGAACAAAGCCGTCGTGATGGTGCTGGAGCTTTTGGCAAGGTCGTGAACGTGATGGTACATGATGACGGCAACCTGATCCCGGTACCATACCTTGGTTCTGGAAGCGGTTGAAATGCTGAAGGAAGGAAGAATGATTCCCAGGCCGAGAATCGCAAGAATTACCGTTTTCAGGATAAGCTTGGTCATGTTGGTCCGAACTCCTTAACGTCAATGCGGGGCTGCCCTCATTATACCGGATCGCGCGGGGGGTTGGAACCTCCTTTTTTCAAACGGAACGGTCATCTTGTGCTATAATAGCAGGAGAACTGTTGCTCTTCCGGAAAGCGCCGGAGAGGAACGCATATATGGAGAGGAGACCTGGGAGCTATGCAGCAATTTCAGCAGAGTGTATATGATCTGATCGTCGAAACGTCGACCCATCTGCCGGGCGATGTGCGCAAAGCCATCATCCGCGCCCGCGAGATGGAGGACCGGGGAACCCGGTCGGCCCTGTCCCTGTCGACCATATCGGATAATATTCATATGGCGGAATGCAACGTGTCGCCCATTTGCCAGGATACGGGGATGCCGACTTTTATCATCCGCTGTCCGGTAGGAGCCAATCAGATTGTGATGAAACGGCAGATCCTCGAAGCGATCGCCCAGGCCACGAGGGACGGGAAACTGCGGGAAAATTCGGTCGATTCGCTGACCGGAACGAATACCGGAACCAACGTCGGCCCGGGAACGCCGGTAGTCCACTTTGAACAGTGGGAGCGCGAAGATATCGACGTCCGCCTGATTTTGAAGGGCGGCGGCTGCGAGAACAAGAATATCCAGTACAGCCTTCCCGCCGAGCTGGAAGGTCTGGGCAAGGCCGGACGCGATCTGGACGGCATTCGCAAGTGCATCATGCATGCCGTCTATCAGGCGCAGGGCCAGGGCTGCAGCGCCGGCTTTATCGGAGTCGGCATCGGCGGAGACCGTACCACCGGTTATGAACTGGCCAAGGAGCAGTTGTTCCGCCCGGTGGACGATATCAATCCCAATCCCGATCTCGCCAAGCTGGAGGAGTACATCGTAGAGAATGCCAACAAGCTGGGCATTGGAACGATGGGCTTCGGCGGCCAGGTTACCCTGCTCGGCTGCAAAATCGGCGCCATCAACCGGCTTCCGGCCAGCTTCTTCGTTTCCGTTGCTTACAACTGTTGGGCGTTCCGCCGCCAGGGGGTTGTGCTGGATTCGCAGAGCGGGGCGATCAAGGAATGGATTTACCCCCGCGGCAGCGAAGTGGACATCACCGGAGGGAACGAAGGAACGCAGGAAGCGGCGGCAGGCCAAAGCCAGACCCGCGAAATCGTATTGACGACGCCGATTACCGAGGAGCAGATCCGCGAGCTGCGCGTCGGGGATGTGGTTGTGATCAACGGAACGATTCACACCGGCCGCGATGCCCTGCATAAATACCTGATGGATCACGATTCTCCCGTGGATTTGAACGGTGCCGTCCTATACCATTGCGGGCCGGTTATGATGAAAGACGAGAACGGGGAATGGCAGGTGAAAGCCGCGGGTCCGACGACATCGATCCGGGAAGAGCCGTACCAGGGGGATATTATGAAGAAGTTCGGCATCCGCGCAGTGATCGGCAAGGGCGGAATGGGAGCCAAGACGCTGGCCGCTCTGCAGGAGCATGGCGGGGTTTATTTGAACGCCATCGGCGGCGCCGCCCAATATTACGCGCGGTGCCTGAAGAAAGTGGAAGGTGTCGATTTCATGGAATTCGGCATGCCGGAAGCGATGTGGCACCTCCAGGCGGAAGGCTTTGCGGCGATCGTGACCATGGATTCCCACGGCAACAGCCTGCATGCCGACGTAGAACTGGATTCCCGGCAAAAGCTGGAGCAGTTCAAGGAACCGGTCTTTAAATAATTCCCGGCTTCTCCGCTGACAAGCTTGGCTCCTTTCGGGCATTGGCCCGGAGGAGTTTTTTGTTGTATGCTGGAAATATCCGAATCGAAGCGGAGGCTGTGTATGAACCGGTTTCGCACCCGACTGACCCTGATTTTCATCGCCATGATCGGACTTGCCATGATCGTGGCCGGTTTTTTTATGGCCGAGCTGCTCAAATCCTCCCATCTCGATGCGCTGCGTCAAAGCCTTCTGCGCGAGGCCAGGCTGCTGCGGACAACCGTCGATTGGAAATGGGACGGAGATGAAGCCTCGCTTATGCGGTATTACAGCGGTCTTGCGGATACGCTCCGCAAGTCGGCCGACGCCCGCGTAACCTTCATTCGCGCCGACGGCAAGGTGCTGGGCGATTCCGATCACGATGCCGCCGGCATGGATAACCACTACCGGCGGCGGGAAGTGGCGGAATCCAGAGAGAAGGGCGTTGGCTACTCCATCCGCTTCAGCGACACGATCCGGCAAAATATGATGTATGTGGCGCTCCCCGTTCGGCAGGGGGAACGGATCGAGGGGTATTTGCGGCTGTCTATCAGCCTGGCGCTGATCGAGGCGTCCATCCGGAAGCTGTGGTATTTTCTGATCGCCGGCCTGGCGGCGGTTTTCCTGGTGGCGGGGCTGGTCATTTACCGGATATCCTCGGCGATGACCCGCCCGATTGAAAACATCACGAAGGTGGCCCGCGAGATGACCGGCATGAATTACGAGGCGAGAGTGCCTGTCCGCCATTCCGACGACGAAATCGGACAACTGGGCAAGGCGATCCATGCGATGGCCGACAGCCTGCGGCTGCAGGTGAACCGGATCCGCGAGAACGAAAGCCGGCTGCAGACTGTGCTCGACAATATGATCAGCGGCGTCGTGATGGTTGAATGCGAACGCCGGGTGACGCTCGTCAACCGGGCGGCGGAAGAAATCGTCGGGCTTAACGCCAGGGAGATGCTGGGCAAGTCCTGCCGGGAAGCGAGACTTCCGGAAGATTTGATCGGCCTGGTCGACCAGTCTCTTGTCTCCAAAAGCCATATGCGCGGGGAACTGGTTTTTCATTATCCCGAGGAACGCACGGTGGAAGTGAATGCCGCTCCGCTGCAGGCCGATCCGGAATGGTCGGGCGTACTGGTCGTCCTGCACGACATTACGGCCCTCCGCAGGCTTGAGAACATGCGCAGTGAATTTGTGGCCAACGTCTCGCATGAGCTGAAGACGCCGGTTGCCGCGGTGAAAGGCTTCGCCGAGACGCTTCTTTCCGGGGCGCTGGAGGACAGGGAAACCGCGAAAACTTTTTTGCAGATTATTTATGATGAGAGCGAACGGCTCGACCGGCTGATCGGAGACATTCTCGAACTTTCCAGGATCGAATCCCGCCGTGCCGCGCTGAACTATTCGCCGGTTGAGCTGGGAGGCTTTCTGACCGATCTTGTGCATATCCTCGAGCCGGCCGCCCGAAAAAAGCAGATCCGGCTCGAAGTGCAGGTCGGCGAGGATTTGTACATTGAGGCGGACGAGGACCGGCTGCGGCAAATCCTGATCAATCTGCTGCAAAACGGGATCAATTACACGCCGGAAGGCGGGAAGGTGTCCGTTTTCGCGGAGCCGGCGGAAGCCGGCGAAGATTACGAGCATATCCGTCTGACCGTAGCCGATACGGGCATTGGCATTCCCAGGAAAGACCTGCCGCGCATTTTCGAACGGTTTTACCGCGTGGACAAAGCCCGCTCCCGGAGCTCCGGGGGAACCGGACTGGGGCTTTCGATCGTCAAGCATTTGGTCGAGCTGCATCGGGGCACGATCAGGGTGGAAAGCGAAGTCGGAATCGGGACGCGGTTCATCCTTGAGCTTCCGGTTGTCCAGCCTTGAGCTTTAACAAGAAGTTTACAGAGTGTTTACATTGCGTTTACACGAACATGCTATGCTGGCGGTACCGGCTGCCGCAGCGGAACAATTTGCAAACGGGGGAATCCCATGTCATCCAAAATCCTAGTCATAGAGGACGAGCCCACCCTGGCCCGGCTCCTCACCTACAATCTCGGCCAGGAAGGCTACGAGACGAAAGTGGTGGAACATGGCGGAGAAGGGCTGCGAATCGCCGCGGAATCCGAATTCGATCTGATCATTCTCGATATCATGCTGCCCGGTTTAAACGGCTTTGAAATACTTGAAAAGCTCCGGCAAAAAGGCAACAAAACCCCCGTCATCATCCTGACCGCGCGCAATGCGGAGGAAGAGGTCGTTCAGGGGCTGAAGCTGGGAGCAGACGACTATATTACCAAGCCGTTCGGCGTCGCGGAGCTGCTTGCGAGGGTCTCGGCGGTGCTGCGGCGTTCCCTGTCCGATGAAGCCCTGAAGCAGATGAGCGGGGAGGAAGAGAAAACGATCTATGCCGGGGAACTGGCGATTTACCCTGACAAATACGAAGTTTATCTGCATGGCGAACCGATTGCGCTGCGCCCCAAGGAGTTTGAGGTGCTGCTCTACCTGGTGCAGCGGCCCGGCGTTGTAGTCACCCGGGATGATCTGATGAACGTGGTATGGGGGTTTGATTATATCGGCGGGCAGCGGACGGTGGACGTTCATGTCAGCTCATTGCGCAAAAAGCTGGAGATGAGCCAGCAGTCGGTGAAGATCGATTCGATTCGCGGGGTCGGTTACAAGCTGGTACTGCCCGCAGCCAAAAAAGAATAGGTCTTATTGCCCGGGAAATTCAGCGCCCCCACTCCCTCATCTTCTCGCGGTACTCTTTGGGGGAACAATGGTTGAACTTGCGGAAAACCTTGTAGAAATGGGCCATGTTCGGCATGCCGATTTCTTCCCCTACCCGGGCAATGCTGACGTCCCGGGTCAGAAGAAGCCGTTCGGCCAGCTTGATTTTCTGGAAATTGAGATAATCTACGAATGACATGCCGACTGCTTTTTTGAAGGATTTGACGAAATGATAATAGCTCATATTGACGATCCTGCTGGCTTCTTCCACCTGAATTTTGCCGGTCAGGTTTTTCTCCATGTAATCGAGCGCCGGCTTCAGCCGGCTGATCTCGTGCGGCTCCTGGCGCGGAAGCACCTGGCGGGTATCGCTGCGCAACAGGGTCAGCATGATTTCGCGGATGCGAATGCTGACGGCGAGCTCCGCCCCTTCCTCCCTGGAACGAGCTTCGGCGTAGATGTCTTCCACACAGCGGATCACCCGGGCGCGGGCATCGTTGTTCTCCCTGAAAATATAATTCAGCCGGCTGAGCGGAACATTCATCCCAAGCAGCCGCTTCAGGTAGGGCATGGTGGACGGTTCGAAGTACTGCCCCAGATCGGCCTGAAAGACCATATATTTCAGCCGCACTCCGGCATGGGAACGATCCCGGTGCAGCTGAGAGGAACCGATCAGCAGCACGTCGCCCGCCTTCAGCGGATGAAATTCATCCTCTATGTAGACGTCGAGCATGCCTTCAAGAATGACGAGAATTTCGGTTTCTTTGTGGTAGTGCCAGTCGACATACCACTCGCGGTATCGCCTGTGCTTGAAAATCCGGATCGGCATCAGCGGATTCGGGTATGGCACCTTCTCGTTGTAGATCTGCACATATTTCCCTCCTCGTCCATTCCGACTTCGGCATGCAGTCGGGATCGGTAAAGATGCCAAAATCGCATACAAGTTCGCCCAGATCGGCAATATCTTTTTCCTCCCGGGTTCTTTATACTATATTTTAGTGAGTCGAGCACTGTTTGAAAAGGCTTCAAAAGCAAAAGAGGAGGAATCGACCGATGGGGAAGACGTTCAAAATCGGGATTATCGGCTGCGGCGGGATCGCCAACGGCAAGCATATGCCGAGTCTGGCCAAGCAGCCCAATGCACAGATGGTCGCCTTCTGCGATATCGTGGAAGAGCGGGCCAAGGAAGCGGCCGCCAAATACGGTACGCCTGACGCCAAAGTCTACACCGATTACCTGGAGCTCCTGAAGGACAAGAGCATTGACATCGTCCATGTCTGCACTCCCAACGATGCCCACGCCGATATTTCCATTGCCGCCCTGGAATCGGGCAAGCATGTGATGTGCGAGAAGCCGATGGCGAAGACCGCAGCGGACGCCCGCCGCATGGTGGAGGCCGCCAGGAAAACGGGAAAGAAGCTTTCGATCGGCTATCAGAACCGCTACCGGCCGGACAGCCAGTATTTGAAGAAGATTTGCGAGGAAGGAGCACTCGGTGAAATTTATTTTGCCAAGGCGCATGCGATTCGCCGCCGTGCTGTACCAACCTGGGGCGTCTTCCTGGATGAGGAGAAGCAGGGCGGAGGTCCGCTGATCGATATCGGAACCCACGCACTGGACCTGACCTTGTGGATGATGAACAACTACGAACCGAAGGTTGTGCTGGGAAGCACTTTCCACAAGCTGTCTTCCCGTGAAAACGCAGCCAACGCCTGGGGCCCCTGGGATCCCGCGAAATTTACGGTGGAGGATTCCGCATTCGGCATGGTGATCATGAAGAACGGAGCGACCATCATGCTGGAATCCAGCTGGGCCTTGAATTCGCTGCAGACCGGCGAGGCCAGGTGCACGCTGTGCGGCACCGAAGGCGGAGCCGATATGCAGGATGGCCTGCGCATCAACGGGGAGAACCACAGCCGCTTGTATATGAACAAAATTCAGCTGGATACCGGCGGGGTCGATTTCTACGACGGCAAGAAGGAATCGGCCGCCGATGTGGAAGCCCGTTTGTGGCTGGCGAGCATTGAGAACGATTCGGAACCTGTTGTCACCCCGGAACAGGCCTGCGTCGTCTCGGAAATTCTTGAAGCCATCTATGAATCTTCCCGCACCGGCAAAGCGGTCTATTTTGAATGATAGAGCGTCCATAAATTGGCAGCGGGCCGCACGGTCTATGCGGCGATAAAAAATCCGGAGCCGTCTCCTTGATTGGAGAGCTCCGGATTTTTTTGTTTTTGGGCAAAGTACCGGCAGGCGGGACGTTCCATCAACCGCGGGAAACTTTTGGTTTGTCTTGATCATAACCGGGACGGATTAAAGGAGATTTAACCGGACGTTCGGGAAGTGTAAATTTTGATCCCGGGCCTGGCCATCCAGGGAAAACAGGAGGGCGGGCTTTTTTTTCATGTCAGGAGGATGAACGGCGGGATCGGAAGACCCGGGGGAAGTAGTCCGGCATTCCATGAGTATTTTACACCGCGTTTACATTTCGGCGAATCACATTTAACACAGCCCTGTTACCATGTTCTTGGCAAGAGAAATTCAAAGGAGGTCATCCTGACCATGTTCAAGGGAAAACAAATCACAACACTTCTTCTTGCAGCCGCCATGAGCCTGGGACTGCTCGCCGGCTGCGGGCAATCCAAAGACAGCGGCGCTTCCGCCGGAGCCGGAGGAAATACGGGGGCCGATAACGGCGGAGCGAAACAGGAACAGCAGCTTTCCGGAACGGTAACGGCATCGGGCTCGACCGCCCTGGCGCCGCTGGTCAAGCAGGCGGCCGCAGATTTTATGGATAAAAATCCGAAAGTCACCGTCAATGTAACCGGCGGGGGCTCGGGCACCGGTTTGAAAAACGTAGCCGACGGCACTTCGGATATCGGAAATTCCGATGTGGCCGCAGAGGGCGAATTTAAAGACAAGGGCCTTGTCGATCATGTCGTGGCGATTGCCCCGTTCGCGATCATTACGAACAATGACGTAGGCATCGACAACCTGTCGAAACAGCAGGCCGCCGATATCTTTACGGGCAAAATTACAAACTGGAAAGACATTCCCGGCGGCAAGGACATGAAAATTACCGTCGTTCACCGCCCGGCCAGCTCCGGCTCGCGCAGGCTGGTGCAGCAAATTGTGCTGGACGGCAAGGAATTTACCAAGGAAGGGATTGAACAGGCGGAAAGCGGCGCGATGAAAACCGCGGTTGCTTCCACTTCGGGGGCGGTCGGTTATGTGGATATTCCGTTCGTTGACCAAACGGTGAAGGCTGTCAAATTCGACGGTGTGGCCTTCTCCAAAGAAACGGTCCGAAGCGGCGCCTACAAGCTTTACGGTGTGGAGCATATGTACACCAAGGGCGAGCCGGCAGGCGCAGTGAAAGCTTTCCTCGACTTTATCATGAGCAAGGATTTCCAGGAAAGACGAGTGGAGGAATTGAAGTTCCTGCCCGCTTCCCTGCTCAGCAAGTAACAGACTGGAAGGGGGTCACGGCAAGTGACGAATCAAACCCAATGGTCCCGGACCCAAAAACGCAAGGAATCCCTCATGCGCTTGCTCTTTACGGGCAGCGCTTCACTTGTTTCCCTTGTCATCTTCTCCCTGATTTTGTTTGTCGGCTACCAGGGCGTTCAGACCTTCAGGAATATTCCCGCCGGAGAATTTTTCCTGTCCACGGACTGGACGCCTTCGCAAAACCGGTTCGGCGCACTTCCATTTTTGTGCAGCACATTCCTGCTGACACTTCTCTCCGTGGCGCTGGCGGTGCCGCTGGCCCTTTCCGGCGCCGTCTTTTTGGCGAAAATCGCCCCCAGGGCGGTCCGGGAAATGTTGCGGCCGGCCATCGACCTGTTCGTCGGCATTCCTTCGGTCGTCTACGGCCTGATCGGCATGACCGTGCTGGTGCCGCTCCTCGCAAAGCTGTTTCCGGGAACTGTCGGCTACGGAATTTTGCCGGCGGCGCTGATTTTGGCTGTCATGATCCTTCCGACGATTTTGTCGGTATCCGAGGATGCGATCCGCAGCCTGCCGCAGCGGTTGGAGGAAGCGTCCCTGGCTCTGGGGGCGACCCGGTGGCAGACGATCCGGCGGGTCCTGATTCCTGCCGCGGCACCGGGAATTTTGACCGGGATCATCCTTGGCATGGGCCGCGCGATCGGGGAGACGATGGCCGTATACATGGTCATCGGGAACTCGCCGCAGATGCCGAAGTCGCTGCTGGATTCCACGACGGTTTTGACCACGGCGATCGTCAAGGACATGCCCTCCACCTTTTACGGGACGGCCTGGAACAATGCGCTGTACCTGATGGCCCTGGTACTTCTGTTTATCTCGCTGCTCTTGATTCTGATCATCCGCATGGCAGCCAAAAGGAGTGAGCTTTCGTGAGAATGAGCCGCCTGACCGACCGCCTGGCCACCTGCTTTTTCTGGCTGGCCGGCTGCCTGATTGTCCTTCTGCTCGGGTGGTTTCTGTTTAAGATAATGGTTGAAGGGCTGCCGCAGTTTTCCTGGCATTTTCTGTTCGGGAAACCGGAGGAAATCCTCGCGGGCGGCGGAGTCGGACCGCAATTGTTCAATTCCTTCTATATCCTGTTTCTGTCCCTGCTGTTCTCGCTGCCGATCGGGGTCGGGGCCGGCATTTATTTGGCCGTTTATGCAAAAACCAACCGATTCACCGGGCTCATCCGCATTTCGGTAGAGGCTCTGTCCTCGGTTCCGTCCATCGTGTTCGGGCTGTTCGGCGCTCTGCTGTTCGTGAACTGGATGCACATGAAATTTTCTATCCTGGGCGGCTCCGCGACCCTCGCCCTGTTGAACCTGCCGGTGCTGGTGCGGGTCACCGAACTGGCGATGCGGGCCGTCCCCGTGTCATATTGGGAAGCCTCGCTTGCCCTCGGTTCGACACGCTGGCAGGCGATCCGCAGGGCCATGCTGCCTTCCGCACTGCCCGGCCTGATTACCGGCGTGACGCTGACGGCGGGGCGGGCTCTGGGCGAATCGGCCATCCTGATCTACACTTCCGGATTGTCGGTTTCGCGCCATTTTCCGGACTTCAATCCGCTGGCGATGGGCGAGACGCTCTCCGTTCATTTGTGGTATGTGCAGGCCGCGGCCGTTGTGCCGGATGCCAGGCAGATTGCACAGGGCAGTGCGGCGCTGCTCGTCATTGTCGTTCTGATCTTCAATCTGGCGATCGCCCTGCCTTGCCGCATGCTGCAAAAAAGACTGACAGGAGGGAAATAAACGATGGCGCAGCCGAAAATCAAAGTGGAACAGCTCAATCTGCATTACGGGGAAAATCATGCCCTGCACGACATCCGGCTGGACGTTGGGGAGAACACGGTGACCGCCCTGATCGGCCCATCAGGATGCGGAAAATCGACCTTTCTGCGGACGCTGAACCGGATGAACGATTTGATCGAAAACGTGAAAATCTCAGGGAGCATTCGGATCGACGGGCAGAACATCTATGCGCCGGATGCCGACGTGGTGTCCCTGCGCAAACGGGTAGGGATGGTGTTTCAGCGGCCCAATCCGTTTCCGATGAGCATATACGACAACATTGCTTACGGCCCGAGAATTCACGGAATTCGCAAAAAGGCCGTGCTCAATGAAATCATCGAACGCAGCCTGCAGCAGGCAGCTTTATGGGACGAGGTCAAGGACCGTCTGCACAAATCGGCGCTCGGCTTGTCGGGCGGGCAGCAGCAGCGCCTGTGCATTGCCCGGCTGCTGGCGGTCGAGCCGGACGTTCTGCTGATGGACGAACCCACCTCGGCGCTTGACCCGATCTCGACCCTGAAGGTCGAAGAGCTGACCCGGCAGCTGAAGGAGAAATATACGATTATTATCGTCACGCACAATATGCAGCAGGCGGCAAGAATATCGGATGTCACCGCCTTTTTTCTGAACGGATATCTGGTGGAAAGCGATCGGACGGACAAGATGTTTACTACTCCGAAGGATCAGCGGACAGAAGATTACATTACGGGACGCTTCGGCTGAGCCCGCTTTATGAAATAAAGGGAGGCGCATGGAATGGATACGAGACCGGGATTTCACCAATCGTTGAAGGAATTGGAGCGCGACCTGCTGCAAATGGGCACCGGGGTCGAACAGGCCATCCGCGGCGCCGTGGAATCGCTCGCCAGCACGGACGAGAAGCAGGCAAAACAAATTATCGCAGCGGACGATCATATCGATTCCATGATGCTGCAAATCGAGGAGCGCTGCCTGCGCCTTCTGGCTCTTCAACAGCCGATGGCCAGCGATCTGAGGCTGATCGGAATGGCGTTGAAAATTACGACCGATCTGGAACGGATTGCCGATCATGCCGTGGACATCGCCAAAGCGACCCTCCGCATTGCCGGGGAACAGCTGGTCAAACCTCTGGTGGATATTCCCCGGATGGCGGATATTTCGATGCGTATGCTGCAGGACAGCCTGCAGGCCTACGCCAGAAGAGATGTGCAGCTCG
>Ga0310822_100532_pt1 | contig 18200 bp, 18 predicted proteins | sample P4_ome_2_FD_201313 | JGI IMG/M metagenome (GOLD analysis project Ga0310822, IMG submission 201313) | Sorghum-adapted microbial communities from Joint BioEnergy Institute, Emeryville, California, United States - P4_Day56_Rep2 | ecosystem: Engineered > Bioreactor > SSF (Solid state fermentation) >... | reverse complement strand
CGAAGATGCCGATTTGCATTTCACCGAATACGTGGCCTGCATGAAAACTCGGCGCCACTTGAGGACTGTGCGGGAATTCTTCCGGGTAGCGGAGATGTTTGCAAGTCCGAGGCCGTATCAGGTTGCCCCCACCAATTCTGATTTTTCAATACGTCCCAGGGCTGCGCGATCCTAACCAGCTTAACGAACATTTACCGCAGCCAATGCCGCAGCAAGCCCCTTCATGGGAGCCGAAAAACGCACCTCACCCACCGGGGGAGCTAAAAAACTGATTTCGACATTCAACCCTTGCTCAATATGCTTCCGAATACGTGGTCCAACTGGCACCAGCGTCGTACATGCTTGTGGATTGCACATTACGCGGGCTGAATAAGTCACACCGTCATGAAACCGGAACAGAATTTCACCACCATCACCGATCGCCGCAGGCGCGCTTACAATCATCCGCGCCTCGCCCGTTTCGGTATCCGCCATCGTCCAGGAGAAAATAGTCCCGGCATGGCTTACAGCGATTTCCTGCCGGATATTGCATATGCGCACACCTGTCCTCAAATTATCATCACAAATCAGAGTCCAGTTTTCAAACGGATGGTAGAGCCGGCGAAAATCTCCTAGCGCAACGCCCTCAGGCGGCTGAATTTTGGAAGGGACAACAGCAAAAACCGGAGCTGTCGGACCGGCGATTGCAGGTCCGACAAGTAGCATCAACATCGAGAAGATAACGGCGCGCACTGCAGTCGTCAGTTCAAAGTGAAGGTAAGTCCTCCGCCCACACCCCATTTGTCGCCCGTCGTTACACCGGAAAGGTTGAAACGGATTTGTTGATCGAAGGATGTATAACCGGCACCAAAAGCCATGGCGCCGTAGTCATCCCAGGTACCTCCGCCAATCGCTACACTGAGCTTTCCAGGTCTATCGTCAAAGCGAAGCGATGCTGCGGCGATACCTGCAGCGCCCGCCTTTCCAGCTTCGCGGGTGATTTTCGAACTTAAGCGAGCAAGACCGGCATCGAAAGCGTTGTCGAGCGCACTAAGAGCTGATCCAACATCGTTATATACGTTACCTTGGACCGCGTAGGATGGAGCAGAAATCGTGCCGTCTTGAAGTACCGTAGAACCGCCACCAAATGTCGAGGCCACGCTTTGTGAAATGGCATGTATCTGCGAGCCATTCACAGCGTCGTAGGAGTTAGACGAGATGCTGCCGGCACGGACGTTACGGATCAATACTGGATTATCGCCAATTGCCCCCTGACCAAGTGTAATTCTTGTGTAGTCGGGAACTCCGGGCGATGATTCGTCGTACTTCACTGCAAACTGATCTACCGCTTTTAGCTGCTTCACATTAACGGCGTCATAGTCATCGGTTCCAGCAGCGACGCCTGTAATTGTCCTGTTGCCGGTCAAGGTTCCGACTGCGACCTCTCCAACGCTCGATTGGGGCGCAGCCAAGCCATAAGCAATGTAATTGGTTTCTGCACCGCGCAGCGCAACCGCTCCGGCCCCCAAAGCAACAGAGTTGGCAGCTTCGACTCTGGCCCGATATCCGAGCGCCACACCATTATCCGCGCGCACGGAAGCATTATCGCCCAAAGCAGTCCCGAACGTCACATTATCCGTAACATTTGCCCGGTGTCCCACAGCCGTTGAGTAAGTTGACCCTGCACCCACCCACGCAGCCTCACCGAGTGCCGTGGATCCGAAAGAACCCTCGCCGATCACTGAATCGTTTCCTATTGAAACAGAATGGTGTGCGCCGGCGCCGATTTGCGCGCGCGTACCGACTGCAACGCTGTTAGTTGCGTTTTGGCCGATGTTTGCGTCGAAACCCAGAGCAGTACTCAACGCGGCTCCCTCGCCTATTGTAGCGCGAAAGCCAATCGCGGTACTACGGTGTGCGCCTGTTTGGGTATTTGCCTGGAGGCCAACCGCCGTCGAATATTGATCAAACGTCTCGGCACCAGTACCAACGGCGAGCGAACCAGTCTGCGAGTGGTCGTTTCCATTTGCGGCACTATCGGCCTTCGCCGAACAAACAAATAGCGACATACTAGCCGCTACCGCGATCGCCTTTTTGGCAGCGGCGCTCATTTCTTGCCTCCTAGCACAAAACCACACATGCAACCATTAGTAGTACAACATTGGTTACACAATCTTTAATCAGTGTTTCAAGAGAACGTCTTGTTGTTCGCCGAAAACCGAATACACTCGGAAAACTCAGAACAAAAACCGGACGTTTTTAAACGGGAACCAGAAAAAACGACATTTCTCCGAAAAATTTGCACACCCAAACAATAAGTAATCAACTAATCAAAACTGTTACTCAAATAGCCAGCAGGCTTCGGAGAGCATAAAGTCTAAGCAGGCGTGACGAGGAGTACCTCTCGAGCTTATTGTTAGGAGCTTTATGTCTGATTTTTTTTTGCGGCTAGACACGATACGGAAGTGGTGTCACCTGCATCTCGCAACGATGCATCGAAAAAGGCAGGAGAGCCATGCGCTAGTCGCGGATCCGGTCCAGCGACAAACTCGCTATCGCCTGGATCCCTGAGACAAAGGAAAATTCGCTTTCAGCGCTTGGACTGGTGCGGTCGAGAGGACTCGAACCTCCACGGGTTGCCCCGCTACCACCTCAAGGTAGTGCGTCTACCAGTTCCGCCACGACCGCATTCCAGAAGGACGCCAAGCGTCCCATATCCAATTCGGCGGCATTTCACAAGCTGTCCGCCGAGGCCGGCATCACGTACCAAACCCTGATCTCCAACGCAAGCGGTACGAGCGACATCCCGGGCGCCGGCGACGGGTTGCGGTGCCGCAGGCGCTGGACTATTCGCAGGTAAGACTGAGCTGCCCGGGAAACAAGGAGTCGCAGTGCTTCCCGACGAAGCCATGAATGCAGGAGCGGACGCGGCCGTCGAATGGGCGGTCAGCGACGAACTTGTGGATTACGCCGAAGCCGTCGCCATCATGGAGGAGCGGGCTGCGGCGATTGCGGCTCGAAAAGCGACAGAGCTCGTCTGGCTGCTCGAGCACCCGCCCCTTTATACCGCAGGCACCAGCACACGCTGGGAAGACCTCATCGACCCTCAGCGCTTCCCCGTGTATCGCGCGGGGCGGGGCGGCCAACTCACCTACCACGGCCCCGGGCAGCGCGTCGTCTATGTCATGCTCGACATCCGCCGCCGGGTCGGTGATGTGCGCGCGTTCGTGCACGCCCTCGAGGATTGGGTTATCGGGACGCTGCGGTTGTTCGGCGTACACGGCGAGACCCGGCACGATCGCGTCGGGGTCTGGGTGCCGCGTCCAGAACGTGGGCCGGGGGTTGAGGACAAGATCGCGGCAATCGGTATCCGAATCAGGCGGTGGGTGAGCTTCCACGGGCTGAGCTTGAACGTTTCCCCGGACCTCACCCATTTCGGCGGAATCGTGCCCTGCGGAATCCGGCAGCACGGAGTGACCAGCCTCGCAGACCTCGGCAAGGGCGTGTCGATGGCCGAGGTCGATGGGGCACTCGCTGAAGTTTTCCAAAGGAAATTTGGGATGATCCGCCGCGTTTCACCGCCAGCGGCAGATCCAGAGGCAATCGCCCGGACACGCGCATCTATTCAGGTCACACCCGACCCAAAAGAAAAAGAGCCCAGACCCGCCATCGCGTCCTGAGCTCCAAAACCAACGCGCCCGCTGTTTTCCTATTTCACGGTCCCTTCGCCGTTTCCGCCGGGTGAAGGCTGCTCCGGCACTTCAGGGCCGTCGTAGTAGACGAAGCCGCCCTCAATGGATACCGACTCGTTGCCATCGAGCGTGTACTCATCGTCATCGCTATCGTTGAGGCGAATTACGCACCCTTTCGGGCAGATCCCTTCCAAAACTGCTGACGGAGCCAGGATATGATCCTCGCTCTGCCCATCCTCGACGATGGTGACCTTATGCTGACGGTCGTCGCGGTTGGTCAGGGATACCGATGCGGCAGCCTCCGCACCCAAAACGACTGCCGCTACGCCCATCATTATCACGGCGATGCGCGACACGGCGAACCCCGTCACAGCGGGCTCAAGCAAGCGAGATTACTTCTTCTTCTTCGCGGAAGCCGCTGCCTTCTTCGCCGGAGCCTTCCCGGCGGCTTTCTTGGCAGCAGGTTTGGCCGTTTTCGCCTTCATGTCGACCTTCCTTCTTTCTCCAATGATGCCCTGCACTGAGGGCCCTTGACTCGAGGTTGAGTCGAGTCGCGATAAAATGTGGGTAGATTCAAATGAGTCCACAAACGGATTTTTCCGGTGACTTCTATCGAAGATTTCGATAGCTCATTCTAAGGAGGAACGCACAGGATCGGGCAGACGTCGCGAACGCGGCATCAAGATCATGGACATCAATCTCGCTCGGACCTTCCTGACCGTAGCCGAGACCGGCAGCTTCATCGAGGCCGCCCGGAAGATGCACGTGACCCAGTCGACCGTCAGTGCCCGTGTGAAGGTGCTTGAAGATCTGCTTGGGCGGCCGCTCTTCCAGCGATCCAAGTATGGCGCGACCCTCACGGCAGCGGGCGAACAGTTTCGGAAGCACGCTGTCGCCCTGGTGCGAGTGTGGCAACACGCCCAGCTCGAGGTTGGACTGTCCGATCAGCATCGGGATCATCTTTCCGTCGGTGGACCGCTGAGCCTGTGGGAAGGCTTCCTGCTGCGATGGATCGCCTGGCTGCGTACCAATATTCCGGACATCGCCATATCGACGACGGCGGGCATTTCCTCCGTTTTGACGCAACGGCTGCTGGAGGGCACGCTCGACCTCGCCGTCGTCTATCGGCCTGTCCAGCCGCCGGGCCTCGTTGTCGAACACCTGTTCGATGAGGAATTCGTTCTAGTCTCAAGCCGCAAATCGGGTCGGCGGCGAACCGAATCGGACTACGTGTTCATCAATTGGGGGCCGGATTTCCAGGCAGATCACGCTTCCGCGCATCCGGAGCTGGCCACGCCGGCGCTGAACATGGATCTGGGCCCTCTCGCCTTGTCCTACGTGCTCGGCACGCCTGCCTCAGGTTATTTCCCCTTGCGGCTGGTGAAGTCGCACATTGCAAGCGGACGGCTCCACCTGCCGAAGCGCATGAGGAAGTTCGTGTATCCGGTCTATATGGTCTATCCGGAATCGCGTGATGAAGAGGCCTATGAGCCGATTCTCACGTCGCTACGACGCGAGGCGAAGAAGCTCGGCTGAGCTAACACTCCCAGCTTCGGTAGCTGAGACAGCATCGCGATCGCAAGTGGCAAATTCGCACCCGAGCTCTAGCCGCCTCACTCGCCGTTTGGCTCGAGATTGGCGAGCCGGTCGCGATATTCGGCGGCGAACTCCGCGAAACGCCCCTCCGCTATTGCCCTACGTATGGCCGCCATCAGTTCCTGATAGAACCAGACGTTATTCCAGGTCAGCAGCATGGCGCCGAGGAATTCTCCCGCCTTCACGAGGTGATGAAGATAGGCGCGGGAATACTCGCGGGCGGCAGGGCACGAGCTCTTTTCGTCCAGCGGACGCGGATCCTCAGCGTGGCGCGCGTTCCGCAAATTCACCCGGCCTGACCAGGTGAAGGCAAGGCCGTGCCGGCCGGCACGTGTCGGCATCACGCAATCGAACATGTCGATGCCGCGAGCAACGGACTCAATCAGATCGGACGGCGTGCCCACGCCCATAAGGTAACGGGGCTTGTTCTTCGGCAGGTACGGAACCGTACGCTCCAGCGTCTCCAGCATGGCCGCCTGCCCTTCGCCCACCGCAAGGCCGCCTACGGCGTAGCCTGGAAAATCCATCGCCGCGAGCTCCTCGGCGGACTGGCGGCGCAGCTCAGGATATGTGCCGCCCTGTACGATGCCGAACAGCGCCTGCCCCGGCTTCGCCATATCGGCAAAAGCGCGCTGGCAGCGACGCGCCCACCGCAGCGACAGCTCCATCGCCCGGCGCGCCTCGTCGATTTTTGCCGGCAGCGCGATGCACTCGTCGAGCTGCATCTGGATATCGCTACCGAGCAGGCACTGAATTTCGATGGCGCGTTCGGGCGTCAGCATGTGTTTCGATCCATCCACGTGGGAGCGGAATGAAACACCCTCCTCCGTAATGTTCCGCAGCCCTGCGAGGGACATGACCTGAAAACCGCCCGAGTCTGTAAGGATCGGTCCGTCCCAACGCATGAACTTGTGCAGCCCACCTAGCCGCGCCACGCGTTCTGCCCCGGGGCGCAGCATGAGGTGATAGGTGTTGGCGAGAATGATGTCCGCGCCCGCTTGCTTTACCTGCTCAGGGTAAAGCGCCTTCACGGTTGCCGCGGTACCGACGGGCATGAAAGCTGGCGTTCGGATAATTCCGCGCGGAGTGGTGATTTCGCCAAGCCGCGCGCCGGAATCTTGCGCAATAAGCCGGTAGCCGAAGCTGCTCATGAGGACGCTTCGACCTCTGGATAGAGCATGCACGCGTCGCCGTAGGAGTAGAAGCGATAGCCGGACGCAATTGCGTGAGCGTAGGCGCGCTTCATGCGGTCGAGCCCCGAGAAGGCCGAAACGAGCATGAAAAGCGTCGACCGCGGCAAATGGAAGTTCGTCATCATGATGTCGATGGCGCGGAACTTGTAGCCCGGCGTGATGAACAGATCCGTCTCGCCGGCATAGGGTTGTATCTGACCTTGTTCGTTGGACGCCGTTTCAAGCAGTCGCGTCGCGGTGCTTCCGACGGCAACGATACGGCCGCCGTTCCGACGCACCTCGTTGAGCGCAGCAGCAGTCTCGGCGGTTACCTCCCCCCATTCGCCGTGCATGCGATGTTCGCTTGTATCCTCGGCCTTGACGGGCAGAAACGTGCCGGCGCCAACATGGAGCGTCACAAATTGGTGGGTGATACCGCGCTCACCCAGTCGCGCCAGCAGCCTGTCCGTAAAATGGAGGCCGGCTGTCGGCGCGGCCACGGCTCCTTCTTTTCGTGCGAAGATGGTCTGGTAGGCCGTCCGATCTTCGTCCGTTGTCTCGCGTCGGCCCGCGATATAGGGCGGCAACGGCGGATTGCCGAGCAATTCGATGGCCTCATCGAGATAGGCGCCGTGCAGGCTGAACGCCAATTCAACCTCGCCGCCCTGGCCTTTGGCTGTGACGGTCGCATTGAGGGTGCCCATCAGGCAGACGCGGCCCTCGTCGCCAAACTGGATCTGATCGCCGACTTCGAGGCGCTTAGCGGGGCGAGCAAAGGCGCGCCAGCGGCTCTCATCCACCCGCTTGTGCAGATTGAACTCCACGTGAGCGACGGCCGTGCCGCGTGTGCGCGTGCCTTTCAAAGCGGCGGGAATGACGCGGGTATCGTTGAAAACGAGCACGTCTCCCGGCTGCAAAAGGTCCGGCAAATCGAAGACTTTCCGATCCTCGAGTTCCAGCTCTGCACCTGGGCGCACAACGAGCAGGCGCGCCTGATCCCGCTCGGGGAGCGGATACAGCGCGATGCGGTCTTCCGGAAGCTCGAAATCGAAAAGATCGGTTCGCAATGAAGCACCTCGTGTCCGTCAAGCTACCTCAGGCGAGCACTCGAAGGGAGTAGGCCTTTCGGCGCGGTGGAAGACAGGATGCATCCTTCCGCATGCCTCCGCGTCTACCTTGCGGAGGCATCATGGATCGGAGACCCATTATCGTCTGGTTCCGGCAGGTCATGCGTCTTGCTGATCATCCGGCTCTGGTGACTGCAGTCGCCACCGGACAGCCGGTCGTCCCTGTCTACGTGCTCGATGACGAAGCCGCCGGCAAATGGCGGCTGGGAGGCGCACGGCGCTGGTGGCTGCACCACAGCATCGCCGTGCTCGATCGGGATCTGCGAGAGAAAGGCGCGCCACTCATCCTCCGGCGCGGTTCGACAGTGCGGCAGCTGCTAGAGTTGGCCGAGCAAACGAGCGCCACGACCGTTTACGCTACCCGAAGCCTTGAGCCATGGGCTCGCACGCTTGAAGTGGAATTGCAAAGGCGGCTCACGGAGCGCGGGATAGAGCTGAAGCTGTTTCCCGGCTCAACGTTGTTGGCGCCCGAGGAGATTCACTCCAAGTCTGGTCATCCGCTCACGATCTATGCAGCTTTCCGGCGCGCTATCAGCTCTCGCGACGTGCCAACGCCGCAACCGGCTCCAGCAAAGATGCCCTCCCCGGCCGATCTACCCATCAGTGACAGGCTCGACGATTGGCAACTTCTGCCGCGATCTCCTGATTGGGCGCATGGCCTGCGAGAAACGTGGGTTCCCGGCGAGCACGCCGCGCTGGCACGGCTCGACGCATTCCTGGAGGAAGGTCTGGCGAGCTATCATCAGCTACGCGACCGGCCCGATCTCCCAGGCACGTCAAACTTGTCGCCGCACCTCTCAAACGGTGAAATCAGTCTTAGGACCTGCTGGTATGCGGCCTTGATGCGTGAGCCAGACGCAGGTCAGGAAGCCTTCCTTCGCGAACTTGCCTGGCGCGAGTATTCGCAGCACCTGCTCTACCACCGGCCCAATCTCGCAGAGGCGCCCTGCCGCGCAGACTTCCGTCGGCTGAAATGGCGTCGCGACGAAACGGCGCTGCAAGCCTGGCGAAAGGGTGGAACCGGCTACCCCATGGTCGACGCCGGCATGCGCCAGCTTTGGTCCATCGGCTGGATGCACAATCGCGTACGCATGGTTACCGCCTCATTCCTCACGAAGCACCTGCTGCTGCCGTGGCAGGTGGGTGAGGAATGGTTCTGGGACACACTGGTCGATGCCGACCTCGCCAGCAACGCCGTGAACTGGCAGTGGGTGGCAGGCTCCGGCGCAGACGCCGCGCCATTCTTCCGGATCTTCAATCCGGTGAAGCAGGGAGAAACTTTTGATCCGGAAGGCGCCTACGTTCGCCGCTGGGTGCCGGAGCTCGCAGAACTGCCAGCGAGGTACATCCACGCTCCCTGGCAGGCTCCTGACGTCGAGCGCGAACAGGCTGGCGTTATACTCGGCAAAGATTACCCGCCGCCAATTGTCGATCACGCGGCTGCTCGAGCCCGCGCCCTCGCCGCCTTCGATGCCATGCGCTGATTTCAACAGTGCGCCGTGATGCGACAGTCAGGCCCCCGCGTCGATTGACCATGATCAAGACCGCAGAGAACTCCTGCTAATAGGGTCCGTCGTGTATAAGGCGCCAGTGACAGGCTTGGCTGAGGGCACATGAATCCCGAAATCCTGCAACGTTATGCGGCTCCGGTGCCGCGCTACACCAGCTATCCGACGGCTCCGCATTTCACCAATGCGGTCGATGCGGCGACCTACGGCCAGTGGCTGCGTGCCTTGCCCTCCGGCTCGGCCCTGTCGCTTTATGTGCACATCCCTTTTTGCAATCAGCTCTGCTGGTATTGCGGCTGCACAACGAAGGCCACACGGCAATATCATCCCGTCGCGGACTATATGACGGCGCTGCTCGAGGAGATCTCGACCGTCGCCGATCTCATGCCGCGAGACTGCCGCACGGTTCACATGCACTGGGGCGGCGGCTCGCCAAGCATTCTTTCGCCGGATGACATCCGGCGCCTCGCCGATGCCATCCATAGCCGTTTCCAGCGCGATCCCGCGGCGGAGTTCGCCGTCGAGGTCGACCCGCGTTTCTTCGATGCCGAGCGCATCGCGGCGTTTTCGGATGCGGGCGTCAACCGCGTAAGCGTCGGCGTTCAGGACTTCGACCCCGCCGTCCAGAAGGCTATCAACCGAACGCAGACGGTCGAGATGACCCGGTCGGTTGTCGAGATGTTCCGCGCGGCCGGCGTGCGCAGCGTCAATATCGACCTCGTCTACGGCCTGCCCTATCAGACCCGGCAAAGCATTGACCGCACGCTCGATGAAGTTCTCGCGCTGGCGCCGGATCGCATCGCGCTGTTCGGCTATGCCCATTTACCGTCCAGGTTGAAGCACCAGCGCCTCATCCCGGACGAAGCTCTCCCGAACATCACGGAACGGTTCGCCCAGGCCAATCGCGCAGCCAATCGGCTCGTCGCAGCGGGTTACGTACGCATTGGGCTCGATCACTTCGCCCGGCCGGAGGACGCGCTGGCCCGTGGCCCTGTCCATCGCAACTTCCAAGGCTACACCACGGACGCCGCGGATGCCCTGATCGGTTTTGGCGCGTCTGCCATCGGCAAGCTGCCGCAGGGTTACGTGCAGAACACGCCGGTCACGCCCGATTATGAGCGGCGTGTGCTTGCCGGCGATCTCGCGACCGTAAGAGGCCGGGCGCTCACCGACGAGGATCGCGCCCGCGGCCTCATCATCGAGCGGCTGATGTGCGATCTCCGTTTCCCGGCCGCCGAGCTCAAGGCGCAGTTCCCCGAGCAAGCCGGCTCACTGATCGAGGAAGCCGAGGCGCTGCTGGAGTCCGACACAGACGGTCTGGTCGTCCCGCATAGCGAAGACGTGTTCCGCGTTACCGAAAAAGGCCGCGCATTTCTCCGTTCCATTTGCGCGTGCTTCGATGCGTATCTCGGCCAAGGTGAGGTAAGGCATTCTGTGGGAGTGTAGCCGTACCTTCGGGATTTTTCCCGCTTACCTCGTCCCCGAAGCCTCTATCCGCTCGAAGGAAATGCACAAGCGGTGCCCGGTAGCTGCTGCAAAGCGCTCGAGCGTTCGCGTTGACGGTTTTGCGCGTCCACTTTCGAGACGGGCGATTACCGTCTGCGTGGTATTCATGCGGCGTGCAAGTTCCTCTTGTGTGAGACCTGCTGCGCTGCGGGCACCGATCAGCGCACTCGCAAGCGAAAACTCTTCTTCCAGATCCTTGTAGGCTTTTCGATAATTGGGATCTTCCTTCAACCACTTCTTGTGGAGGTCGCGTGCTGAAATTCGTTTACGTTTAGTCATGTCACACCCTTTGCCCGTTTGAGAGCTAGCTCGATCTCACTGCGTGGTGTCTTCTGGGATTTCTTGGTAAACACGCGGACGACGACCACGCGCTGACCGCTTTTTGTCACGTAAATGGCGCGAGCAATCCCATCCTTGCCCATCATGCGCATTTCCCAGAGCTTGCCCTCCAGGTGTTTTACATAGGGCTCGCGTACTCTGGTTAATCCGTGCTTTTCGATGAGCTCTACGATACGAGTAAATCTGGCGCGGATATCGGCAGGTTGAGCAGCAAGCTCCTGAACCACCCTCCTCATTGAGCAATTCCACCACCCACGCCATAGAGGAAACATAGCAAATTTGCGATGAGGCGCAAAGGGCAGAAAATCTCAACTAGCCCGTCAGCTCTTGGAAGCGCGCCAGGTACCTCTTCTGCGCCTCCTCCGTCGGCCAGCCTGAAATCCGCGTCAAGCGTTCGACGAGGGCCAAGGGCAAGCCGGAAGGACGGCCAAAATAACGTTCGCCCTCTTCCTCGGTGAAACCGGCGAGTCGGGTGGCCTCGTAGTAGGCTGCAATACTGTCAGCCGCCTTGATTGCTGTGTGAATGTCAGGCGGTGTTTCCGGCGGCAGGCCGAAGCGAATGTGAACGGCCCTGAGCAGCCGATTCTCGAATTCCTTGTAGTCCAGCCCGAGCGCTGCCTTGAACGGGCTGATGAGGTCGCCAATGACGTACTCCGGCGCGTCGTGCAGCAGCGCCATCAGCCGCTGCCTTTTCGAGCGGGGCTTGTTGAGCGCACTGAAGATTTCCTCGACCAACACGCAGTGCTGAGCCACGGAAAAGGCGTGCTTGCCGAGTGTCTGTCCATTCCAGCGCGCGACACGGGCGAGCCCGTGGGCAATATCCTCGATTTCGATGTCGAGAGGCGATGGATCGAGCAGATCGAGCCGGCGGCCTGAGAGCATCCGCTGCCACGCTCGCGGCTGCTCGTTGGCGTCAACCGCCGATTTCGATTGTTTCCGCGGTTTCGTCATGAGCGAGGTGGATTGAATTTGCGTTGCAGCTCGGCACAAGCGGCGTGGCGATGGCAACTCACGAGATGATCGTTCACCATGCCCACCGACTGCATGAAGGCGTACACGGTCGTCGGGCCAACGAAGCGAAAGCCCTCCTTCTTGAGCGCCTTGGAGATGCGCACCGAAAGCTCCGTCGAAGCCGGCACCTGATCCAGCCCGTTGCGGTAATTGACGATCGGCCCGTCCGGCAGAAAGCTCCATAGAAACGACGCAAAGGACTGCTTTTCGGAAAACTTCACAAAGGCCCGTGCGTTTTCGATCGTCGCTTCAACCTTGAGCCGGTTACGGACGATTCCGGGATCGGCCATCAGCCGCGCGACATCCTTCTCGCCATAGCGCGCGATTTTCTCAGCGTCGAAACCATCGAACGCCCGGCGAAAATTCTCCCGTTTTCGCAGGATGGTGATCCAGGAAAGGCCGGACTGAAATCCCTCGAGGACCAGCTTTTCAAAAAGCGCGCGACTGTTCGCTTTGGGCACGCCCCATTCCTCGTCGTGGTAGGCAACGTAAAGCGGGTCGGTCCCCGTCCAGGGACAGCGCACGATCGCTGTTGCCGCTTCGCTGGTTCGCGACATGTCACACCTGCGCGGCGTCTTTTGTGGGGATGCTGAAACGCACCCAGGTTGGAAGCTCAATGGAAACTGACACGCCGCCGGCCGTGATTGGCTGCCCCTTGCTCATAGCCTCGCCCACCCTGTCGAGGCGCAACAACGCGAGCCCCCTGTTACCTGCCGTCGAACCGACAGTGCCAACCACCGCTTCACCGGCCTTGACGTCGGCTCCGGGTTGCAGCGGCTCCTGACCGACGATTGGAACGACACGTTTCCGCGCCGTCGAGCGGTGCTCCATGCGCGAAACGACCTCCTGACCCACGAAGCAACCCTTCGTGAAGCTGACGCCACCCGTCTGATCGAACAGCGCCTCGTGGGGAAACGTATCGCCCAGCAGGTAATCCTGACCGCCTTCGGGAGCACCCACCGAAATACGGTGCTCGTGATAAGCCTGTTCGGTTACGACCTCGGCGCCGCTCACAGACGCCCAGTCAAAGCCGGCCGGAGCGATAGCGCGCCACCCGAGCTCCTCACGCCGCGGATCGGGATAAACGACAACCGCACCCTTAATCGACGGCTCGGGGCCACCCCAAAGCACTGCTACAGAATGCGCGTCGGAGATGTCGGCAATGTCCGCCTTGGCCCGCAGCTTGTAGAACGTCAGCCGCTTGGCGAGATCAGCCGCCTTTTCGCGCAGCGTCTCGAGCAGGAACTCCTCGCCGCTCTTCACCACGAAGAAGTCGAACAGGATCTTGCCCTGCGGCGTCAGCAACCCGGAAAAAATGGCCGGCTGTTTGTCCAGCAAATCCAGGTCAGCAGTAATCAGGCCCTGCAGCAGCTTGGCGGCGTCGGCACCCGACACGCGCACCACGCCGCGGCCGGCAAGAGGCGCAACTTTGAAGCTTGTCATGTGCTACCCCGCAGTCATGCACCGGGCGCGTTAACAAGGCACTGGCGGTCACGGTGCAGAGATAGGTAGGTAAGCGGCAGACTGCGGCGAGGCAAGCGGACGGAGGCTCAAGCCATGGCTGAAACATTCGACCTGGTGCTGAAGGGCGGCACCGTCGTCAACCACGACGGCATTGCGCCGCGCGACATCGGCCTCCGCAACGGCCGCATCGCCGCTGTGGGCAGCCTCGGCGCAAGCGCAGCCGGCGAGGTCATCGACTGCACCGGGTTGCACATACTGCCCGGCGTCATCGACACCCAGGTCCACTTCCGCGAGCCCGGTCTCGAGCACAAGGAGGACCTGGAAACCGGCAGCCGCGCCGCGGTGCTCGGCGGGGTGACGGCCGTGTTCGAGATGCCCAACACGAACCCGCCAACCACCAATCCTGACGCCCTTGCCGACAAGGTCCGCCGTGCGCGTCACCGCATGTTCTGCGATTTCGCTTTCTATGTGGGAGCAACGCGCGAAAACGTCGACGACATTCCGGAGCTCGAGCGGCTCGAGGGCTCGGCCGGGATTAAGGTTTTCGTCGGGTCCTCCACCGGCACTTTGCTTGTCGATGACGATCCGACCCTCGAGCGCATTTTCGCGAAGCTCCGCCGCCGTGCCGCTTTCCACTCCGAGGATGAAGCGCGGTTGCGCGAGCGCGCTGGCATCAGGCGACCGGGCGATCCTTCCTCGCATCCCGAATGGCGCGATGAGATCGCAGCGCTAACTTCGACCCAGCGCCTCGTGCGCCTTGCCGAAAAACATGGCCGGCGCATTCACATTCTCCATGTCTCAACGGCTGAGGAGATGGCCTTCCTCGCGGAGCATAAAGAATGGGCGAGCGTAGAGGTCACCCCGCATCACCTCACCCTTGTGGCGCCTGAGTGCTATCAGCGCCTCGGCACGTACGCACAGATGAATCCACCGGTCCGCGAAGACCGCCATCGGCAGGCGCTCTGGGCTGGACTTTCCGCCGGTATTGTTGACGTCCTAGGATCCGACCACGCGCCGCATACGCGCGAGGAAAAGGACCATGCCTATCCGCAGAGCCATTCGGGCATGACGGGTGTGCAGACGCTGCTTCCCATCATGCTCGACCACGTCAACGCAGGCCGCCTGTCGCTCGAACGGCTGGTGGATCTGACAAGCCACGGGCCCCAACGGCTGTTCGGTATTCGCAACAAGGGGCGCATAGCCGTCGGTTATGACGGCGACCTGACCATCGTCGACCTCAAGCGGCAGCAGACGATCGACAACTCCATGATCGCGAGCCGCTGCGGCTGGACGCCTTATCACGGCGTGACCGTGACCGGCTGGCCGGTCGGCACTTTCGTGCGCGGCCGCCGCGTGATGTGGGAAGGCGAAGTGCTTGGTCCTGCCGCGGGCGAGCCGGTGCGCTTCTACGAAGGTGTCTAACCTCCGCGGCTTGACCTGCCGTCGCTCCTGCAGGATGACTTCGCTCCTGTCTGCCTGAGGAGGAGCATCTGACATGAGCGTTGCCGCGGGCCGCGAGTTCCTGAGCATTCCAGGCCCAACCACGGTCCCCGATGAGGTGCTGCGGGCCATGCACCGGCCGGCAGTCGACATCTATTCCGGCGGGCTGATCGACGTCACGATGGGCCTGCTCGCCGACCTCAAGCGCGTCTTCCGCACCAACGGGCACACCTACATCTACGCTGCCAACGGCCACGGGGCCTGGGAAGCGGCGCTGTGCAATGTGCTCTCCCGCGGCGACAAGGTGCTCGTGCTGGAAAGCGGCCGGTTCGCGGTCGGCTGGGGCGAGATGGCAACCGCCCTCGGTTGCGACGTCGAAGTGCTTCAGGGTGACTGGCGGCGCGCCGTTCAGCCTGATGCGGTCGAGGAGCGACTTCGCGCGGACAAATCCCACAGCATCAAGGCCATTCTCGTCGTGCAGGTCGACACGGCATCAGGCGTCGTCAACGATATTCCGGCCATTTCGAAGGCGATCCGCGCGGCAGGCCACCCCGCCCTGTTCATGGTCGACACGGTCGCCTCGCTCGGCACCATGCCTTTCGAGATGGACGCGTGGGGCGTCGATGTAGCCGTCTCCGGCTCGCAAAAAGGTCTGATGACTCCACCCGGCCTCGGATTCGTGGCGGCGAACGAACGGGCGTTTGAGCGGCACAAGACGGCTGATCTCAACACACCGTACTGGGACTGGGGCTTCCGCGAGGGTGAAGAGCATTACCAGAAGTACTGCGGAACGCCGCCCGAGCACCTGATCTTCGCTCTTCGTCAGGCGCTCGACATGCTTTTTGCGGAAGGCTTCGAGGCCGCTTTCGAACGCCATCGCCTGCTCGCGGAAGCGGTGCGACGCGCAGTTGCGGTGTGGTCAGAGGGCCAGGCCCTGACATTCAACATTACGGCTCCGGAGGAGCGGGCGAATTCCGTGACGACGGTGCGGTGGCAGTACGAAAGCAGCCCCCAGCCCATTCTCGATTATGCGCGCGAAAAATGCGGCGTGGTGCTAGGCGTCGGTATTGGCGCGCTTTCCGGTCGGGCGTTCCGGATCGCCCATATGGGCCACGTCAACGCGCCGATGGTGCTTGGAACACTGAGCGTCGTCGAGACGGCGCTTGCTGCGCTCAAAATCCCCCACGGTCGCGGCGGCGTGCAGGCTGCAATAGATTGGTTGAGCGAGAACGTGCGGCCCTGAGAGGCCGCGCGCTCCGTTGGCAATTTCAGTTTAGCACCTGAATTTCCGCTGCCATGTCAGGATGCAGGACGATGCGGTAGCGCGCATTGCTGCATTCAAGAACCCAGACGGTGGCGAGTGGGCGGGTTTCGGCCGCGTCTTTTTCTGCCCTTATCGGACGCTCGCAGGCATAGCCCTGCTCGCGCACGCGGACAGCGAGAATTTCCTTTGGCGTTTCCTCCTGGGCCAGGACTGCTGGCGCAATCCCGCCGTCGAATGACAGACATACGCACGCAAACAAAACTGAGGTAACGTGGGCTCGCTGCCGCCGCTTTTCGCCAGGCGCCATCTTGTTCTCCGTCTACGGGTAGCAGACGACCCGCGAACGCCAACGGCGAAAGCCGGTTCCGGCCAAGCCCCGCTTCTTGCAGATACCCTAAATGCGCGCTTCAGCGACGCCGTGGCAGGCCACGAGACGACCGTTCTCTTCCGAAAGGATCGGCGTTTCCCGGCGGCAGCGCTCGTTCTGATAGGGACAGCGCGGGTGGAAGCCACAGCCCTTGGGCGGGTTGATAGGATTGGGAATTTCCCCCTCCACCGGCCGGCGCACGCGTCCCGTCATCTCGAGATCCGGCACAGCGTCAAGAAGCATGCGCGTGTAAGGATGGCGCGGATTGCTAAAAAGCTCCCGCGACGGCGCGACTTCAACAAGACGCCCGAGATAAAGAACGCCGATGCGTGTTGCCATGTGTCGCACGACAGCCAAGTTATGGCTGATGAAAAGGTACGTCAGCCCCAGCTGATCTTGCAGGTCGCGCATCAGGTTCAGGATTTGCGCCTGCACGGAAACGTCGAGTGCTGACGTGGGCTCGTCGCAAACAATGAACTCCGGATTGGCCGCAAGTGCGCGGGCGATGGCAATGCGCTGACGCTGACCGCCGGAGAATTCATGCGGATATTTGTGGCCGTCAGAAGGATCGAGACCAACGAGCTCTAACAGCTCCGCAACGCGGCCCTCGATGTCCTTCCGGTCGCGCATTAGCCCGAAAGCGCGCAGCGGCTCAGCAATGATGCGATCGACGCGCCAGCGGGGATTGAGGCTGGCATAGGGATCCTGGAAGATCATCTGTATCCGCCGGCGCAGATCAGCCCGCTTCTTCCGCGCTTCGGGGCTGCTCATGGAAATGCCGTCGATGCGAACATCGCCTTCACTCGGCGGCAAAAGGCCGACGATAATTTTCGCAATGGTCGATTTGCCGGAGCCCGATTCACCGACGAGCGCGAACGTCTCCCGTCGCCCTATTGCAAAAGACACATCGGCAACGGCCGTCAGGAACAGGCGTGGCCTGCGCTCCAGTACACGATTGAGCCACGGCCCCGAAACGTCGAACACCCGCCACAGCCGATCGACTTCGACGAGAGGCGCCGGGCTCATGATAGCACCTCCCCGCGCTGTTCCGCGCCCTCCTCCGCTTCAACCAGCCAGCAGGCCACCTTGGCGCGGTCATCCCCCACGAGCGGCGGGCGCTCGCAGAGGCATCGGTCGATGGCCAGCGCGCAGCGCGGATTGAAGGCGCATCCGGGCGGGCGCGCATTGAGGCGCGGCATGGAGCCCGGAATTTGCACGAGGCGTTCGGCGTCGCTCGTGAGTGTCGGGATGGAGCCCATGAGCCCCTGCGTGTAGGGGTGACGCGGGTTCTTCAGCACCTCCCGCACCGGGCCGATCTCGACGATACGGCCTGCGTACATCACCGCGACCCGGTCCGCCGTTTCAGCAATCACGCCCATATCGTGCGTGATCAGCATCACGGAGGTGCCGTGACTCGTCGCCAGCCGCTTCAGCAACGCGATGATCTGGGCCTGCACCGAAACATCGAGCGCCGTCGTGGGCTCGTCGGCAATGATGAGCTCGGGGTTCGTGCAGAGCACCATGGCGAGCACCACGCGCTGGCGCATGCCGCCAGAAAGCTCATGCGGAAAAGCATCGATACGCTGTTCCGGCGCCGGAATACCGACTTCTCCGAGGAGCTCGATCGCCCGGCGGCGCGCTTCTGCCGCTGAGAGGTCGAGGTGGACCATCATCGTCTCGACGATCTGGTCGCCGATGCGAAAAAGCGGATTGAGGCTCGTCAGCGGGTCCTGAA
>Ga0310822_100530_pt1 | contig 18255 bp, 13 predicted proteins | sample P4_ome_2_FD_201313 | JGI IMG/M metagenome (GOLD analysis project Ga0310822, IMG submission 201313) | Sorghum-adapted microbial communities from Joint BioEnergy Institute, Emeryville, California, United States - P4_Day56_Rep2 | ecosystem: Engineered > Bioreactor > SSF (Solid state fermentation) >... | reverse complement strand
ATCTTTAACATTTACGCTTAGAGTGCTTTTTCCTTTGCCTTTCATTTTAGAAAAATAAGTGCGACGGGATATACCTACCACTTTCTCCTGGTCAATAATGGTTTGATTTTTAGATATCATTTAATTCAACCTCCTTATCATTTTAATTCCATAATAACCCATCTTTAATAACCGGTCAAAAGTTAATTTTATGGTTAGTTTAAAGAATGATTAGATAATTATCACAATAAAAAACTTAAACCCAATGGATTTAAGCTTTTTGAGTATAACCACTCTTTTTATCATTTTTCTTTAGAGTTTTCTTTTCTTTTTCGCTGTTGATGGCGTGCAACTTTCTTTCTGTTACCGCATATTTCCATGGCACACCATTTTCGTCTTCCACTTTCATCTATAAACAATAATACGCAATCAGGATTTGTACACCGTTTAAGGTAATGTAATCTCTTCTTATCAAGTAAGTTTAATACATCATATGCAATAAGTGAAACGAACGCATCCTCAGGTTGTCCTATTGGAGACGGAAGAAGTTTATTCGGGGTCAATTTATACGAAAACGGTGCTTTTCTAATCATTCTTTCCAAAGAAGATACCCATTCATCTGAAATTTGATATCTATCTGCGATCCGTTCAAAATCACTTCTTAAAAAGGAACGTAATTCATGAAGCGAATGTAATATCTTATCCAGTCTATCTTCTGATTTAGATATAAGCTCATCATCAATTATGGAGTTTGTTTCTTTCATTATCTTTATCCAATCAGCTAAATCTTTTTCGGATATCAATAAGTCATAACGCTGCCCACGTCTTATAACTTCAGTGTTTACTAAATCAAGAGAAAGGTGTCCGGATATAAGCGGGAATTTTTTTGTCTCTGCCATGATGTACCTCCCTTTGTAAAAATCTTACTTAAATTTTCTAATAAAACAAGACAAGATACTTCAATTGAAGCAGCTTACTTACATATCCGAGATTATAGGACATTAAAGAATGCCACTAACCGAATATCAACAATGAAGTCTAACAGAGCCTTTTAAAAAAACTTTTGACTCCCCTTCTATTTCAATGTAACCATGATATCCTCTGCAAAAGAGTACGTCTGGGCCAGCTTCTCCATAATCGCCTCTTTAATTTCCTCCTCCATATCCTTATGGAACATGCGAGGAATCGGAGCGATCAGCTGTGTCATTTCCTCGGAATAGTTGACTTCAATCCCAACATAACAGAGTTCGTCCTTTTCATCCATGTCCAGTATCACACTGGCCGGCATCACTTCCTGTAACACCTGCTTCTTGTACGTAATATCCGCCTCCAGTTTAAACAGGAAGTCGTTCTCCCTCTCCTCTACTTCTTTCACTTCGAAGCTAAATTTGAATGGCTCATAAATGAACAGTTCCCCTGGTGACACTTTGAGGAATTCGCACAGGGTATTAAACGTATCATACTGAATTCCTTTCGCATTGTGGTTCATCAACGAGCTGATGGTTGTTCGTGACATCCCCGTTCCACTTGCAATATCAGCGATTTTTAGTCCTCTCTCTGCCATCAAAACAGCCAAATTACACTTTATCATACATAACACCTCATATTTAAAATACCATATCCACTTCATAATAAATAATATATTGTTCACTTTGTTTTTGACCTAATTTTCACCATTATGTACAATATAAAACAAAAATAAATAGACTATTGTTTATTTAGGTGATTCAAGTGATTAAATCGATCTTACCAATCCTGATGGCGAAGCATGGGGTGAGAACGTTAGCTGAGGTTGTAAGACAGACAGGCTTGTCCAGGACAACGCTGACTGCGGTCTACTACAGCAGGGGAAAAGTGAAGGTATAAAATTTTAATTAAAAATCACAGTTAATTCTCTCCATGGTTATCATAACCATGGTCCCCTAATCAGAAAAGGGGAGGTCATTACGCCCCCACCTTTTTATTACTCCCTGTCTCATATACCCATTTCCAGTGTGACCCCTTCAGATATTTACTCATAAAACCTGGCCGTTTTGTCACATCTTACATGCAGAAAGAGACAAAGCTTTTTCCCCATTATCCATCTTTACGGATCTTGTTATGATAACGGAAAAATGTCGCTACCCTGGTTACGCCTCCACGCATTGAGAAAAAACAGGCAAGTACCTGGACAATGGAAGAAGTGAATGCGTTTTTGTGCACTGTAGCTAAACGCAAAGAGGACAATCAAAGAGTTTATAGTATAATTTATACGTTAGCCATTTATACAGGCATGCGAAAAGGTGAAATTTTAGCCTTACGCTGGCAGAATTGCGACCTGCTAAAAGCACATCGAATAAAGCAAAAAGGATCATCCGGTTCCATAATTTGCGACATACTCATGCCACCCTTCTATTGCTGCTGGGAGAAAATCCAAAAGTTGTATGCGGACGATTGGGGCATGCAGATATCTCAATTACGCTCGGAACGTATTCTCATGTATTACCGAGCATGCAGGAAAACCTGGCAAAAAACTTTGACGCGGCGCTAAAAAATGCATCTCAAAGATCATAATGTGGTCAAAATGTGGTCAATTCACCTTTCCGTAGTAAGGACATACGAAGAAAACCTTGATTTACCAAGGTTTACATTGTTTATGATTTGATACTATACTGTTTCTATTGTAGTAGAAAGGTGAGATACCTATGGCATTCGACGGAATTGTGACACGCGCGGTCGCTCATGAGCTGAATGAAAGGCTCGCTACCGGGCGAATTATGAAAATTTATCAACCGACAGATACAGAGATTGTTATGCAAGTACGGACGCGGAGGGGCAATGTACGCCTGCTTCTCTCGGCAAGCCTGAGCTTTCCGCGCATACATATGACAAACGCAAGCTACCAAAATCCGCTGGAGGCTCCAATGTTCTGCATGCTGCTCCGCAAATACTGCGAGGGCGCTATTATCGAGACAATTCGTCAGGTAGATATGGAAAGGATCATCCATATTGATATCCGCGGACGCGACGAGCTCGGCGATGATCGGACAAAGCGGATCGTCCTCGAGATTATGGGGCGACACAGCAATCTGATTCTCATGGACCCGCAGAACGGCCTTATTCATGACGGACTGCACCATGTTACACCGGCCGTAAGCCGCTACCGGGTCATCCTGCCGGGCCGTCCGTACGTAGCTCCGCCGCCGCAGAATAAACTTAATCCGCTGACGGCGACTAAAGATGATTTCATACGTCGTATTCAGTTCAATGAAGGAAAAATCGCCAAGCAAATTGTTGGCTCATTCGAAGGCATCAGCCCGCTTATTGCAAACGAGATTGTCCACCGTGCCGGTCTGCCGACACGGGAAGCGCTTTGGACCTCTTTCACTGAAATAATGGAGGCTGCACGCCGTCACGATTATATTCCTGTGCTTGTGCGTACGGAAAATAAAGAGCATTTTTCCGTCGTGGCTTTAACACACTTATCGGCGGAAAGCAGCGAGACGTTTACCGGGGTAAGCGAATGCCTCGAGGCGTTCTATCACGGCAAAGCGGAACGGGATGCGGTTAAGCAGCGCGTACATGACCTGGCCCGCCTGGTTGCTAATGAACGGAATAAAAACGAGAAAAAAATCGAGAAACTACTTGATACGAAACGTCAGGCGGAAGATGCCCGCATCTACCAAATCTACGGTGAACTAATTACGGCGAATATCTATCAAATTACCAGAGGCCAAACTGAGGCAAACGTGGTAAACTACTACGAGGAAGAAGCCCCGCTCGTCAACATTCCGCTTGATCCGGCGCTTACACCGGCCGAAAACGCGCAAGCCTATTTCAAGCGGTATACGAAGGCGAAGAACAGCCTGGCCGTCGTCGATGACCAGATTGCTGCGGCGGAAGAAGAAGTACGCTATCTCGATACCGTGCTGCAGCAGATCGAGAATGCCGGCCTCGCGGACATTGAAGATATCCGCGAAGAGCTGACCGAGCAGGGCTACCTGCGCGCAAGGCCGGGCAAAATAAAAAAGGGAAAGCCGAAAAATCCGGTGCTTGAACGCTACACATCAAGCGAAGGCGCCGTCATCTATGTCGGCAAAAACAATAAACAAAACGATTATCTGACCAACCGGCTGGCAAGTCCGAATGATACGTGGCTGCATACAAAAGACATTCCGGGCTCCCATGTAGTCATCCGCGGCGATAAATTCAGCGAGAGAACGTTAAGGGAAGCGGCAATGCTGGCCGTTTACTACAGCAAAGCCCGCCAGTCCAGCCAGGTACCGGTCGATTATACGCTTGTTCGCCATGTTAAAAAACCGAAGGGCGCCAAACCCGGATTCGTTATCTATGAACAGCAAAAAACGCTGTTCGTGACACTAGATGATGAAATCATCCAGGCGCTTACAAAAACTAAAACCACAACGTCTTGAGGAATGAAGGATGTCAAAAAATTCGTTTTTGAAAGGCACGCTCATACTAACGCTGGCGGCGATCATCTCGCGCGTGCTCGGCGTCGGGCAGCGCGTCCCGCTTCAGCATATTATGGGTAATGACGGGATGACGCTTTATACCATCTCGTATAACATCTACAGCATGCTGCTCATCATCGCCACCCTTGGGGTGCCGAGCGCACTGAGCAAACAAATCTCGGAATATACGGCGATTGGCAAGTACCATGAAGCCTACCAGACTTACAAGGCGGCCCGCAATTTCGCGCTCGTAACCGGCTTTATTATGTTCGCGTTCATGATGATCATTGCTCCATACTATGCCGAATACGCACTGGCGCCGCAGGCGGACCTGGCCATCCGCGCCATCGCGCCGGCCATGCTCTTGTTCCCGCTTATCGCCATCATGCGCGGATACTTCCAGGGTCTGCAATTCATGCAGCCGACCGGACTGTCGCAGATTATGGAGCAAATTTTGCGTGTAGCGACGGCGGTAGCGCTGCCGCTCATTCTCCTCCATTGGGGCTATAACAAAGATGTGGCCGTAGCCGGTGCCTCGTTCGGCGCGGTAACCGGCAGCATCGCCGCATGCGGCGTCATGATATACTTTTATAAAAAACGGCGGGCTGAACAAAAGAAACAGCTTGCTTCGCAAAAATCGCACACAAAACTGACATACCGGCAAATTTACAGCAAGATGATCCGGCTGTCGCTGCCGATTACGCTGTCGGCGCTCGCGGTCCCGCTCATCTACTTCATTGATACTTCGACATCGCTGCGCCTGTTGACACCGCAGGAAGAGCGGGTTTCTTTCGCGGTAGGTCACAAGGAAGCGACCATCGGAGATAAAGAAATTGTCCTGCCGGTGGCACCGTACCTGCACAATAACAATACCACCATGGTGCCACTTGAGGCGGTCAGCCAGGCGATGGGTGCCAAATTAACATGGGAGCCGGATAAAAAACGCGTATTCTATGAGCGCGGTCCGGTCAAAGAAACACTGACACTCGGCTCGGACGTCAAGGTAGGAAACAAAATACTCGGACCGTTTGAATATGCCGAAAATACAAACGTTCCGGCTGTACCGGTCCGTTTTTTCACCGAGCAGCTCCATACCTATAAAGAGGCGATGGATACGCTTGGCATTCTCGGCGGCAGCGCGCAGTCGCTGGCCGGTCTGCCGATTATTCTCGCCATTGCGCTCAGCTCTTCGATTATTCCGGTCGTCTCGTCAGCACATTCACGCCGCGATGAGCGGGAAGTGCAGCGCATGAGTTCTATGGCGCTTAGAGTGGCGCTCATTACCGGTGTTCCGGCCGCACTCTATCTTACTGTGGCTGCCTATCCGGTGAACGGCTTTCTATTCAGCAATACGGAAGCCACGTATACGAAAGCGGCCTGGATTATCGCATTCTTATGCTTCGGCACGATATTTCAGATTCTCATGATGACATCGTCCGGCATCCTGCAGGGATTGGGACGAACCGATTTGCCCATGCGGCATGTAGCGGTAGGGATTCTCGTTAAATGGGGCGGCAACTATGCCCTCGCGCCGCTGTTCGGTATTTATGGCATCATCATGGCGACCTCGTTCTGCTTTATCGTAGTAATGGCACTGAATCTGCGGGCAATTAACCGTTATACGCGCCTGACGATTCTCGGTGAAAAGTGGCGCGGTTTCCTGCTCTCATCCCTGCTGCTCTGCGCTATCGGACTTACGATTGTGTGGGCCGGGTTTAAAGTACAGCCTTTAGTATCTATGCCTGCGTTTCTGTTCTTCGGTATCGAATCGGCTGTGATCGCGGTGTTCAGCCTGGCTGGATATGGTATCGCCCTATTCCGACTTAAAGGTATCGATGTACAGGAGATTCGATACTTCCCGCGCGCGGCCCAGAAAGCCTACCATCTACTGGCCCGCTATCGGATTGTGCCTGCCTATATCGATCCTGTAAATCAGCAACAAAAAAGTGGACTTCCTTAACTATTGGAGGTCCACTTTTTTACCGTTCGCTATACTCGTTTATCACTTCCATTCATCCTCCAGCTTTTTTAGAAGCCTGTCAATTTCGTTTATCTCTATCTGGATTTGCTGAATGGTTTTCTCATCCTGAATTTCGTTTTTATCTAATAGCTAAACCTAAGCCTACAGATTCTATCTACTATCCTTTATATTCGCGTGGGTTTTCCCGCCAGGCTCTTAACGTGTCAAGCTGTTCCGGGCGGATGGCGCCTTTCTCTTGGGCGACATCGAGCAGCGCGGTATAGTTGCTGAGCGTCTCAAACGGAAAGCCCGCTTCTACGAATGCCTGCTCTGCGGCCGGAAATTGGTAAGAGAAGATTGCCAGTACTGCCAGCACCTCTCCTCCTGCTTCCTGTACTGCTCGTGCAGCTTCAATGGAGCTTCCACCGGTTGAAATCAAATCTTCAATGACAATAACTTTAGCTCCGGCTTCGAGTTTGCCTTCAATCTGATTGCCTTTGCCGTGTCCCTTCGGCTTCGAGCGCACATAGGCCATCGGCAGATTCAACTCATCAGCCAGCCATGCGGCATGCGGAATACCCGCTGTCGCCGTTCCGGCAATTACCTGCGCCTCTGAATATTTTTCACGAATGAGCGAAGCGAAGGTGCGGCATATCAAACGGCGCACTTCAGGATAGGACATTGTCATTCGATTATCGCAGTAAATCGGACTTTTGATGCCTGATGTCCAAGTGAACGGCTCATTCGGACGCAGGGCCACGGCGTCAATCTCCAGCAGCTTTTCCGCAATTTGTCGTGCTGTATCTGTATTAGTTGGCATATTGCTTCACTCCTTCTAAAATATCGTGCAGCGCTTGTTTCGGATTTGCCGCCTGCGTAATCGCCCGGCCAATCACGATAAAATCGGACCCTAGCTTAAATGCTTCTTCAGGGGTGGTGATTCTATGCTGGTCGCCCGTATCCGTTCCCTTCGGACGAATGCCCGGCGTAACGGTTAAAAATGACGCGCCGCATGCTTCTTTAATCAGGGGCACTTCCTTCGGCGACGCCACCACTCCATCTAAGCCCGCCTGCTGTACCAGCCGCGCGTAGCGGACGACACACTCTTCCACACTTCCCTCAATGCCCAGTTCGTCGTTCATCATTTCCCGGGTGGTGCTGGTCAGCTGCGTCACACCGATAAGGAGAGGGCGCTTTCCACCGGCCGGGGTTCCTTTTTCCAGACCCTCGCGCGCCGCTTCCATCATCTTCCGGCCGCCTGCCGCATGAACGTTGACCATATCGATACCCAGTCCGGCTATGCTCTGCATGGCGCCTCTGGCTGTGTTCGGTATATCGTGCACTTTCAAATCGAGGAAAATCGAATACCCTTTCTCTTTCATTTGCCGCACGTAATCCGGTCCTGCCGCATAATACAGCTGCATGCCAATCTTAACATAAACGCCTGTTCCTTCCAGTATGCCGACACAGCGGTCCGCTTCCACAGCGCCCGGAAAATCGAGCGCCACCATAATTCGTCCGTTCATTTCACTCACCGTTTCCACCCCGCTCCCGTCAGCTCTCCGATAGATTCGACGCCGTATTGATCAAGCTTTGCTTCCAGTTCTTCAATGATTGCCGGACAGATGAGCGGGTCGACGAAATTGGCCGTACCGACCGCCACCGCCGATGCACCGGCCATGAAGAACTCAATGACATCATCCGCCGATTGAATGCCGCCCATGCCGATAATCGGAATGTTGACCTGCTGGCTGACCTCATAAATCATGCGAATCGCCACCGGTTTAATCGCAGGTCCCGACAGGCCGCCTGACCCATTGGCCAGCACCGGACGGCGCGTTTTCAAGTCGATTCGCATGCCGAGCAGCGTATTAATCATGCTGAGTCCGTCCGCTCCCGCCGCTTCCACCGCTTTTGCAATGGCAACTACGTCGGTGACGTTCGGAGATAGCTTAACGAATACAGGCACCTTGCTGACTTTCTTAATTTCCTCCGTCAGTTGCGCCGCAATGTCCGGGTCCGTGCCGAATGTAATTCCGCCACATTTCACGTTTGGACAAGAAATGTTCAGTTCAATGCCCGCCACATTCGGCGCCTCGCCGATCCGCTCACTCACCCGCACATAATCTTCCGTTACCGTACCCGCCACGTTGACAATGACTGGCAGCTCAGTGAACTGTTCGAGCCATGGTAGCTCATGTGCCATCACATCATCTAATCCCGGATTTTGAAGGCCGATTGCATTCAACATACCACCGGGTGTTTCCGCCACACGCGGCGTCGGATTCCCCTGGCGCTCTTCTACTGTGGTCGCTTTTACGGCGATGGCACCCAGCTTGTTTAAATCGTAGAATTGTGCATATTCCCTTCCGAAGCCGAAGCAGCCGGACGCCGGCATGACCGGATTTTTCATTTCAATTCCTGCGATATTGACTGCCAGACGGTTTGATGTTGATGTCGTCATACCAGTTGCACCTCCCCGAACGTAAAGACCGGGCCATCCGAGCAAATTTTTCGATATTTCTTGCCTTCTCCCGGCTCCTGCACAGGGCAAACGCAGGCCAGGCACGCACCGATGCCGCAGCCCATACGTTGCTCAAGCGAAATGTATCCTTCTTTGCCTGCGGCCTGGTACGTATTCTGCAGGGCACGCAGCATGGGGAGCGGGCCGCATGAATACAGCACATCCCAATCCGACGCATCCAGTCCGTAATCTGCGGTTAATACATCGGTAACCAGCCCTTTTACACCGGCCGTGCCATCCATTGTCACAACATGCACATCCCCCAACTCAGCCAGTTCTTGTTCCAAGAATACCTGTGAAGCCGTGCCAAAGCCGATGACATATGTGATGCGCACCCCACGCTTTTTTAGTTCCTTGCCCAGGTAGTACAGGGGCGGAACACCGATGCCGCCGCCGACGAGCAACGCATGCTCGCCGTCCTGCCGTTCTGTAACCGGAAAACCCCGGCCAAGCGGACCGAGAATATCGAGCGGCTGGCCCGGTACGTATTCGCTCAATACGCGCGTTCCATGCCCTTCCGCCCGGTATATCATCGTAAGTCTCTGGCGGTCCGCATCCACATCACAGATGCTGATCGGTCGGCGCAGCAGCGGATCGATGCCCGTGCCGCACTTCACATGAATGAACTGGCCGGGCCGTGTCATGCGGCCCACCAGTTCACCTTCCACTTCCAGACGGAAAATCCGTTCTGCCACCTGCGTGTTGGATACGACGGTCACTACGCCCTTATCCATGCACATACGCCTCCTTTACCGCTTCAAATCGTGGCATTGACTCTGCCCCAAACGTGATGGTGTCAAGTACGCGCAGCAGCGCACGCGCCGTATCAAGCGATGTCAGGCAGACGACACCGTTCTCCGCCGATTCACGGCGGATGCGGAATCCGTCACGTTCCGGTGTTTTGCCTTTGGTCAGCGTATTGAGGACGAAGCTGGCTTCGCCTTTGCGGATAATATCGAGCATATTCGGCGAAGCTTCGTTAACTTTGCGGACGCGAGTTACCTTCATTCCTTTGTCTTCCAGGTAACGTGCCGTTCCTTCCGTGGCGAGCAGTTTAAATCCAAGCTGGTTAAAGCCTTTGATAATATCAAGCGCTTCTTCCTTGTCTTTGTCTGCGACGGTTACCAGCAGCGATCCGTGTGTCGGAATGCTCATGCCTGAGGCAATCAGGCCTTTGTACAGCGCTTTAGCGAGGTTTTTATCACGGCCCATTACCTCACCGGTCGATTTCATCTCCGGTCCGAGCGTCGTGTCGACACGGCGCAGCTTAGCAAACGAGAATACCGGCACTTTGACCGATACGTGCTCCGCTTCCGGATGATAGCCCGGCGTGTAGCCAAGTTCCGGAATGATGTGGCCGAGAATGACTTTCGTCGCGATATTGGCCATCGGCAGGTTTGTGATTTTACTTAAAAACGGCACGGTACGGGATGAACGCGGATTTACCTCCAGCACATACGCCTTGCTCTTGTGAATGACAAACTGAATGTTGAGCAGACCTTTGATATTGAGCCCGCGTGCAATCCGGGTTGTCATGTCAATCAATTCTTCTTTCAACTGTGCCGAGATGGTCTGCGCAGGGTAGACGGCAATCGAGTCGCCGGAATGGACGCCGGCCCGTTCAATATGTTCCATGATGCCCGGAATGAGCACATTTTCACCGTCGCTAATTGCGTCCACTTCGACTTCCGCGCCCATGAGATACGTATCCACAAGCACCGGATGTTCCGGATTAATCTTTACTGCCTCACGCATGTATGTTAGCAATTCCTGTTCGTTGTAGACAATCTCCATGGCACGACCGCCCAGTACGTACGACGGACGAACGAGTACCGGATAACCAAGCGATGCCGCCGCTTCCACAGCCGCATCAACCGTCGTGACGGTTTTGCCCGGCGGCTGCGCGATGTCGAGCGAACGCAGCAGCTTTTCAAATTTCTCACGGTCTTCCGCTGTATCGATGCTGGCCAGGTTGGTGCCAAGAATTTTTACGCCGGCTTTTTCAAGATCCGCCGCCAGGTTGATTGCCGTCTGTCCGCCAAACTGCACGATGACGCCTTCCGGTTTTTCCTTCTCGATAATATGCAGCACGTCTTCAATATAGAGCGGTTCGAAATACAGACGGTCGGATGTGCTGAAATCGGTCGAAACCGTCTCCGGGTTGTTGTTGACGATAACCGCTTCATAGCCCATTTCTTTCAGCGCCCAGACAGCGTGTACGGTGGAGTAGTCAAACTCGATGCCTTGACCGATGCGAATCGGGCCGGAGCCAAGTACGATGACGCGCGGTTTGCCTGTTTCCTCCCGCTCGTCTTCATCTTCATACGTTGAGTAGTAGTATGGCGTTGCGGCTTCGAACTCGGCCGCACACGTATCAACCATTTTGTATACCGGGATGATGCCAGCATCCTTACGCTGCGCTTCAATATCGGCGAGCGCAATTCCGGTTACTTCCGCGATGCGGCGGTCGGTGAAGCCCATCCGCTTTGCCCGGCGCAACATGTTTCTGTCGAATGTGCGGGAAATCACCGCTTCCTCCATTTCTTTCTCAAAGCGGACGATACCTCCGAACTTCGCAAGGAAGAAATAGTCGATTTTCGTCAGCTCATGGATTCGCTCTTCCGTCATGCCGCGGCGCAATCCTTCCATGATAAGGAACAGACGCTCGTCGTCCGCTTTCACCAGGCGGCGTTCCAACTCTTCCTGACTTACTTCTTTCGCTTCCGGCAGCTCCAGGCTATGCAGACCGATTTCAAGAGAACGAACTGCTTTGTGCAGCGATTCTTCAAACGTACGTCCAATGGCCATGACTTCACCGGTCGCTTTCATCTGCGTACCCAGCCTGCGGTTGGCGGAGATAAATTTATCGAACGGCCAGCGCGGAATCTTTGTAACGATATAGTCCAGCGTCGGCTCGAAGCAGGCGTACGTCTGCTGAGTAACCGGGTTTTTCAGCTCATCCAGCGTATAGCCGACGGCAATCTTCGCCGCCATCTTCGCGATCGGATAGCCGGTCGCTTTGGACGCCAGCGCGGAGGAACGGCTCACGCGCGGGTTTACCTCAATGACATAGTATTGGAAGCTGTTCGGGTCGAGCGCCAGCTGCACGTTACATCCGCCCTGGATGTTAAGCGCGCGGATAATTTTCAGCGACGCGGAACGCAGCATCTGGTATTCGCGGTCCGAAATCGTCTGGCTCGGCGCCACTACGATACTGTCGCCTGTATGGATGCCGACCGGGTCGATGTTTTCCATGTTACACACGACAATGGCGTTGTCAACTGCGTCGCGCATCACTTCATACTCAATTTCTTTAAAACCGGCAATGCTTTTTTCGACCAGGCATTGCGTAATCGGACTGTACTTCAAACCGCTGGCCACAATCTCGCGCAGTTCTTCCTCATCGGCTGCAATGCCGCCGCCCGTACCACCCAGCGTGTACGCGGGGCGAACGATAATCGGGTAGCCGATGCGCTCGGCGAACGCCAACGCTTCTTCCACCGTATGAATGATATCACTCGGAGGCACCGGTTCACCGATTTCCTGCATGAGGCTGCGGAACAGCTCACGATCTTCCGCTTTTTTGATTGCTTCTAAATCTGTGCCGAGCAACAGCACATTTTCCTCTTCAAGGATACCTGCTTCATCGAGTTCAATGGCGAGATTCAGACCCGTCTGTCCGCCAAGCGTAGCCAACAGGCCGTCCGGTTTCTCCTGGCGAATGATGCGCGCCACAAACTCTTTCGTCAACGGCTCGATGTATACTTTGTCTGCCATGTTGGTATCGGTCATAATGGTCGCCGGATTGCTGTTGACCAGGATGACTTCATACCCCTCTTCTTTTAACGCCTGACAAGCCTGGGTCCCGGCGTAATCGAATTCCGCGGCCTGACCGATGACGATCGGACCAGAACCAATGACAAGAATCTTCTTGATGTTATCGAGTCGCGGCATGCGCTTTTTCCCCCTTTACGAATGTGGTTACCTGTTCCAGAAAATGGTCAAACAAATAGTTCGAATCATATGGTCCCGGCGCGGCTTCCGGATGATACTGCACAGAGAATGCCGCATATTTTTTATGTGTAAGCCCTTCGACTGTGCCATCATTCAACGCAATATGGCTGATTTCCAGGTCCGTATTCATTACCGAATCGGCGGTCACGGTGTAGCCGTGGTTTTGTGAAGTGATGTGTGTACGGCCGGTTGAAAGCTCTTTAACCGGATGATTGCCACCGCGGTGCCCGAACTTCAGCTTCTCCGTGTCGGCGCCGCACGCCAGCGCGAACAGTTGATGTCCCAGGCAAATACCGAACAGCGGGTACTCGCCAAGAATCTCTTGAATCATATGGATGGCCTCCGGAACGCTCTTCGGATCTCCGGGTCCGTTCGAGAGCAGAATTCCGTCCGGACGGATGCGACGAATTTCATCAGCCGTAACATTGTACGGAGCGACAATCACATCGCAGCCCCGGTTGGTCAACTCGCGCAGGATGCCGTATTTCGCACCGAAATCCACAAGCACGATACGCGGACCCCGTCCCGGCACCGGGAATAAGTTCTTCGTAGACACGCGGGCCACCTGGTCTTCCATCAGCGGTGCCTTAAGTTTCTCAAGCAACGCCTCCACCGGCTCATCTGAAGTCGTAATAATGCCTTTAAGCGTACCATGCTGGCGGATGATCCGTGTCAGCTTGCGCGTGTCGACTTCAGCGATGCCAGGGATGTTATATTCTTTGAGAAGAGAGGCAATCGTCTGCTCGCTGCGCCAGTTGCTTGGCACTTCACAGTGTTCCCGTACGACGAACCCGTGTACAAACGGGCGAATGGATTCGAAGTCATCGCGGCTTACCCCGTAATTTCCGATCATCGGATAGGTCATCGTAACAATCTGTCCGCAATACGACGGGTCAGACAGTACCTCCTGGTAGCCGGTAATTCCGGTGTTAAATACAACTTCTCCCCGCGACTCTTCTTCCGCGCCGAATGAAGTCCCGATGAATACCGTGCCGTCTTCCAGTATGAGTCTCGCTTGTTTGGTCATTATGGTCTCGCTCCTTCATTGTTCATCTCTTCCGCCTGCCATACTACGCGGCCCTCAAGCATGGTCAACACCGGCCAGCCTTTCAGCTTCCAGCCTGTAAATGGCGTATTACGCCCCTTACTTAAGAATGTAGTAGGATCTACTTCTTTTTCCGTTTCCAAATCAATCACCGCTATATCGGCCACAGCGCCTTCTTCGAGCACGCCCCATGGCAGATTGAATACATCCGCCGGCACTTTCGTCATTCGGTCGACAATTTCTTGCAGGGTGAATGCGCCCGGCAGCACCAGCTTCGTATATAGAAGCGGGAACGCAGTTTCCAGGCCGACGATACCGAATGGCGCCAGTTCCATGCCCCGCTGCTTTTCTTCTGCCGTATGCGGTGCATGGTCGGTTACAATCATGTCAATTGTACCGTCTTTTAATCCCTCAAGCAGCGCATCACGGTCGCGGCGGGAACGCAGCGGCGGATTCATCTTATAGTTGGCGTCCAAACCCGGAATGTCTTCATCGCACAGGAGAAGATGGTGCGGGCATACTTCTGCCGTTACACGAACGCCGCGCTGTTTCGCCTCCCGAACGAGACGCACCGACTCGGCGGTACTAATGTGACATACATGGTAATGTGTACCCGTGGCTTCCGCCAGCAGAATGTCGCGGCTAACATGAATCGATTCAGCCTCCGACGGGATGCCCTTTAAGCCGTGCTTTTCGCTGAATATACCTTCGTGCACGCATCCGCCTTCAGCCAGACTGTCATCTTCACAGTGCGCTACTACCGGCAAACCGAGCGACGTTGCCATCTTCATTGCATCTTTCATCATTTGACTTGTCTGTATGCCTACCCCGTCATCGGATACGGCGACGATGCCGGCTTCTTTCAACGCCGCCATGTCGGTTAACTCTTTGCCAAGCTCACGCACCGTAATGGCACCTATCGGCAGCACACGGGCGCTGCCTTCTTCTTTTGCTTTGCGAAGAATTTGCTGCACCACTTCAGGCGTATCGGTGACCGGGCGCGTATTCGGCATACATGCTACCGTGGTAAAACCGCCGCGGGCAGCCGACGCCGTTCCGGTCGCAATCGTTTCTTTTGCTTCGAATCCCGGCTCCCTCAGATGAACATGCATATCGATAAAGCCCGGGGTAACCAGTTTGCCCTGCACATCGATAACCTCGTGACCGACCCCGTCAATGCTGTCCGCAATCCTGGCGATCATGTTTTCCTCGATTAAAACGTCCTTTGTTACCAGCTCTCCACTTATAAGCAATTGACCATTTCGCAAAATTGTACCCATGGTTCTCCCCCTGTGCGTAATTTTTGATTATAAAAAAGGCTTCCTACCGTCCTGCCGGGGTAAGAAGCCCTGTCGTATATGCATTCGGAAATAAGGAGCCCGTCTTTCCCATGCACCAAAATTTATGCGGGAACAGGCCGCCTTCTCCTACTTCACATACATCACGGCATCCTTACCAGACTCACGGGACTGTTTTAAAGGATGATTATGATGCTTGTCTATGCGGTTGTTCGTTTTTTTTTGTATCTCCAAAAGCGACTTCCTTGCCCGGCAGCACCGCATGCAGCACAATGCCGAGGAAGGTAGCCATCGCAATGTTATCGATGGTCAAGTTGGCAATGAAGTTGCTGAACGTTACTTCGTGGAAGTCCAATTTGAATCCCCCGATTCCGGTTACAAGCACAATCGCCGCAACCACCATATTTCGCTTATGTGCAAAGTCGATGTTATGCTCTACGTACATGCGCATACCTTGTGCTGCGATGATACCGAACAGCACAATCGTTACACCGCCCAGGACAGGCTTCGGAATTGTCATAAGAAATGCGCCGATTTTGCCGACGAAGGCGAACAGGATGGCGAAGCAAGCTGCACCGGCGATAACTGCGCGGCTGTATACCTTGGTAATCGCCAGAACCCCCATATTTTCCCCATATGTCGTACTCGGCGGACCGCCAAGGAATGAAGCGAAGACGACCGCTGCTCCGTCGCCTGCGAGCGAACGGTGCAGACCAGGGTCGCGCATCAAATCACGGTTCATGATGTTGGCCGTCACCAGCAGGTGGCCGATATGCTCCGCCAGCGTTACGAACGCGACCGGCGCAATAATGAGCGCTGCCATCCAGGAGGCCGGAGACGTGAAGGCATCCAGCACTTGTCCGGTTACAAAGTGCTCTTTCACCCACATGCTTGGCGTGATGAAGAGCGGGGCCGTGGCTACGCTCGTTAAGTCAATCCATTCAGGATGGCGAACCAGCGTATAAATATATCCTATTATCATCCCGGTGAGAATGGGCAGCACAGACAGGAAGCCACGGAAGAAAATCATCGCGATGACCGTCACAGCGAGCGTCACGAATGCCACTTCCACCGCGCCCAACGAGTACGCCGGCTTCGCCGCGTCGCTCAGCGGGTCGTTCAGCGCCCAGCCTACCGCCACACCGGACAGGCTCAGGCCGATGACAATGATAATCGAAGCAATGACAACCGGAGGAAGCAGGCGGTTCAGCCATTCAACTCCTGCTGATTTCACGATAAGTGCCACAATTAGATATACCAGGCCGGCGATAAAACAGCCAAGCATGGCCGTACCGACACCATGGCTTGCGCTTACGGTAATAATCGGACCGATGAATGCGAAGGAAGAACCGAGATAGTTTGGCAGCTTCCCTTTTGTAATCAGCAGGAACAATAGTGTTCCGATCCCGCTCGTCAGAAGCGCGACCGATACGTCCAGCCCGGTCAGTAGCGGCACCAGCACGGTGGCGCCGAACATGGCGAACAGGTGCTGCAGGCTCAGCGGAATCAGTTTCTGAATCGCCGGCGTTTCGTGTACGTCAACATAATCTTTCTTTGGCATGGTTGTTTCTCCTTCCTTACCAGCCTCACAGTGCTGAGTTAAAGGTGTATTGGTTTTTCAGGAAAATAATGTAGAAGGTAAGAGGTTAGACAGGAGAGTAAAAAAGGGGACCCGCCTTTTTCTTCAAATCTCTACTTCTTCCTTCCTGTTTTCTCTAAAATCGTCACACACTCGCGATGATCCACTTCCGCAAGCTCTACCCCAATCATTTCTTCTTTGGAAGTCGGCACGTTCTTACCCACATAATCCGGGCGAATCGGCAGTTCCCGATGTCCGCGGTCCACCAGCACCGCCAGTTGAATCATCTGCGGACGCCCGACGTCCATCAATGCATCCAGCGCAGCGCGGACCGTCCGGCCTGTAAATAGCACATCGTCAACGAGAATGACTTTCTTGTCCGTGATATCTTCCTCAATGTCGCTGCCTTTAATCATCGGCTGATCCTGCTTCCGGGTCAAATCGTCCCGGTAAAGCGTAATGTCAAGCTCACCGACCGGGACAGTCTGGCCTTCAATCTGTTGAATACGTTCCGCCAACCGCCGGGCCAGATAGATGCCGCGCGTACGGATGCCGATGAGCACACAGTTTTCTACGCCTTTATTGCGCTCGATAATTTCGTGGGCGATACGGGTCAGCGCCCGTCGCATCGCAGCTTCATCCAGAAGTACGTTTTTTTCTTTCCACTCACTCATCGTCGTCATGCTTCCCTCCTAACTGAGAGTTAGAATTATTTTGTGCATAAACTATAAGATAGACACAAAAAAAGCTTTCTGCGAGGGGCAGAAAGCTTTTTGGGTTCAGCAAAAGACAAGGTGAGACAAATTTCACCTATACTTCTACCGAACTCATCCGATTTCCTTGCCAGCCTCACAGGACTGATTTAAAGGTTGCTTTTTAGTTAAATGAAGTATGACATGAAATCTTAAAACTGTCAATCCTTTTTATTCAAGTTTTAACATCGTAATCATTTGTTCCATATCAGCCGGCAGCGGTGCATGAAACTCCAAGTATTCACCCGTTGTCGGATGAGTAAACCCGAGCGTTTTCGCATGCAGGGCCTGGCCTTCAATCGCAAATGGATTCTTCGGCCCATATTTTGGATCTCCGACCAGTGGATAGCCGATGTATTTCATATGGACACGAATTTGGTGCGTACGTCCGGTCTCCAGCTTCAGCTCAACCAGCGTGTAGTTCTTAAAACGTTCCAACACGACAAAATGCGAAACCGCAGGCTTGCTGTGTTCAAAAACGACTGCCATCTGCTGCCGATTCTTCGGATCACGTCCGATCGGTGCGTCAATCGTGCCTTTCTCATGCGGAATAACACCGTGCACAAGCGCCACATAACGGCGCGTCACCGTATGATCTTTGAGCTGGCGAGCCAGCGATTCATGCGCTTTATCGTTTTTGGCAACCATCAGAA
>Ga0310822_100529_pt1 | contig 18274 bp, 16 predicted proteins | sample P4_ome_2_FD_201313 | JGI IMG/M metagenome (GOLD analysis project Ga0310822, IMG submission 201313) | Sorghum-adapted microbial communities from Joint BioEnergy Institute, Emeryville, California, United States - P4_Day56_Rep2 | ecosystem: Engineered > Bioreactor > SSF (Solid state fermentation) >... | reverse complement strand
AGGTCTGTAACATTCTTCCAAGAAATTTGGAAAAATTGACCTGGGTCAATTTCCGGAACGGAAAAATCGATTATTCTGGTTTTCTGGTCTTCCAATCAAAAAAAAAGAAGCCGGGGCTCCCGGCTTCTTCACTTTCTCTCGCGTATTGTCCTTCAATATTCCGGAATGAGGATACCAGAAATGGTTGAAGTTGAAAGTGACTTTTCTCATATTCCAAATCGGCGTGAAACTGGAGGTTTGGATCCGTTTCGAAGATAACGTTCAATGAAACTGAATGGCCATCGAAAGCCATGCCTCGGGAAATTTGCAGTTGTCAGGGACGATGGCGACTGGTAACGGCCGGTTTACCGGCGTCTCGCCGGGCCGGGTGCTTGCCGGACAAGCCCATTGCCGCCCGGCGAACGCGCCCCGCGTTTATGCCCCGGCAACAGACTGCCAGCGTTCCAGCTCGTTCGTGCAGACCAGGACCGACGGGTAACCGGCCATCCGCCGCATGTCGCTTTCCTCGTCGACTGTCCAAGCGATCAGTTGAATGCCTTCTTCCTCGCAGAGGCGGATAAACGGTTCCGTCAAATAATTATGCCTGACAGACACGTAGCGCCCGTTCAATTCCTTCGCCAGCCGGATAAGCGCGGGCGAAGCCCCGTAATTGATCAAGCCGATCTCCGCCCCGCGGTGCAGCTCGCGCATGCGGATCATCGAATAATGATCGAACGAAGTAAAAAACACCTGATCCTCCATGTTCAACTTGTGCACGACACCCAGCACCGCCGCTTCCAGCCCCGGATACAAGTCCCCGCACTGCTTCAGCTCAACGTCTACCAAAATCCGGCCTTGCAATAGCCGCAGCGCCTCCTCCAGCGTCGGGATTTCCTCCGTGCCGGCAATGCGCAGCCGCTTCAGCTCGGCAATTGTCATGTCCTTGACATTTCCTTTCCCATCGGTCACGCGATCCACCCGAAAATCGTGCATGACGACCGGGACCCCGTCTTTGCTAAGCTGCACATCCAGCTCCAAATAGGCGAATCCGAGCTCGCAAGCGGCCTGAAACCCGGTCAGCGTGTTCTCGGGGTAACGCCCCGGGTAGCCGCGATGGGCAAGTCCTCTGGCATCCAAAATCAGTTCCTCCCGTCTTATGCAAATTACCGTCTGCCAAAGCAAAAGATGTCCATCGCTTCGACAACGCCGTCGCCGTAGCTGCGGCAGCAGACGAAGTCGGCGCGGCTTATCAGCTCCGGATGACTGTTCGCGACCGCCACTCCGATCCCGGCGCGGCACAGCATATCGAGATCGTTCAACTGATTGCCGAGCGCCATCACCTCTTGGGGTTCCACGCGCAGAAGCTTCATCAGCGTTGTCAACGCCGCACCCTTGCTCTGGTTATCCGGAATAATCTCGAAGTAATCGTCCTCCGACTGAATCGTCGTGTACGTGCGCCGGATGCCGGGGCGATATGTTTCCCAAATCGTGCGGATGCGTTCCATGTCGCCGATCAGGAGCGCCTTCTGGACCGGGCCGCCGCGCCACTCTTCCGCCGGATTGACGAGCCGACATGTGATTCCTTCCTTCTGCTCAAACAACTCCACATCCCGCGTCCGGCGAAATGCATTCGCACCCGTTTCCTGGAACAAAAGGACGGCCACACCCTGCCGATCCGCCTCCGCAAGAAACGGCGCGAGCTCCTCAACCGGTAATGAACTCGCGGCCCAAATCCGCCGGCGATCGGCAATCACAGCGCCGTTGCACAAAATATACGGAATGTCGATGGATAGTGCCTCGACGATCGGTTGAACGCTCGGGGCGAAGCGCCCGGTAGCGATCGTGAACAGCCCTCCCGAATGGACGAAGCGACGCACTGCTTCCCGGACCGTGTCGGTCAGCCGGTGATCCGGAGATAAGAGTGTACCGTCCAAATCACTAACGATGAGGCGGATGTTGCCCACACCAGTTTCCCCCTCCTGTCTTTCGCTCGTCCGCATTCGGCTCCCGCCGGCCGGGAAAGCAAAGCTTCGAAGGCATTTTTCGCATAATTGCGGGAATCCCGCCCCTTCGAAGCGCCGGTCAGCCGGCTTTCGCGCGCGGATGGACGGAACGGATAAAATGCAACGTGCCCGAACCGCCGTAAGCGAGCAAGGAATGTGTCGCCGCGGCGAACGCCTGCTCCTGCTTGACACCCTCCAGCAGCAGGCCGGACGTTACCCCCGTTGCCGCAAACAAGCAGTCGTCTGAAGCGACCAGCTCCCGCATAGACAAGCGGCGCCGCGGATCGGCCAGCCCCATGCCGACGCATCGCGCATATTCCGCATCGTTGGCCGGAAGCAGCCGGGCTTGCATCTCACCGCCGAGGCATTTCAGGGCGACCGCTGCAATGACACCTTCCGGGGCGCCGCCAACGCCGTAAAACATGTCGACGCCGGTTCCTTCAAACGCGGGAGCGATCGTATACGTCACGTCGCCATCGTCGAACAGCTTGACGCGCGCGCCGGTGCGCTGAATTTCTTCGATGGACTCGCGGTGCCGCTCCCGTGCTTGAATCATCACGGTCATGTCGGCGATGCGTTTGCCCAGTGCGGCGGCCGCCCGCCTCATGTTTTCGACAATGGGGAGCCCAAGATCGATGGCGCCCGCCGCTTGGCGGCCAACGGCCAGCTTCTCCATGTAGATGTCCGGAGCGTGCAGCAAGCTGCCGCGGGGAGCGGCGGCGATGACGGCCGTCGCGTTGGCAAGCCCGCCCGCAACCAGATTTGTCCCTTCCAGCGGGTCGACGGCGATATCAAGCCCCGGGCCCTGGCCCGTGCCGACCCGTTCGCCGATCTGCAGCATCGGCGCTTCGTCCAGCTCTCCTTCGCCGATGACAACGATGCCGTCAAGCGGCAAATGCCGCAGCGTCTCGCGCATCGCCGCCGTCGCCGCCGCGTCGGCCTCATGCTTGCGGCCGCGGCCGACCCACGGAGCGGCTGCAAGTGCGGCTTCCTGCGTTACACGCAAAAAATCAAGCAGCAACTGCTTCATGATCAGGACACTCCCTTCTCTTGCCGTGCGGCTTCAGGCGCACCCGCGCAAAGCTTCGGTAAACGCGGCCAGGATCGCTACAGCGGAAGCGGCTCCCGGATCGATATGCCCGACGGACCGGTCGCCAAGCCGGCTGGAGCGGCCTTTCTGCGAGACGAGAGCGGCCGTCGCATCCCTTCCCCGCTCGCCGGCGGCTACCGCGGCCTCGAAGCTTTCGACAATTCCGAGGCCGGCCTCCCTCGCCTCTTGCAGCGCCTCCATCGCCGGCTGCCACGCGTCGATCATCGTCTTGTCGCCGACTTGCGCTTTGCCGCGCTCCCGAATGCCATTCACCGCCGCCAGCCAAAACTGCACCAGGTCCTCCCCGGCAAGCCGCGCTTTCCCCTGCAGCACCGCAGCCCCGCGCAGGAATGCGGTGGCATAAAGCGGACCTACCGAGGAACCGACAGCGTTCAAAAAAGACATCGCCAGTTCCTTGCACAGCGCGCCGCAATCTTCGCCCTCATAGCTGTCCAGCCTGCGCGCAATCGCCTGCCAGCCGAGCGACATGGTCACTCCGTGATCGCCATCGCCGACCGCCCGGTCAAGTGCGGAAAAATCGTCCTTCTGCTCCTCGATGCGGCGGGCGATATGGCTTAACAAACGTTTCCAATCGTCAATGGAAAGCTGCATTTATCGTTCCCCCCTCGGTCGGATGTCAGGAGCAGGAGTTGGTTTCGGGCGCTTGCCGCAGGCCCCGGTACCGTTGTTCCCCGTCCATGATTTTCTGCACTTTGCGGCTGGAATGGCCGCCGTCGAACTCCGAATGGAGCCAAACGTGCACGATGCGCTTCGCCAGTTCCGGCCCGATGACCCGCGCGCCCATCGTCAGCACCTGCGCATTGTTGCTGCCTCGGGCCCGCTCCGCGGAATACGTATCGTGGCAAAGCGCGGCGCGGACCCCCGGCACTTTGTCGGCGGTAATCGTCATGCCGATGCCCGTTCCGCAGATAAGTATCCCCCGTTCGAACTTGCCTTCGGCGATTGCGCTGGCAACGGCAAAGCCCACATCGGGGTAATCGACATCCTCTTTTCCGTCGGGGGGACCGAAATCGACGGCCTCCACCCCCAGCCCGGCCAGAAAGTGCTTGATCGTTTCCTTCAGCTCGTACCCCGCCCGATCCGCTCCAATGGCAATCTTCATCTGTCAACGCCTCCAAAAAATGAACCGTCGTTATGGAATGAGAACGACTTTCAAAGATTCGCTTCCCCGCTTCACCAGTTCGAACCCTTCGGCGAACCGCTCAAGCGGCAGCTTGTGCGTGACGACGCCCGCGGTCGGCAATTTGCCGCTCGCAATGCCGTCGATAACCAGCGGATAGCAATAAGGTCCGAGGTGCGAACCGAGCACGTCGAGTTCCTTGCGGTCGCTGATGATGCTCCAATCCACGGTTACCGGATCCTTGAACACACTGAATTCAACGAAGCGGCCGAGCTTGCGGATCATCGCCAGCCCTTGCTCGACCGATTTCGGATGGCCGGTCGCTTCGATATAGATGTCGCAGCCATACCCGTCGGTCCGCTTCTTGACTTCGGCCACGACGTCGACCTCCCGCGGGTTCAGGACCAGATCGGCGCCGAATTTTTTCGCCAGCTCCAGCCGGTCGTTGTTAAGGTCGAGCACGACCAGCGTCCCCGGACCCGCGAGCCGGGCCGCGCCGACCATGCCGAGACCGAGCGTCCCCGCTCCGGAGATGACGACGAAGTCGCCCAGCGCGATTTGCGCGCGCTGGATCGCGTGGAAGGAGCAGGCGTACGGCTCGATCAAGATCGCTTGCTCCAGCGGCAAATCGCGGGGAACCTTGTAATTGATCGCTTCCTTCGTAAACTTCATATATTCCGCCATACCGCCGTTAACGTTATACTGAAAGCCGTACAGATCGTGCTTTTCGCACATCCAATATTGGCCGCGCCGGCAGAATCGGCAGTTCCAGCAGGGAACGATCTGCTCGGAAATGACCCGTTCGCCAAGCTCGTAGCCTTCCACGCCTTCGCCGATCTCCACGACATGGCCGACGAACTCGTGTCCCGGAATCATCGGCGCCTTGATATAAGGGGGTTGCGTTTCGTCCCCCCAGAAGCTGGGCGCGCCGCCGAACGCTTTGATGTCGCCGGCGCATATGCCGCAGCCTTCCACCTTGATGACCATCTCGCCGGGCCCCGCTTTCGGCACGTCAACCGTTTCCAGCCGGTAATCCCCCGGGGCGTAGGCAACAACGGCTTTCATCGTTTTCGGAATTTCGAGCTGTTGCATGCGTAAAACCTCCTCGCTCTGTCAATTGTCGCCGTATCGGAACGCAACTGCTTCAGACGGTATCCGGCGAATCAAAAGGGCTTCGGGTGAAGCTTTTCTCTCATTTTACACCAAATACTCCTCATGTCAATGCGTTTTTTGATTTTTATTGTCGTTTAAATTCGTTTTTTGTTATTCAATATTTACTTTTATTGTTTTTTAACTTCATTTTCGTTCGTTTCGATTTCGGACTATTTCATCCGCGTTCTGACGTCTTGTCCCGGATCCCTTTGCAAACGCTTTATTTGGCCCGCCCCCCGTACCGCCCGCACGTGCCTGTGCCTGCCAAGGTTCTGTCTATTGGCAGGTGTACCTCTCACACCGCACGCGTATCGTCGGAAATGACGCCCGCTTACTTCTGCACAAACAGGGGCGTATCAGCCGGGTAGTCGATCAACTCGCGCAATTCGTCGTCAAGCTTCAGGATTGAGACCGAGCAGCCCCCCATTTCCAGCGAAGTTACGAATTCCCCCACGTACGAGCGATGCACCTCCACACCTTGTTCCCGCAGCTTCGCCGCAATTCTCCGGAATACGACGAACAGCTCCATATACGTCGTCGATCCGAGACCATTGACAAGCACCGCCACTTGCTCTCCCGCCGCAAGCGGCATGTCGCCGGTAATGCGGCGCAGCAGCTCGTCGGCCACTTCGTTCGCCGTTCGCAGCTTGCCCCGTTCCACACCGGGCTCCCCATGAATGCCGAGCCCGATTTCCATCTCATCCCCGGCCAGCTCAAAGCTCGGCATCCCCGTCTGCGGCACCGCGCACGGCGAAAGCGCCACACCCATCGTGCGTACCCGTTCGTTCGCCTTGCGCGCCACCCGCACCGTTTCCTCCAGCGTGAAGCCCTTGTCGGCCGCCGCTCCCGCCGCCTTGAACACGAAAAAACCGCCGGCGATGCCTCTGCGGCGGTCCGCCTCTTCCTTCGAGGCGGATGCCACGTCGTCGGTAACGAGTACCGTCTCGACCCGAATGCCTTCCATTCCCGCCAGTTCCGCGGCCATGTCGAAGTTCATGCAGTCGCCGGCGTAATTGCCGTACATGTACAGCACGCCCGCCCCCCCGTTCACGGCCTTCGTCACTTCGACGATCGGGTCCGGAGGCGGGGAGGCAAAGACATTGCCCACCGGTACGCCATCCACGAGTCCGGGACCGATGAGCCCCATGAATGCCGGTTCGTGCCCGGAGCCTCCGCCAATCACGATGCCCACCTTCCCGGGGCGTCCGGCATGCGCGCCGACAATCGCGCGCTTGTTGCTTTCAAGCACTTTCACATATCGGGGATAGGCTGCCGCATACCCTTCGATCATTTCGTCCACGATCTCGTTCGGTACGTTCATCAGCTTTTTGAACACCGTTTTCTCCTCCTGCCCGTTCGATTTTGGTTCGGCTTACAATGCCATTTTCGGCTCAATCGCATCGGTTGTCAATGTCATTCTTATTGTTTCCATTCGTTTTTTGACGTTTATTATCTTTCGTTGATGAATACGCTTATTTTATCGGGGCGGCTGTTGTTTCGGAGCTTCCAGCTTGTCGATATAGTAAAGATTCACCTTCCTGTCGCCCGCTCCGCCGGAAGCGAACCCGAAAGCTAGCCGGGCCGAGTCCGGATCCTTGGCATCCGCGAGTTGAACGGCCATGCCCTCCGGTTCGCGATATTCGAGTTCACCCGCCACCGCAACCCGCTGTCTGTCTTCAACTTTGCCGGTGGAGAAATCGACTTTCGTAAGATACGTATTGCCCTCGGGAGGCGACGAGTCCGGCGAACCGTAAGCGTCGCCGTCCAGCAAGTATAAATACCCGTTGTAAGAAGTGTAGCCCTGGAACGTTTTGCCGCCGAGCTCCGAAGGGGTTTCCACATCGGCGAGCGGTTTAACTTTTTCCTGTTTTTTTACCTGATCCAAATCGAACAGGGCGAAGCGAAACTTCCCGTTCAGCCGGTAGCGCATCGTCAGCTGATGCCGGACCGTATCGACACTGACCGTGGTCCGGTCGGCACCCGGGATCAGCTGAAACTTTTCCAGAGACGGGGAATCGTTCGCGAGCACCGCCTGATCGCGGAAAGGGAACCGGGCGAGCCGCGTCCCCCATCCGTTTCCGCCGTCCCCCGGGTGGTCGTGGGCGGCGTCGACCTCCGTCCAAAGATAATCGGCCGGTTCCCCATTCTTGCCGGTGCCGGGTTCGACACCGATCTGCACGCCGTGGCCGAAGCCTTTCAACACCATATACCCGAGCACGTTCCCCGAAAAATCAAGCTTGGTCACGCACAGATCGCCGTTCAGTGCCCTTGCCCCGCCGGATAGCGCCATCGGCTCGCCGGGAAGCTTCTGCCCGCCTTCCATCAATTGAACGATGAAGATGAAATGATTGACATTGTCAAAAGCAAACGATTGCATGACGGTTTTGTTTTTGATCGCGGTTTCTCCGAGCAGCCGTTTGGGAGTTGCCGTCAGGTCGAAAGCCGCCGAGGGCCCGATCGTCCTCCCGGAAGGGACCTTGGAATCGGAAACAGCGCCGCAGCCGAGCAGAAGCGAAACGGCCAGCGCAATCGTCAAGACCAACGCGCCACTGCGGATTCGTCTGCGGCGATCATATTTTTTTTCATTCATGCGCAATTCGCCACTCCTTGCTGACGGTGCGACGCGGTCATTGCGAGGCCAAAATGTCTTTCGCCTTATTCTTGAACGCATCCAACGTAGACTTGATATCCTTGTTATCGTAGAAGATTGCCTGCATCGCTGCGCTAAACTCCGTGCTGACGTTCGGCCAAACCGTGCTTTTGTTATTATCAACCGCAAACTGCAGCTGATCGAACGCCACCTTGCGGTTCGGATCCTTCGCCCAGAGATTTTTTAATTCCTGGCTTTCCCCCATTTTCTTCGTATACGGCAAATAACCGGAATCCAGAACGAACTGCAGGCCGCCCTTGGGATCGGTCACGACCCAATTCATAAACTCCCAGGCCGCATCCTTGTTTTTCGACGACTCCAGCATGGAGAAGTTGCCTCCTCCGGTCGGTTCAGCCTGAATTTTGTTCTTGGGCATATAAACCGCTTGAAGGTTAAATTTGCACGATTGCTCGAGGTCGCCCATCACACCGGTCGACTGGAAGAGCATCCCGATTTGGCCGCTGGCGAACATCTGGCCGACGACGCTGCCGGAGTTTTGCGTCGGAGGATAGTACAGGGCGCCGGAATTCTGCATGTCTTTGAGGAATTCGAATACCTGCTGGCCGACACCGTTGTCGATAAAACCGAGATCTTTGCCGTCGTCTGTAAAGAACTTGCCGCCGGATTGCGAGATCATGCCGAGCAAATACCAGGAATCGTAAGGCATTGAAACGCCATACCGCGTGACTTTGCCGTTCTCTTTCTTTACCAGGGCATTGGCAACTTGTTTCAATTCATCCCAGGTGGTCGGCACCTTCAGCCCTTCCTGGTCCAGCATGTCTTTGTTGACATACAAAATCGGCGTGGAACGGTTAAACGGCAACGAAACCAGCTTGTTGCTGCCGGGAAACCGCGAAAATCCCATCAAGCCTTGCACGAAATCCTCTTCCTTCAGACCGGTTTTCTTCATGTATGGCGAGAGATCGGCCAGCACATCCGCATCGGCAAATTGCTGGATCCGGGCGCGCTCCAGCATGGAGACGTCCGGCGCGTTGTTGCCGGCGATCGCCGCCTGCAGCTTGGAAGCCGTTTCGGCGTAGCCGCCCTGGTACGTGGGGACGACTTGAATATTCGGATGGGTGTCGTTAAACCGTTTGACCATGGCGTCGATGTATTCGTTGTTTTGCCCGCCCAACGAATGCCAGAATTGGATCGTTACCGTCTTTCCGGCGGATGTCGGGGCTCCGGATGGATCGGTTGTTCCGCCGGTCGGAGAATCGCCGTTCGCCGATCCGTTCGAGGAGCAGCCTGCGGAGAATGCGGCGAGCAGGGCGCCTGTCAAAATCGTACTCCACCATTTTTTTGTTTTCATGTGTTCCTTCCTCCAATGCATTGAATTTATGATTCCGGGAGATCCGGCTAGCTCACTTGATTCCCGAATAAACGAATGCCTTGACAATCTGTTTGGAAGCGATCAGATAGGCGACCAGAATCGGCAGAACGAGCACGACGTTGGCCGCCATAATTATGTGCCAGCTGTCAAGCCCTTCCGTCGATTTCAGCATGGCGATGCCGACTGTCAGAGGCCTGACGCTGTTGGAATTGGTCATCACCAGCGGCCAGAAGTAATCATTCCAATGCGAAATAAAGCTGAAGAGTCCGATGGTGGCGATCGTCGGTACCGCCATCGGCGTCATGATTTGCGTCATGATCCGGAATTCGCCGGCGCCGTCGATTTTCGCCGCTTCAATCAAGTCTTCGGGAATTTGCATGAAATGCTGGCGCAGCAGGAAAATGCCGAACGCGTTGGCCATGAAAGGGATAATTTGCGGCAGCAGCGTATCGAGCAGCTTCCAGCTCCCCAACATCAAATAGACGGGTATGAATGTAATTTGATGCGGGATCATGAAAGCCAGCAAAACCAGGGCGAAGAAAAAGTTTTTCCCCCAAAATTTGTACTTGGCGTAGGCATAAGCCGTCGGAATCATTACAAGGAACTGTACAACCATGACGGTTAGCGTGACCACAATCGAATTTCTGGCAAACATCAGAAACGGGCCGGATCTCATCGCCTCCACATAATTGATCCATTGCGGCGATTTGGGAACGAGCGTGGGCGGAAAGCGCATCGTTTCTTCGAATGTTTGCAGCGACGTGGAAATCATCCATAGAAATGGGAAGATAAAAGCCAATGTAAACAAAATTTTCAAAATCATGTTAATGGACGCACCGATGTGCTTGATTGGAGAATGCAAGGACAACCCCCCCGGTTGACTTGAAATGAACCGCTTTCTTACTGGTAGTGCACTTTCCTGGACAGTACACTGAAGTAAAAAACGGTCAACAGTCCGACGATCGCCATCAGAACCACCCCGGTCGCGGCGGCGTAACCGATATTGGTCGTCCGGAACTGGTAAATGTAATAGACGATCGTATTTGTCGCATAATTGGGTCCGCCTGCCGTCATGATATTGACCGATTCGAACACTTTGAAAGAACCGATCGTCATGATGACGAGAATAAAAAACAATTGCGGCGAAATTTGCGGGATAATGATTTTGTAGATCATGCGGAATCTTCCCGCTCCATCCAATGCGGCGGCGTCGAAGATGTCCGGGGAAATTCCCTTGATCGCCGCCACGATAATCAGCGTGTAGTAGCCGAGCGATTGCCAGACCGACATGAAAATGATGGACGCCAGAGCCGTTTTCGAGCTTTGCAGCCACTGGGAAGTCGGCAACCCGAAAGCTTCCAGCACATAATTGAAAATGCCGTGCAGCGGATCGTAAAGCCACAGCCATACCAACGCGATGGACACGATGGACACGATATGCGGCGTGAAGATGCCGACTTGCACGAGGTGGTTGATCCGCTTATTTTTGCTTAGCCACACAGCAACCAAAAGCGCAATCAACATGGTCAAGACGACATGGGAGACCGTATAAATCGCCGTATTCGCCAGCGATTTGTAAAACTCTTCACGATGAAATATCTTGACGTAATTGTCGATCCCGATAAATTTGCTCTGCGCCCGATTCAGCAAATTATATTTGAAAAAACTGAGGTAGACTAAATAAAGCGTCGGATAGATGACAAAACAGGCAATGACGATCGTCGAGGGAGCGATGATCACATAAGGCCGAATAGTTTCCCAGATCTTGCGCTGCACATGCACGCCTCCTGACCTGCAAAATTGGAAATAGTCAAACAGACCTGCCGCTGCGGGGCGGAGGAGCCGGCTGCCGGCTCCCCCGGATGTTTCGATCGGCGCCGGAAGCCCGCCTCAATGCGGCGCGTGTCCTTGCCCGATCGACCGATGCTGCCCGGGCACAAGCTTTCCGGGTGTTGGCGTTTGCCGGAGCGAATCGGGATCCTTGCGTTCCATCTCCCGCTGCTCCGAATCCAGACCTGCCGGCGGGTAGAAATAGTTGATGCTTTGCCCGACGGCGAAATCGCAAGGATGGCTGCCGTCTTTCGAGCAGGCCGCCGATGTCGGCTGCGCCGAGCTCCCGTTGTACGTCGCGTAGCTGATCCGGTCTTCGATTTCGTCCCCCCGCGGCGCCACCACCGCCACAAACCGCTGGGCCGTATCGGACAGCCCTTGACCGGGAACCAGCTTGATATACACAAATTCGTCGGCTTTGACGCGGGAACCATAGGCCGCGTTGAAATCGGCGACTGTGTTTCCTTCGTAGCCCGGCTTCTTCAACCAGACGATCTTTGTCTGATGCGGCTTGACAACCGTATCGGTCGGATCGGTTGCGCCCGGCGACACATCGCTTGCTTTCATCAGCGTCCATTTGGTTACCTTCGTTCCCCACCAGCGCGGGCTGGTCGGATCATAGTAATAATAAATTTTGTAGCCGGCCAGGTCGATCGCCCGGTTGCTGTTGTTGTACAGTTCGATGTATTCGTAAGGCTCCCCCTCACCTGGAGAAGCGGCCGAGATTTCCGTTATGAGAAGCGGCGGTTCGCCCTGCGGGGCGCCGGGCACGGTCGGTGTGAAAGCGAAAAGCGCGTCCGTCTCAAGCGCGTACAGCCTGTCGATCGGATAGAAGCCGTCGCGATAAGCGCTGGCTCCGGATTCGAACAGCACGTGCAAAGCATTCCCCTGCACTGCCAAGCCCTCGGACATCGGCGGCATTACGATCGTATTCACCCGATTGTGCCCGTCCAGGAACCAGATCGGCACGGGCTCGCCAAACTTGTCGGTAAAAGCGTGAGGCGGATCGCTCAAGGGCTGCCGGTACGTCAGCAGCGAGCTTTCGACCGTACGCCCGTACGACTGGCTGAGGACGAAACGGTCCCGTTCGACGGCCATCCCCTGAATCTCGTCGGTCACGGACAGGATGAAGTCGGGAATCGCGGCTTTCGTCACCGGGTAAATCCGGCTTTTGTCGATCGTATCGTCGGCATTCAGCCGGTAACCGGCGACCCAGGCGGAATGTTCATTGTTATCCCGGTTGAGCATGTGATGCGCAGCGTCCGTCTTGTAGTCGAACCGGGCGAACTCGCCGACCCACAAAATACCGTCCGCGTAGGCGGTGAACGAGGCGTTCGTCTCGGTGCGGATGGTATCCGCGAAGACGACTTTCCCCCCGTCCGCCGCTTCGGCCAAAGCGTCGAGCGGAATCGCGTACGCCATCTTCTCCGAAGTGACCCACAAGTGCTCGCGGCTGATCGCGAGACCCCCGGCATGGCCCGTGTACGGCGTATTCGGGTCTTTGTAAAGCTGCACCGCTTTTACAAGCTTGCCGCTAGCGCGGTCGACCGCGGCGAGCATGGAAGACCCGTTCTCGCGGTAGTAGGAGACGACGAGCCAATCGCGCTGCGCATCGTAAGCGAGGCCTTGCGGCACCAAATCCTGCTGCAGGCCGGGAATGACCGCGCCCTCCCGGCTCAATGCGAAGAAATCACGGTAATTGGGCGAGTCGATGCGGGCGATTCCGGTTAAGCTTTCCTGCGTAATCCCGGAAGAAAGCGATTCCATTTCCGCCCGCGCCTTCGGCGATCCTGACGGGAAGCCGAAACTGGCACACAACAAACAAGTCAAAATGAAAGCGATTACAGTTTGGGCTCGAATGTTCACCTGATGAACCTCCTTTGATCATTGTTGGTTTCGAAAGAATACGCAAACACTTTGCCGGACTGCTGACAATCCGCCAAATATTTACTCCCATTTTTACACTGCGGTTTTCTTTTGTCAATCGTTTTTAATAATTTTATTGATGTTTATTGTCATTTATGAATCATATTTCTTCGGTTTAATTGTTTTTTATTATTTTTATTGATATTATTGTTTGTTTTGTGGATTGTTTTGTTGATTGTTGTCTGACCGTTTGGTATAATCTTTTGTAGTTTGCGTTTATTCCCGCGCAAAATAACGGTTACAGGAGTTGCTATCGATGCTGGCACCCGAACGTCGGAATCGCATTATGCAAATGCTGAACGAACAAAAGCAAATTCTGGTCAAGGACGTTTCGATCGCGCTTAACGTTTCGGAAGGAACGCTGCGCAACGATCTTCGCATATTGGAGGAAGACGGGCTTTTGGAGCGGACCCATGGAGGCGCGGTGCTGCCGAAGCCGCCGACACACGAGTACACGTTTTATTCGCGCAGCCAAAGCAACCAGGCGGAGAAAATGGCCATTGGCAGGACGGCCGCCCGCTACGTGCAGAACGGCCAATGCATTATTCTCGATGCGAGCTCCACTTCGCTCGAACTGGCGAAGCATTTGGTCCAATACGATTATTTGACGGTCGTCACAAACGGACTGGCTACGGCCCAGGAACTGACGCGCAATCCGCGCATAAACGTTATTGTTGTCGGCGGTGTACTGCGACCGGGATCGAGCTCGCTGGAGGGGTTGCTCGGCAAAGGGTTGTTGTCGCAAATTCATGCCGACGTGTTCTTCACCTCGGCGCACGGCTTTACCGTCGCCGAAGGGTTGACCGATTTCAGCGTCTATGAAGCCGAACTGAAGAAAGTCATGGTCGGCAACGTGAGCCGCGTCATCGCCCTGCTCGACCATACGAAGCTGAATCGCCGTTCCATCGCCACGTTTGCCGATACCTCGCAAATCGCTACACTCATTACGGATGCCGCCGCCGATCCGGAGTTTATCCGCACTCTCCCGGGAATTGAAGTGGTTCTGGCCGACGAAGCCTGAAAAACAGCTTTTCCCCGGTTGCAACCTTGCGGATAAACAAGACGGATGTGCCGGACCAAGGCGCTCATTCCGGCGGAACGATTCCCGGGGTGCCGATACGCACCTGCGGTCATGCGGTCATAGGGAAGAGCGGGGGTTGGCGGAAACCGAAAACGTTTACCGGGATTTGCCTGCTGCGGAATTGTGTTGGCGGCGGCAGCTTCGGCATATACTTCGAACGCGGTCCGGACAGTCTTGTTCCCGGCCAAACATTTCTTTAATGGGCCGGGCTTCCTAACGCGCAACAATAAAAAGAGGAGCGGCTTCGCTCCTCTTCACTTATAACCTTCTTCCGCCGCTTTCCGGCGGATTATGGAAATTTACCGCGGGAACTACGTCCTTCGCCCGATCGTTCGGTCCGCCGGGGGCGTTTTTCGGATGGGCTTTGCCGCAGGCTTGTCGGTGCCGAGCAGCACATCGCATACCGGGTTCGATACCCCGTACCAGGCTTTGTCATCCAGATGGTGATGAAGGAGGTGCTTCTTCTTCATCCATTTGCCCCAAGGGGTAACCGGCCGGATCGGCCGATGCGACAGATAATGCTTCCACTGGTAATAAAGCTGGTACACAACGGCGCCACAAACGTACCCGGCCGCCAAATGCAAACTTCGCGTAACCGCCCAGGCGGCGGCGGACAAAACGACGTACCCGGCAAAATCGTAGCGGACCGGGCCGAATAAGAAGCGGATATCGTTCGGGGCCCGATGGTGGGCCTGATGTCCCTCATACATGGCAGGAGCCCAATGGGGGAACTCATGCAACAGAAAACGGTGGGTCGCATATTCGACCAGAATGACCGTCACGATTCCCGCCGCAACGGACGGACCGGTACCGGGACCGCCTGGTGTCGCCAGCAAAACCGTCCCGCTTGAAATCGCCACTGCCGCAAGAAAAAGGATCAAACGCTGCGCAAAAAATTCGCGAACATAAATCACGAATGCCACCCCGCTCATAAGATCCTTATACGGATATTATATCACGAAGCGAGACGGGAAAGGTATCCTTCCCAACGTTCCCCGGGCTCCTTCATCCAATTTACGCCCGCCCGGGGAGCCTGGCGGCATTCCCCCCTTACAAATCGATGACTTTGCCCATCTCGATCGACTCGAGTACGGCCAGCGACATCGCCAGCATTTGTTTGCCCGCTTCAAAACCGTTCGGCGCGGGGCGGTTATCGGTAATGGCATCGGCGAACAAGCGGAACTGCTTCTCGAACAAATCCTCCTTCCCGAGTACAAGCGACTCTTTCGTATCTCCGATGAACAGATCAATGTGGATATCCGAACCAAAATGATTAAACATCCCTTCCGCGCCTCCGCAAGGACCGAAAATGCGGTCCGGACGGCTGCGCAGCCTGGTATGTTTGGCCAGACCCCAGGAAACGGTCATCGTCCCGATGTCGCCCGATTCGTATTCGACCGTCACAACCCCGGTATCGATGGCAAGCTCCGGGATCCGGGCAATTTCCGGCCGCCCTTTGCCCAAGATGCCGCCGCTCGCAAACAACCGCTTCGGCTTCGACTGAAACACTGTATTCCACATATAAAAATAATGACAGCAGGCATCGACGAACGGCCCCTTGTTCCCGTTCCTGTCATGCATGGAAACCTTCGGCCGCACTTCCTGCAGCAAATCCGAGCTGAATACGAGCGGACGGCCGAATGTTCCTTCCGCGACCCATTGCTTGACTCTTTCCACCCCTTGAGCAAGATTGCGCTGAAACCCAATGCCGAATTTTACCCCTGCACGCTGCACCGCTTCCTCCATGCGCCGCCCGTCCTCAAGCGAGCGGGCCAGCGGTTTTTCGCAGAACACGTGCTTCCCCCGATGGGCCGCATCGATCGTAACCCGAGCGTGAAATGCCAGCGGCAGGCACACCGAAACAATCTCGACCGACGGATCTTCCAGCGCTGCCCTGTAATCGTCATAGACGTTCGGCACGTGATAACGATTCGCCAATGTTTGTGCCCGCGGGAAATCGGTATCCGTAACCGATACGACGTGATGTCCGGCGGCGATCCAGCCCCTGACATGGTTGCCGCCCATGTCGCCGGCACCGATTACCGCGACCCTGTACCTGTTTGCCATGGACAATTCCCTCCTCAAAAAAACGAAGGATAGGCCCGGTGCAGCCGGCTGTACGCTTCCTCCGTTGTACCGGACGGTCTGAACTCCAAACCGACATAGCCGTCATACCCGGTTCCGGCGATCGCATCCAGCACCGGCCTCAGCTCGAATTCTCCGCCGAGCGGCTCGAAACGGCCGGGGAACCGTGCTACATGGTAATAGCCGATCAGCGAATGAAAGCCGCGAATCGTCTCGATCAGGCGGGTTTCCATAATCTGCGCATGATAGATGTCGAACAATATTTTGACGTTGGGACTTCCTACCCGTTCCACGATACGAAAGCCTTCCGCGGCTGTATCGCAATAGGTTCCCTTATGATCCGTCTTACTGTTGAGCGGCTCCAGGAGCGCGGTGATTCCGGCCGCCTCCAGATATGGGGCAACCTCGGAGAGAGAGCGGACTGCCTCGTCCCGGTGGCGTTCGAAAGACCAGCCCGGATTGAGATTGCCCGGCACCACGACCAGATTCGGACAGCCGGCTTTTTGCGCGTAGTCGATAGCCGCGAGCATCTCCCGGACTAACCATTCGCGTTCTTCCGGCAAAGTGAGAATCGGCCGCCCGCCGCCGGGGGCAAAGCCCAGCGTACCTCCCAAGCAAGTCACAGCCAGAGGAGTTCTGGCGCGGAGCTTACGCACCTCCGACAATTCCCGCGTTCTCCAGACAAATTCGCAGCCGGTGAACCCGGCTTGTGCGGCGACGGTCCATCTGTCGGCAAAGGAAACTTCTTTTGGAAAATTCATTTCCAAATGTGCGGCGAAGCGCATTATCCTTCCCCTCCCACATTTTTCTTCCAGGTCGCTTTCTTCTGCAAATAAATTATACTACCAACCCCGCTTACCGTCTTGGAATATTTTCCCTCCGTCATCCCGGGTTCTTCCTTCCGCCCTTAAATCGTAGCAACCGTCTTTTGAAGGCGCGGGAAGACGGACGGGTTCGCCATCGCGGCGTGATGTTCGCCGTTGGTATCAATACGAACGGGTATCGGGAAGAACCGGCACGATACTTCCGAACCGAGGGAATTTCCACACAATTACAGACTTGATCAGAAATTCTACATCAGATCTACATATTCACTGGCTAGAATCATGATAAAGTCAAAACAATGGAGGTAGTTCTGATGAAAAAAAGCATAAGCATGATTCTTCTCTTTGCTTTTGCCCTAATCATTGGCGTTTCATTCTGGTCCGACTGGAAGCTAAACGCTTCTTCAGGCAGCACTGCGGCCGCCGAAGTAAAAACACCGAATGTAAAGACCGCAGACTACGTAGTTCAAAATGGGGTGAAAGTATTTAATTTAATTGCCGAGCCTGTGAAACAAGAAGTGTCAAAAGGATTATTTGTAAACGCATGGGGCTATAATGGCGGGACTCCCGGACCTGCAATCGTCGTGACTCAAGGGGATCGTGTCAAAGTAAATGTAACAAACAATCTGCCCGAAGCAACAAGTGTCCATTGGCATGGACTGATCGTTCCCAATGATATGGATGGCGTAACCGGCGTTGAGCCGGGAACTGAAATTAAACCCGGTCAAAGCTACACCTATGAATTCACGGTAAAGCAAGCCGGCACGTTTATGTATCATTCGCATGTGCAACCATCCAAACAGGAAATGATGGGGCTTGATGGTTTGTTTATCGCCCTTCCGAATGCGGAAACCGCAAGCAAGCAAGCAAAAGTCGACCGTGATTATGCGATTTTACTTCAAGAATGGCAGCTTCAGGATGCCGGAATGACAATGAGCGGCATGGGCGGCATGGAGATGTCTTCCTATAGGGAAGGGCAAGTTCCTCCCGGTACTTACGATGTAAACCCAACGGGCATGAATTGGAATACATTCACTTTTAACGGAAAGCAATTCCCTGCTACAGAAGTCATGGAAATTAAAAAAGGTGAACGCGTTAGAGTAAGACTTGGAAACCTGAGCATGCAAAACCACCCGATCCATCTGCACGGACATGATTTTACAGTCGTAGCCAAGGATGG
>Ga0310822_100526_pt1 | contig 18353 bp, 17 predicted proteins | sample P4_ome_2_FD_201313 | JGI IMG/M metagenome (GOLD analysis project Ga0310822, IMG submission 201313) | Sorghum-adapted microbial communities from Joint BioEnergy Institute, Emeryville, California, United States - P4_Day56_Rep2 | ecosystem: Engineered > Bioreactor > SSF (Solid state fermentation) >... | reverse complement strand
TCGGCTTCCTCGCCTGCTTCCTGCGCACCGACGAGGGACGGGTCTTCGAGACCTACTGGTCGACCGACCGGGGCACCGAGGCGATGCTGACGCACTACATGCTGCTGGACCGTACGGTCTTCGGTCATCAGGAGCCGTGGGAGGACTCGCCGACGGGGTGGCCCCGGATCCCCTCCGGCCAGCACCAGTGGCGGGTCGACGGCCGCCCGGTGGCGCAGTGGGAGCACACCGGTGCCGGTGAACTGGAAGAGCGGCAGGCGCCAGGTTCCCGCGACGACCACCCCGTACAGGGCGCCTCGCGCCAGCAGGTCACCCACCTGCGTGGGGGTGAGCCCCAGCCGGGCGGCGGCCTGGTCGACGGTGAGCGCGGCGGTGAGCAGCTGCCGGGTGCGTGCCCGGGTCCGGATGGAGGCGCGGTCGGCCGGTGCCGGCATCGGGTGATTCAGCGACCCGGCCTGCCGCAACGCCGCGAGCTCGGCGGAGGTCAGGGGCTCCGGTGCACCGGTCATGTCACAGCAGGGTGCCGGTCCCGGGGGTCGGTGCAGTCGCGGGGGTGGTGAACGCCTTGCTGCGTCCCCGGCTGGCGAGCTTGCGCCGCACCGCGCTCGTGGTGTCCTCGGCCAGCGCCTGGGCGCGCAGCAACCGGGTGCGTAGGTGCGCCGGCGGGGCGCCGGGCGGCTGTGGGACGGTGGGGACGTGCGGGGAGGGGGCGTCGGGGGAGTCGGTCAGGGCCTGGACCGCGGACAGGTAGGTCTCCCACGCGGTCAGCCACTCCTCCCACACCGTGTCCTCCGGCCGGGTGCCGGGGGTCTGGTTCACGCGGGGTCCTTACCGCCGAGCACCGACTGCTTCCACGCGGTCGCGATCGGCTCCAGGAGCTGCCTGGCCTGGGCCAGGGCGTCACGGTCGGCTCTGACGCACGCGGTCACCAGCAACTGGGTCGCCCAGGCGTACACCCCGTCCAGGGCGACCGCGAGCTCCCCGGCCTCGGGGTTGAGGCAGCCGCGCAGCTCGTCCACGATCGCCTGGGCCCGCTGCAGCTTGGGGTTGGCCTGGCCCGGTGCGCCCTGGGCCAGGAGCGCGTCCGCCTCATCGATCCGGGACAGGAGCGCGGAGAACAGCATCCCGGTCAGCTCGGCGGGGGTGGCCGAGGCGACCTTGTCGGCCTGGTAGCGGGCTGCGGCCGCGCCCGTGGCGCGGGGCTGGGCGGCACCGGCGGGCGCCTTCCACAGGGTGGGGTTCAGCACGGGGCGGGCTCTCCTGGCGTCGTGGCGGGGCCCACACTCCGGTGGGCCGGGACGCATGGGGACCGTGCCGTCCGGGGCCGGGCCGTCAAGGGGACGCAGCTCGCGCCCAGCGGCGCCCCCCCGGGGGGGGAGGAAAAGGTTCGGCCGGTTCGTTTTCATCTGCGCCCGACGGGCCGATACCTGCGGATGTCAGCACGGACGCTGACCCAGATTCCCAGGAGGAACCCCCGATCATGCAGATCAACACCAACGTCGCCGCGACCACCGCCTACGGTCACCTCGCCGCGAGCTCGGCTGCGAAGAACACCTCGCTGGAGCGTCTCAGCTCCGGCTTCCGCATCAACAAGGCCGCCGACGACGCTGCCGGCCTCGTCATCAGCGAGAAGCTGCAGGGCCAGGTGAACGGCATCAAGGTCGCCATCCGCAACGCCCAGGACGGCATCGGTGTCATCCAGACCGCTGACGGTGCGCTGACCGAGGTCACCTCGATCCTGCACCGCATGCGTGACCTGGCGATGCACGCCGGCAACGGCGCCACCGACGAGGACGCCCGCGCCGCCGACCTGGCCGAGTACACCGAGCTGGCCGCCGAGATCGACCGGATCGCCGAGACCACCAAGTTCGGTGCGACCAACCTGCTCGACGGCTCGTTCACCACCACGTTCAACATCGGTGCCACCGCCGCCGACGGCGACGTCGTCGACGTGACCATCGAGTCCGGCACCCCGGCGAGGGCTTCTCCTCGGCCAACCTCGGTGTCAACGGCTTGGCGTTCACCGACGCTGCCACCGCGCAGGGTCACGTCGCCACCATCGACGCCGCCATCGACGAGGTCACCGCGGCCCGTGGCAAGCTCGGTGCGCTGCAGAACCGGCTGGAGCACACCATCAACAACCTGCAGGTCACCCAGACCAACGTCGACGCGGCCCGGTCCCGGATCCGTGACACCGACATGGCCGCGGAGATGACCGAGTTCTCCAAGCAGAACATCCTGCAGCAGGCCGGCACCGCGATGCTCGCCCAGGCGAACAGCGCCCCGCAGGCCATCCTGCAGCTGCTGCGTGGCTGAGCCGTCCTCCTGGTGACGCTGGTGGCCCAGCGTCTGCCCGCCCCGAAGGGGAGTCGACCAACACGGTCGGCTCCCCTTCGGGGCACCCGGGTCCCGGTCAGCCCGCGGCGGCCCGGGCCAGGTCGGCGAGCAGGGCCCGGTGGGCGGTGTGCAGCGGGATCCGTTCCTGCTCTATCCGCCGTGGCCCGACCAGGTCCTCCGAGCACAGCAGCTGGTAGAGGGCGAGCTCCCCGACGCCCAGGTGCGGCACGTCCCGGGGTGTGCGCGGGCGTAGCGGGGTGCCGTCGGCGGCGGTGTTGGTGCCGAACCGTGCCCACTGCCGGTAGGCGGTGGTGTCCATGAGCAGGGAGGTGGCGGGGACCCCGGCAGCGCGGAACTCGTTGAGGATCTCCAGGCCGTCAGCGTCCATGTCGCCCCAGTAGTAGACGGCCGGGGCGCACCGGATCCAGTCGAACGCCGCGGCGGTCCGCCCGCCCCGGCCGACCCCTTCGACGGCGATGCCGCCGGGGAGGGTGGGGAAGTGGATAGCGGTGTCCTTGTTCTCGGAGATGAGGACCACCGACGGGGTGTACGCCAGGGTGGGGGTGTCACCGACGGTGGCGCTGTCGTGGATCCGGCCGCTGGCGGCCCGGTGGTCGGGGTCGAGGTAGGTGAAGTGGATCCGGGGCGGGTGCGGTGGGAGCAGCCCGAGGTCCTCCCGACCGGCGAGGGTCGCGATCAGCCCTTGCCGGGTGTTCAGCCACTTGGCGTGCAGACCCTCGATCGGGACCTGGCGTGGGGTGTACCCGGAGGGGTCGTGGGTGGCGAACCACTCCGCGGCCCGGCAGGCCAGGTCGAAGTCGACCTCGCTCATCGGTGCCACCTGGGTCAGGACCTTCTCCGGCCGGGACAGGTGGGGGAACCGGGCGGCCAGGTGGCTGGCCCGGTCCCGGGCGCCGGTGACCCTGGCCGGCCAGCCATCACCGGCCAGGGCGGCCGCGGCGTCGATGGTCGGCACGTGCAGGTGGGTGGGCAGCTCCTGGGTGGTGCCGCCGACCCGCCGGGTGCGGACCTGCAGCTGGAGCCGGTGGGCGGTGGCGAAGTCGTGCCAGTCGTGGCAACGGGTCACCACCGTCGCGAAGTCCCCGGCGAGGTCGGCCGAGGTCGGCTGCCCGATCGGGAACGCGTGCGGCCACGCCGGGGCCACCCCGGTCAGGTGCGCCGCCCAGGTGCGGGACAGCCGGGTGGTGACGTCCTTGACCACCTGCGCCGGGGACTTCACAACTGCTGGCCCTGGCTGGTGTCGGCGTCACGCAGCCGCAGCACCCTCGAGCGCAGGCTCGTGGGGTCTTTCACCACGGCCAGGACCTGGCTGACGTGCGGTTCCAGCCCGTTCGTCTTCTCCACGGGGGCGGCGATGATCAGCTGGAACCCCAGGCCCTTCCACGCCTGCACGGCCCGCTGGGTGAACTGGGAGTCGGCCTTGATGAACGCCTCGTCGAGCAGGACGGGGGTGAACCGGGGCCGGGTGCGGGAGTCGTCCCCGAGCCGGAACCGCAGCGCGGCGCCGATGATGAACGCGAACAGCTCCTGGGTCTCCCCGCCGGACTTGTCGTTCAGGTGGGTGTGGTCGGCGACCTGCTCCCCGGTGGCCGGGTCGACCCGGACCGCCTTGATCTCCACGTGGCGGCGCACGTCCAGCAGGTTGTCCCGCTCGCTCACCCCGGCCCGGTACCGGGGGTCGTCCCGGTGACGGATCTTGTCCATGAACGCCGACAGGGCCTTGAACCGGGCCTGCATCTCCTCCTCGGTCATCGGCCGGGTCGCGCCGGAGGACAGCTCGCGCAGCTGCCGGCGGAAGGTGGCGACGGACACCGGGGTCAGCCGGCGCATCACGATCCGCAGCCGCTCACCGGAGGGGCCGAACGGTAGGGCGGCCAGGATGTCGTTGACCGGGTTCAGCCGTTCCTCGATCTCATCGATCGAGCTGGTCATCTCCATGTGCAGAGGCACCAGGTCCTGCCCGGACCACTGGGTGAGCTGGCGGCGCCACTCCTCGCTGCGCTCGGCCAGGCCGGTGGTGCGGATGTCGGACAGGATCTGGGCGTAGTCGGGGTAGGAGGCCAGGGTGGTGCCGAGGTTCGCATCCGGCCACCGCTCCTGGTACTGGCGGAAGGTGCGCTCCAGGTCGCTCTTGGCCTGGGCGGCCCGCTCCCGGGCGTCAGCCATCCGGTTCTCCAGGGTCCTGCGCAGCAGCGCCAGGTCCTGGGTGAACCGCTTGAGCCGGTCGGTGACCTCGACGTCGTCGCCGACGATCTCGGCCAGTGCGGCGTCTAGGTCGCGGGCCTGGGCGGTGGTCAGGACAGCGCCGGCGGCCTCGAGCTGCTCGATCTGGTCGGTGAGGCGGTCCTGCCGCTCGACCAGGTCCGCGTGGTCCTTGGCGAGGGCCTCCAGCCGGTGGCTGGCGGCGAACTCCTCCCCCCGGGCGCCGTTGAGGGCGACGGTGAGGTTCTCGATCCGGTCGGCGAGCGCGCGCAGCACGTCGTCGCTGGAAAGGATCTTGTCCTTCTGTGCGGTCAGCTCGTCGATCTGGGCCTGCACGGTGGCGGTGTCGATCTGGACCCACTCGTAGGCGGTCACCGCCTGGTAGGCCACGTGTGCGGCCTCGGTGTGGGAGCCCTCGGTGTCCAGTTCGCGCAGCTGGGCGTCCAGGTCGGCCAGGTCGGCCTCGATCCTGTCCAGCCGGGCGGTGATCTCGGCCACCGCCGCCTCGTTGGAGAAGCCGATGATGTGCCGGGTGTCGGTGCGCCCGTGCGCGCCGCGGGCGCCGTTGCGGGTCTGCCCGGACAGGGTGACCCGGAATCCCGGACCGTCCAGGTCCGCCACCCGGGGCACGCACAGGGGGTTGCGGCCGGGGGCAGCCAGGTGGGCGCGCAGCCACCCGGTGTACGGGGAGTCCTTGTAGACCAGCTTGCCGGCGACGTGGCCGGGGTCGCTGGGTTCTGGGTGGTCCAGCCCGGTCGGTGTCCCCTGGAAGTGCAGGCGGCCGCGCAGCTGGAGGGCGTCGATCCGGCCGGAGAAGTCCGCCAGCCGCTGCTGCGGCACCAGCAGGGTGCGGGCGGTGCCGGCCAGGACGGTCTCGATCGCGACCCGCCACTGCTCCTGGTCGGGGTGGACGTCGATGAGCTCGGCGACGAACGGCAGGTCGCTCACCGGGATGCCGGAGGCCTGGGCGACCTGGAGGCGCATCTCGTGCAGCTGGCGGGGCACTCGCCCGTCGCGGCCTTCCTGGGAGGCCAGGTCTTCCCGCAGGGTGCGCCGCTGGTCCAGCAGCGGGGTCTGGGCGCGGACCAGCTCGTCCCGGCGCTGCCGGAGGGTCTCGGCGGTCCGGGCGTACCCGGCGGTGAACGCGCGGGCCTTGGCCAGCAGGGCGGTGTACTCCTGGGCGGTGGTCGGGCAGGGGCCCAGCGGCTTGAGCCGGCCGGCGAGGGTGTCCCGGGCCCGCTGCCGTTCGGCGAGCTGGACACCGGCGGCCGCGATGGCGGCCTGCAGGGACTCCACCGTCCCCCCGCCGGCGGGCCGGTGCTTCTCCTGTGCCTGCGCCAGCTGCTCCTCCAGCCCGGCGACCAGCACCCGCGCGGCGTGGTGGGCCGCGCTGGCCTCCTCCCGGTCGGCGCGGTTGGCCTGCACCGCCTGCTCGAGCAGGTCGGCCTCGGTGCGGGCGGCCCACAGCGCGATCGGGGTGGCCCCGTCCCGGGTGAGGCCGACGATGTCGAGGTCCTCCAGGGTCTCCTGGGAGGTGACCAGCACCTGGTGGCGGTCCGGGATGTGCTCGAGCAGGTCGGCCTTGGCCTTCTCGGCCGTCATCTTCTCGTAGGTGTCGACCAGGTCGTCGAAGTGCTTCAGGGCGGTGTCGGCCTTGTCGAAGGTTTCCGGTCGTTCCAGGACCATCTGCTTGTACAGGTCGTCGACGGTGCGGATCTGCTGACCGGACTGGACCCGTGCCAGCAGCTGGAGCGCCTTGCGGCCGTCGCCGTTGGCGCCGATCCCGAGCCGGGTGAACAGCCGGGTGGCGAACACCTCGTAGGAGTCGTGGGTGTGCAGGCCGGGGAAGAGGGCCTTGAGGCGCTTGGGTGCGAACCGCTCGGCCACCGCCTCCTGGAGATCGTCCAGGCGGACCTCGGCCTCCCGGGTGGCCAGTCGCATGAGGATGTCGGAGCTGCGGGTGGCGGTGCGGGGCACGTAGTAGATGCGCAGGGCGGTGAACCGCGCCTGGTGGTCGCTGACAAACGTGGCGGCGACCGCTCCCCAGGTGTCACCACGGGCTCCGCGCAGGACCTTGGCCTGCCCGTCCTGGACGTCGGTCTTGCCGCGCAGGTAGGACAGCAGGTTGCGCTGCTCGGCGCCGCGGGCGCGCCCGGCGGCGTCGTTGGAGGCGCCGTTGAACGGGGTGCCCGACGGCATGACCAGGGCCGTGTAGGCATCCAGCAGGGTCGACTTGCCCGAGCCGCTGTGCCCGGTGACCAGGGTGGCGTGCGGGTCGAAGGTGATCGTGTGGTGCCCTTCGAACCCGCCCCAGTTGACCAGCTGGAGGGTCTCCAGGCGCCACTGGGTGGTTCCGTCGGTGGCACCGTCCAGGTGGAAAAGCGCCCCGGCGGTCTCTGCGGCCTGCCGGCCGACGCGGTCGGCCTGTTCGGCGGGGGTCACGGTGGCGGTCACGGGTACTCCTCTTCCTGGTCTTCACCGGGGGCGTTCGGGCTACTCGGTTCGGGCCCGGCCTGGTCCAGGCCGAGGTCGTCGGTGACGGCGGCGTTACGCCTCCGCATCCACGCCAGCAGCTCGACCAGCTTCGGCAGGGGGAGCAGCACCTCGATGGCGTTGCTGATCTCGAACCGGTCCCCGTCGCTGGGGCCGATGAGCAGCCCGGTCTTGTAGATGGATTCGACGGCCCGGCGGGCCCGGGCCGCTTCACCGGCACGGTCGGTGACCTCGAGGGGCTGGAACGCCTCGAGGTGGGCGTACATGTCCTCCCGGTCCCAGAACACCTTCTCGGCCCCGGCTGCGGTCTCGTTGCGGTACCGGGCGCGCAGCCCGATGAGCAGCAGGGTCTCCTCCCGGGACCACGGGGCGTCGTAGACGAGGGTGGGGAAGGACCGGCCGCCGGCCTCGGGGGTGACCGGGCGCTTGTAGGCGACCTCGGCCTGGGTGTCGATGACCAGCTCGAGGTAGAGGTCGTTGAGGCGGGAGGCGATAGGGCGCGGGTTGGCCGCCAGGGTGGCGTACTGGCGGGGGTGGGTGGTCGAGCTGAGGAACCGCTGCTTGAGCACGTACACCAGGGCGTCCCGCTGGTCCCGGTCCAGGGTGCCCTCGTCCCCGTCGAACAGGGCCAGGCTGCTGCGCTCGTCCAGGGGGTAGCCCTCCGCGGCGAGGTCCTGGTCGAGGGCCCCGGCGGGCTCGTCGGCGGTGAGCGTGTCGTCGTAGCTCATGGGGTCTCCTCGGTGGGGGTCAGTTGCAGCCGCGGGGCGGCCAGGGTCCGGGTGGTCCCGTCGGTGCGGCGGGTGCGGTAGATCTCCTCCCCGTGCGCCTGGACCAGGTGGGGGGTGGCCAGGTGCAGGAGCCCGATGACCTCCACCGGGCGGCGAAGGTCCTCGGGAAGCTGGTCGAACACCGCCCCGAGGGTCAGGTCCTGGCGGGTACCGCCGGCTAGGGCCTCGGACAGGCGCTGGGCCAGCTGGGGCAGCGAGGGGCCGCCGAGGCCACGCAGCTCTTCCAGGGTCACTTCCGACTCGTCAGCCTCGCCGGTGTCGGCCAGGGGCGGCGGCGGTGCGGCGGTGTCCGGGTCGTACAGCCGCTCGCGCAGGTGCCCGACCTGGGTGCGGCCGGGCAGCAGCGTCAGGGGCACGTTCTCCCGGGGCCTGGCGTGGGTCATCCAGGTGGCTGCCTCGGCCTCCAGCTTGCGCAGTGTGTCGTCCAGCTCCCGGTCGTGGGAGGCGTCCCGGGTGTTGATGTAGTCGCGCAGGGTGGTCGCGGCCCGGGTGCGGTTGTCCAGCACCTGCTGGGTGGAGTCACTGATCAGCTTGACCGTGCCGCGCAGGTCGGTCCGCTCACCGGGGGACAGGATCGTCTCGGCCAGCGGGTGCTCCAGCAGGGCGGTGATGTCCTGGCGCAGCTGGGACATCAGGTCGGCGTCGGTCAGCAGCGCGAGCGCGCCTTCGAACGCCTTCCCTTCGGGGGTGGCGGTCATCAGCTGCCTGGTCTGGGACAGGTAGCGGTCGATGATCTGCCCGCCGGTGAGCTCCTCGGTGCGGAACGCGGCGAGGATGTCGGCGCGCAGCCGGGCGTAGGACTCCTCGACCCGCGCGAAGTCCCTCGGCAGGGCGGAGACGAGACCGAGAACCTCATCGAACCCTTGCCGCAGGGTGTGCTCGCTGGCCTGGACCATCTCCCCGCCGCCGGCGAGCCGGTCACGTTCGGCGGACAGGGCGGCGATCTGGTCTTCCAGGATCCGGATGCGCTGGGCCCGGTCGGGGTTCACCTGCGCGTTGAACTTGCGGATGGCGGTGACGATGGTGCCGATCCGGTGCTCGGACAGGGAGATCCGTTCCCGGGTCAGGGCGGTCACCAGGTTGAGCGCCTCCTGGGTGTGGGAGGTGAGGGTGTAGACCTCCTGCCCGTCCTCGACGTCACGGACCAGCCAGCTGTGCCGCACCCAACGCATGCACAGGTCCCTGCCGGTCCCGTTCGGCAGGTTCTCCACCCCTTCCTGGCGCAGCTGGTCCAGGTGGGTCTGGACCATCTCGTGCAACCGGGCGGTGGGCAGGGTGCGCTGGTCGCGGGTGAAGCAGGACCGGAAGATCGCCAGGACGATGCGGGCGTCGCGCCGGTGCAGCAGGGTCAGGGTCGGCTGGTCGTACGCCTCACTGGTTCTGGCCAGCTCGGCCAGGATGTCGCCCATCCCCGCCCCTCCTTCCCTTGGGTTCCCGTTCCGGGGGTGCACGGTGCCCGGGTTGCGGGGTGGTGCAGTCGCCCCGCATGGCCAGGGTGGCAGCCGGCACCGACACCCTGCCCGGGGCCGGGGTTGTGCCGGGCGTGACCGCGTGGCACCGGCGGGCCCGTCACGGACAGTGAAGGGGTGGCCCGCACGCAGGGCCCGTCCCCGCACCGACCCGAAGGAGAACACCGGATGTCCGGTCCCCTCTTCAGCATCGGAGGGCTAGCCTCCGGCCTGGACACCCAGGCGATCATCGCCCAGCTGGTGGCGATCGAGGCGATCCAGCTGAACCAGGTCACCGCCCAGCGCAAGGCGGTCGAGGCCGAGCAGTCCGCGTGGAACCGGGTCCGGTCCGCGGTCACCGGTGTCGCTGACGCCGCCGCCGCGCTGGCCAACCCCGGCCGGCTCAACGTGCCGGTGCTGACCTCCTCCAACCCCGACGCGGTGTCGGTGACCGGCAGCATGACCGACGGGACCGCGCTGCACCTGGCCGTCCGCCAGCTCGCCACGAACGCCCAGGTCGCCGCCACCGGGTTCGACTCCGCCAACGCCCTGCTCGGCACCGGCCGGGTCACCACCGCCACCGGTGCCGCCGCCCTCGGACTGACCGGGGTGAAAGCAGGCCCTGGTCTGGCCGCCGGGGCGCACACCCTCACCGTCACCACCGCCTCGGCTGCGGCAACCCTCACCGGGACCGCGCAGACCGGGCCGGTCGTCATCGACGCCGGCAACAACAGCCTGACCGTCACCGGCACCGACGGGGCCCCGGTCACGGTCACGATCGCCTCCGGCAGCTACGCCAACGCCGCGGACCTGGCCGAGGCGGTCAACACCGCGCTGGCCGCCGCCGGCACCGACGTGCGCGCCGCCGCCGACGGGGCCACGGTCAGCCTGCGCACCGCCGACCACGGCAGCGCCGCCACCCTCACCGCCGCGGGGTCGTTCGCGGCCGCGACCGGGCTGGCCGGCGCCGCGAACGGCACCGACGCGGTCATCGACGCCGGCGGCGTCACCACCACCCTGACCCACGAGCGTGCCGGGGATCAGGTCAGCGTCGGCGGCCTGACCCTCACCGCCGGGACCGGTGGGCTGTCCGCCGGGACCGCGACCGTGCACGTGTTCGACACCACCGAGTCGATGACCGTGGCCGACCTGGCCTCCCTGGTCGGGCGGTCCGGGGCCGGGGTGTCCGCCGCGGTCGTCACCACCTCTTCCGGACCCGGTGGCACCGAGATCCTGTTCACCTCCCGGGCCTCCGGTACCGCCGGCGCGGTCACCGTCAACTTCGACGGGTTCGCCGCGGCGCCGACCCTGACCACGGTCCGTGCCGGCGCCGACGCCCAGGTGGTCCTGGGGGGCCGGCTGATCACCCGGTCCTCGAACACGATCACCGACCTGGTGCCCGGGGCGACCATCACCCTGAACAAGGTCACCGCCCCGGGGGAGGACGTCACCATCACCGCTGCGGTCGACCCCGCGGACCTGCTGGAGAGGGTGAAGAAGCTGGTCTCGGCGTACAACACCGCCTACGACACCGCGATGCGGGAGGCCAAGTCCGACCCGACCGGGAACGCGGTCGGCCCGTTGAACTCCAACCGTTCCCTGGCCGACCTGGTCAACCGGCTCCGGGGCGCGTTCACCTCCTCCGTGGGAGGGGACGGTACCTACACCGCCCTGGCGCAGGTCGGGGTCCGGTTGGGCCGGGACGGGCACCTGAGCGTCGACGAGGCCGCGTTCACCAAGGCCGTCGAGCAGGACAGGGACGCGGTCACCGCCCTGCTGGCCAAGACCGGCGCCTCAGCCGACACCCGGGTCGCGTTCATCTCCGCCGGGTCCAAGACCCCCGCCGGCGAGTACGAGATCGTGGTCACCCAGGCCGCCCAGCGGGCGAGGGTGACCGGGGCGGCGTTCGGCACCCTGGCCGCCGCCGAGACCCTCACCATCTCGTCGGGGTCCAAGACCGTGGAGTACACCGCCGGCGCGGGGGCCGACGCCGCCGACGTCGCCACCGGGCTGACCGCGGCGATGCGCTCGGCCGGGCTGACCCTGACCGCCACCGTCGTCGACGGGGCGGTCGCGATCACCTCCGACGGGTACGGGTCGTCGGTGTCGTTCACCGTGTCCTCCACCGGGTCCGGCACCGGGCTGGACGGTCTGACCGGGACCGGTGTGGACGCCGCCGGGACGATCAACGGGCAGCCGGCGACCGGGTCAGGTCAGCAGCTCACCTCCGCTGACGGGCTCATCGTCCGGGTGGGTGTCACCGCCGCGGAGGTCGCGGCCGCCGGAGGGTCCCTGGCCCTGGCCCCGTTGACCTACGCCCCAGGTGTCGCCGGGTCGGTCGCCGACCTCATCGGCTCCTTCCGCGACGCAGAGGGCCTGTTCTCCTCGGTGGAGGACACGATCGCCCGCCGGCTGGAGATGTACGACAAGCGCACCGACGACCTCGAGCGGTACCTGGAGTCCTACCAGCGGCGGATCACCGCCCAGTTCACCGCCCTGGAGCTGGCCCTGGCCCGGATGCAGTCGTCCCTGCCGGACTTCTCCTCCCTGGCGAACCTGACCCCGGCCAAGTAGCCCCACCGCACCGCGCAGACCAGCGCCCCGGTCACGGTGACCGGGGGCGCTGGGGTGTCCACTGGGCGGTGGTGTCAGTCGTGGGAGGCGGTGACGAGCGCAAGGACGTGGCTGGCGCCGCACAGCAGCCCGGCCGCGGTGAGACGGTGGGCGCCGTCGTCCCAGAACAGCCGGCCCTGCCGGTCCCGGTGCACGATGACCGGGGGGAACACGGCACCGGCGCGCATCGCGTCGGCGAGCCGGCTGATGTACTCCTGGTCGGTGCGCGGGGCGTCCGGGTCCTCGTCGTAGTCGTTGATCCGGTACGCCCACAGGGCCCAGGCGCCCGGGTCACGCCACCGCCCCGGGGCCCAGTGCCCGGGGTGGGGTTCCCGGCCGATCTGGTCGATCGGGACGACCTGGAGGGTGTAGACCCCCTCGTCGCCGGGGTCGTGCTCGGTGAGCCCGCCCAGGCCGGCGGCCAGGTCCCGGGTGGGGCGGGTGTAGTGCTCCCAGGCGACGCCGTCGACGAGCGTGACGGTGTACCGGTACTGCCGGCCCGCCCACGTGTGAGCTCGCCAGGCGGTCGTGGTGGTGGGCGGCGCGGTGGTGGTCAGGGTCATGGTGGCGCTCCTGTGCGCGGGTGACTGGGTTGGTCGGTCTACGCCGGGACCGTCCGCGCCCACCGCGGACGGGCAAACCCGCCCCGGCCCGGAACAACGCGACCGCTGCCTGCCCCCCCCCTGGGCTGCGGAGGCATGTCCTCCCCGACCGAGCGGGCCGCCGCCCCAGTCCGGTACATGAGGGGGCGTGCTGGCCGCCGAAAGGTGGATGTACCGGTACCCGGTGGAGCGGACGGTCCCCCGAACAGCTGAAACGAGCGCTCGCCCAGGCCTGCCGACCCCGCGGGAGGGTCACCCCGATCGGCCCCGGGGACAGGGTGCTGGTCTGTCTTCCCGGGCGCCGCCCGACACCAGTGCTCGAGGCAGCAGCGTCGTGGACCTTGGGTCAGCTGTGCGAGGCGTTGGTGAATGCCTTCGACTGGGATCCGCGGCATCTCACCGAGCTGCTCCTCCCGGTCGATGGCCGGGTCGACCAGCGCAGCGAGGGCGTTGTCGCCTACCCCGCTGACACCCTGGAGGCGATGGAGGACAAGGCGGCGTGGGACCGGGTCGTCCTGGCCGCAGAGGAGGTCGAGTTACGCCACGTGAGCGCGTTCGGTGCCGGGTTGACCGTGCACCACGACTTCGGCGCCCACCTCATGGCCGACCTGCGCCTGGACAAGCCCGCCCCGCCCCGTCGACCCGCCAGGACGGTGCCGGCCCAGGGGCCAGGGCGCCCTCGCGCTGCAGGTCCCGGAGGGCTCGCCAGCGACCAGACGGGGTAGCGCCCCGGCAGGGCGGCACCCCCCGGATGCCGGCGCGCGCACCCAGGTCCCGGTCAGCCTTGGCGCAGTAGCACTGCCAGCAGGCGGGGACCAGGTAGCCCAGGACCGCGCGTGCCACCCGTTCCGTCCGCAGGATCGGCTCGGTTGCGGATCGGCAGGGCCGGGGAGGCGTAGCCTCCGCCGGGTGACGAGACGACGCGGCCGTGCCGCATTAATGCTGACCTGTGCTGTGGTGGGGTTGACCGCGTGTGGCGGGGGAGGTCCGCAGCCCGAGGCAGACGAGGGGGCAATGATGAGGCGGTAGTGCAGGGTGAACCGTTGCGAGACTCGGACCTACCCGAGGTCTGCCTGAGCCTGCCGGGCGTCGACACGGTCAAGGCGATGCTGGAGACCGAGGAGCTCGAGCCGGCCGAGGTGCAGGGCAGCACCGCGGAGAACCAGACCGACGCGCCCTACCTGTACTGCGTCTTCGTCCCTGCTCGCGGCGACCGCGAGGGGGACAGGGTCCGGTTCATCTGGGATGAGACCGAACTCGACTTCGACCCCTGCGCGGAGCGCCGTTCGCCCATGGAGAAGCAACTCGCCGACGGCGACGTCCTGGTCATGATGATCGAGGGTGGCGGCGCGCTCGTGGACGCCAGGTACTGCGGTGACGACGAGAGCGTCCCGGCAGGGTTCACCCACCTGGCCCTGGAGAACCGACGCCTGACTGACCGTGGGGCGGCGGTGGCAGCCGAACAGCTCATCGACTGGTACGCCGCGTTCGCAGCCTCTAGGGGCGACACCCAGCAGCTGCGGGGCCGGTTGGCCGCTTCCTCCGGCTGAGCGGACCGGCCCCGCCCCCGGGGGCGGGGCCGGCCTCACTCGACGGGTTCGTCAGCGGCCCAGGCTGCGCGGATGAGATCGGCTGCGTCGAGGAGCAGCTCCTCGTCGGTTACCTCGCGCGCCGGCAGACCGTCGGGGTAGGCCTGGCGCACGATATGCACCACTTCCTCAGCGGTCCGCACGTTCAGGTGGCGGAACAGCACCACCAGATCGGGCACGTCACGCTCCCGTCCGGCGATCATCTTCATCGCCGTCAGGATCCTCGGGTCGGCGGGAGTGACGGTCAGACCACCGAGCCGGCGACCCCTCTGCGGCCAGTCCGGGTCGATCGTCGGTGGAAGCCAGGCCGAGGCGTTGCTGTTCAGCCACTCCGGCGGCAGTCCCCGTTCGGTGGCGAGCTCCTTGGCCACCTCCATCAGCGTCTCCCGCGCCCCGCGGACCGCGACGTCCACGTCCGCGGTGACTCTCCGTTGGTTGTAGAGCATGGCCACCGCTGCCCCACCGAGGACGAGCACCTCCGCGGTGACCCCGCGATCCTGGAGTCGGGATCCGACCTCGGTGAGGAGCTGGCGGATCTCATCCAGGGTTAGGTGCTGCCGGCCGGTCACGCGGTCACCAGGTCACGGTCGCTGACGAAGACCCCCAGCTTCGCCAGCCAGGTGGGGGTGGCCGCCTTGACCCGGGCGGCACGGGACGGCAGCGCCGCCAGGACCCACTCGGCCTTCAGGGGTCGCGGCCGGGCAGCCCAGTCCGGGACGGGCAGGCCCCGCGCGGTGAACGCCCGGCGGGTCAGCGCCTGCAGCAGGGTGTCCAGCCCGGGGTGGGGAATCGGTGGCGGGGTGACGGCCCACTCGGCGATGTCGTCAGGGTCGGCCAGGCGCCCCAGGTGGTCGAGGGCCTGGACGATCATCTTGAACGCCTCCAGCTCATCCCCGGCGCGGGCCGCGCGGGTCGCGGCGTCCGCGGCGTCACGTGCGGTCATCCACCCCCGCGGGGAGCCGTCCGCGCACCTGGCGGAGGACCGGGTGATGAGACGGTGAACCTCCGGCTGGGACTTGCAGACCCGGGCAGCGATCGCGCGCTGGCTCATACCGGCCCGGGCAGCAGCGGCGAGCTCTGAGCGCAGCCGCCGGTCGGCCTCGGCCTTCTCGTGCTCCAACGCTGCGACACGTTCAGTCAGCGCCTCGGCCGGGTCCGTCAACACTGCGGTCATTGCAGCCACCTCCCTTCCGCCAGGTCCGATCCAGATAGCAAAACGCTATCACCAGACGACGTGTTCCGGGTCTGCTGCCCGGCGCAACCTGGCGCGAGGCCCTGGCCGGATAGCGCCGCAGGGCGGACGCCGACCGTCGACCAGGCATCGCTGCTGATCAGAGCCGGCGCGGCGGCCCGCTTGCCGACAGAGGACGGCACGTGCCCTATCGAGACGAACCGTTGACAGCTAGGCCGAGCGGCATACGGTTTGCCCCAGAGGAGGTGGCGCGTGGACACGTTCCGGCTTGCCCAGGCCACCGACCTGGGGATGACCCGGGCGCAGGTGTACCGGAGGGTTCGCCGGGGAGAGCTGGTCAGGGTCGCCCGCGGCCTCTACCGTGCTGCCACCGCCGCCCCGGCCGACCACGACCTGGTCGAGGTCGCGGCCCGGCGACCGGACGCGGTCATCTGCCTGACCAGTGCGCTGTCCCTGCACGAGCTCATCGACGACATCCCCGACGCCCTGGACGTCGCCATCCCGAGACCCTCACGGGCCCCCGCGACCCATTCGGCGATCCGGTGGCACCTGTTCGACCGCGCCTGCTTCGCGGTCGGCCGCGGCGAGTACCAGGTGCCTGGCACAGATCTGACCCTGGGGCTGTACTCGCCAGAGCGGTCCATCGTCGACGCGCTCCGCCTGCGAGGGAGACAGGGGTATGAGACCGGGCCTGCCGCGCTGCGTGAGTGGCTACGGCGCGGCGGCCGACCCGCGGACCTGCTCGCCGTGGCCCAGCAGATCCCCCGGGCCGCCGGTCCGGTGCGAACCGCGCTGGAGTACCTCGCCTGACCTGACCGGCCCGCGCGCGGAGGTCCGGCCCTGCACCCATGTCCACGCCGCCGGCCGGTACCCGAGGAGGTCCAGGCGGCGGTCACGCCCACGCCGCCCGGTTGTCCGAGCTTCTGGACCAGGCCGAGACAGCAGCCACCACCGCAGGCGAGCAGGTCGTTGAACCGCCCTGGTCAAGAAGGGCCGGCGTCGAGCACCAGACGGTTACCGGCGTCGAATCAGAGCTGGTGGGTGCAACCGACAACCATGCGAACCGTGGCCACCCCGACCGGCTCCCACCCGGCCACCGCGGCCCCTCCTGTCCTGGCTGAGGAGGGGTGGCGGTGCGACCGGCGACGGTGGACACCAACGTCGGTGGGCTCAACCCGAAGCCCGCGGTGATCTCGGTCCCGCCAGGGGCCCACATGCAGGCGCTGGTGTCGTTCAGCATGATGGGCGGAGTGAGCGCCAAGATCCTCTGAACCGCCGAGACCAAGGCGTGGTGTCGTAGGGTCCCCTGTTGCCGTCGACACCGGCCGTCCGCCGGGCGTTCCTTACCCGTTGACCTCACGGGTGGGCGCGGGCGGGAACATCCAGGCGAGCACGTCCCCCAGGTGGTCGGCGGCCTCGGTCGTGGCCGGCCCCGGCGCTGCCACGACCGAGGCCAAGCTGGCGGGGGTGCACAGCACCACATCGCCGGCCCGCGCCACTTCGAGTGGTCGCGTGTGACCGGTGTCGCAGAGCACCGGGACGACGGGGCAGGGCTGCCCCACCCGGGCCAGCTCTGAACTGACCAGGCGGGCTTGCCCGGTCAGGCCTTCCAGCGTGGCGGTGTCGACGGGGCGCTGGGAGGGCTGGCCCGCTGGCGAAGCCCCGGGCCGGGTGGTGATGACGTACACCCCGGCCGGCCCGACAGCCAGGTGCTCGATACCCCGCGCCAGGGCGGGGTGGGCACGGTCGTGGAGGGCGACCACACCGGCACCTTCGAGCACCACGGCGACGGTCGCATCCTGCGGCCGCTCTTGCCCTTCGCCGGGTGGCTCCGGCCGCAGCCGGGCGGGCCGGGTGAGCCGGTTGGTCAAGGTCAGGGTGAGCCCAACAACGCAGATCAGGCTCAGGGCGGTGGCCCCGGCAGCGGCCCACGGAGAGGAGCCGGCCGTGGCGGTCAGAGTCACGGCGCCGGCCCCAGCGGCTACCGCTGCCGGACCGCCCGTGAGGGCTGAGCGCCAGGTCCGCACGGGTCGGCCGTGCTCGTCCACCCGTCGGGGCAGCGCGCTCGCGGGGGAGGCCGAGCGGTCCGGCGGGGTGAGGGCCGGGTGGCGCCCGGGGGTTCCGCGGACGAATGGGCGGGCGCATGGCGGGCAAGCCCACGCCCCGTCGATCATTCCGGTCTGCTGCCATGCGGCCTCGCCCTGCATCAGCATCCGGCCGCACCCACCGCAACCGGTGAGCGGGTCGGTCACGGTTCTGGGCTGCCACGGGGTGTGCACGGGCGTGACCGTCCCGCTCTAGCTGTACCCGGCCGGGAGGTTGGTGACAGTGGGGTGTTGACGTGAGGAGGACCTCCGAGTGGGGTGTGGCTTGTCGAGAGTCACTGCCCCGAGCACGGAGGTCCTCATGCCCCACGCTAATGCCCGTCTGACCGTCCATGGCCGCCTGCTGCTCTTCCCCGCCGTGTTCATCCTCGCCTTGTTCGTGGTGAGCGTGATCGTCATAGCCGTCCTCGGCTATCAGCGCGAAGCGGAGGAGGCGGCCAGGGCGGAGCGGGTCCGTGCCGAGCGGCAGTACATCAACGAGGAGCTTGGCCTGTACTGGGAGTGCGCCGGGGAGGACATGCCCGGTCAGCGGGTGATCTTGCGCGAGCGCTCGCCCGGGTACCACTTCGAACGGTACGAGGGTTGCTGACCTCCCCTGGATGACGGGGTCCTGGGGGCCTGACTCACCGGCACCGGTGGCAACCGCGCATGAGATGCGACCGGTAGGGGTTGGCCGCCGATCGCGCCCCCGCCCTCGCGGGTCTTCGGCGGGCTCAGGAGTGCCGGCGTGCCGCGTGCCCCCGGCGCTCCTGGCGGATGCATTTGACGGCAAGCCGGTCGAACAGGTCCTGTCTCATGCCATCCATCCGGTCCTCCAAAGATCTTTGGAATAACGTAACTGGGATAGACGTCTGCGCCAAACGCCGCGCTCGGGCACCGGAAAGCCGGACCGGCACCCCGTGGCACGTGGGGACGGGTGCCGGCCCGGAGGTTCAGGGGGTCAGGCCGGTGCTGGTCGCGAGC
>Ga0310822_100525_pt1 | contig 18375 bp, 13 predicted proteins | sample P4_ome_2_FD_201313 | JGI IMG/M metagenome (GOLD analysis project Ga0310822, IMG submission 201313) | Sorghum-adapted microbial communities from Joint BioEnergy Institute, Emeryville, California, United States - P4_Day56_Rep2 | ecosystem: Engineered > Bioreactor > SSF (Solid state fermentation) >... | reverse complement strand
TCCTCCGGGATACCAGCCTGAAGGTGCTCCGGATCTCCGAACAGGTCGGTTTTGAAAGCATTGCCCATTTCGGCAGGGTCTTCAAGCAAATGGTCGGCCTGTCTCCGACGCAGTACCGGCGCATGCATATGGCCCAGATTCACTGATGGGTCCGGCATACCGCCGGTTCAGTTGTGGACCTGCTGAAATTTTCCGCGGGACAGCAAATCGGAGACGGTGATAAACCGGTAGCCCCGCGCTTTCAGCTCCGGAAGGATCTGCTTGAGGGCTTCGACCGTCTGCGATTTTCCGTCCAGATGGTCGTGGAACAGGACAATATCCCCGTTGCGCGCGTTATTCAGCACTTTGTTGACGATCGCTTGCACACCCGGGCTTCGCCAATCCCTGGTGTCTTGATGCCACGACCACAAAACAACCAGGGCATTTACCTGTTTGGCGGCTTCCACTACGGAATCATTGTAATAACCGCCGGGGGGGCGGAACAGATGGGGGATTTTGCCCGTCACCTGCGCGATGGCCTGCTGGGCTTTCCGCACATCATCGAAGTACCGCTGCCTGTCCATTCCCTTGCGGTAATAAAGATGGGAATAAGTATGATTGCTCAGCTCGTGGCCTTCCGCGACCGCCCTTCTGGCGATATCGGGAAACCGCATGACCCGGCTTCCCAGCGTAAAGAAAGTGGCCTTGGCATCGTAATGCTTCAGCAAATCAAGAATTTTCGGCGTATTCCGGGGATCGGGTCCGTCATCGAACGTCAGGGCGATCACTTTCTCGTCGGTGGGAACCTCCCAGACAATTTCGCCGCGGGCTTCGTAATACGCCCGGTTTTTTTGGGCCGGCGGCCCGTCGAAGCCGGCATTGAGCAAGGACAATAGGCAGATCCAAAGCATCGGCAGCTTCCAGCCTGTTTTTCCCATGCGGCATCCCCCTCCGGTTTCTGCTGTTTTTCATAGAATGCCCGGAAGGGATTGGCTTCATGCGCCATTTTTGCCTTGCGCGGCCGGATGGGATATCATGAAGGGGAACAAGCGGCGGACTGAAGGGAGGAGAAGCGCATGGAACGGATCGTCGATTTGGTCGATCATCAGGTGATCGCTTCCGTCCGCTCGGAAGAAGCGATGCGGGAAGCGGTCAAAAGCCCCGTCAATGTTATTTTTCTGCTGTTCGGAACGATCTTCAATCTCGGCGCCCTGCTGGAAATGGCGGCGAATCACGGCAAGCATGTATTTCTGCATCTGGAATTTCTGGAGGGCATTTCTTCGGATAAAAGCGGAATCCGCTATCTTGCGGAAACGCTGAAGCCGGCCGGCATTATTTCAACCCGCTCGAATGTGATCGGAATGGCCCGGGAGAACGGTCTTCTGGCGATCCAGCGGCTGTTTTTGATTGACAGCGCGGCTGTCCGGAACGGGATCCGGACGCTGCACGGGAGCGGGGCGGACGCCGTCGAGGTCATGCCGGGAGTCATACCGCAGATGATTTCCAGGCTGGCAGACTCCCTTCCGCAGCCGATCATCGCCGGCGGACTCGTCCGGACCGCAGAGGAAATCCGGGCGGCGCTGGAGGCGGGGGCGCTGGCCGTATCCGCAGGCTCGCCAGAGCTCTGGCATCGTTTTCCCGCACGATAGGTCTGGACACCGTGCGGATTTCGGTCTATCATAGAGAGCAAGAACATATCAGCTTAATGGGCGGAGAACAAGAGAACCCTTTGGCCGGATATGCGCTGTATTTTGGCGTGGATCCGTTTGTCAAAGGGTTTTTTGCATCCGCCGGGCACAAGACCGAAAGGAGCGGGAGAGGATGGACAGACATTTTTCAGCAGCCGGAAGACCGGAAATTTTGCGGGAAATGGCCAGCCGGGAGCTGGACTTGTTAATTATCGGAGGGGGCATTACCGGGGCGGGCATCGCCTGGGATGCCAGTCTGCGCGGCCTGCGTACGGGATTGGTGGAAATGCGCGATTTCGCCTGGGGGACCAGCAGCCGCTCGACCAAGCTGGTGCACGGCGGTTTGAGGTATCTGAAGCAGGGGGAAGTCAGGCTGGTCGCCGAGGTCGGCCGGGAGCGGGCTCTGCTGCACAGAAACGCGCCGCATATTGTCATACCGGAGCCCATGCTGCTGCCGATTTATAAAGGCGGAACCTATGGTTACTGGATGTCTTCCGTCGGGCTCTACGTCTACGATCTGCTGGCCGGCGTCAAACGCAAGGAACGCCGGAAGATGTTCCGCAGGGAGGAGACGATGAAGCTGGAGCCGCTGTTCAAGCAAGACGGCCTGCGCGGATCGGGGTATTACTATGAATACCGGACCGACGATGCGCGGCTGACCGTGGAGGTTCACAAAACGGCCCATGCACACGGAGCGCACATTGTAAATTATGCGAAGGCAACCGAATTTCTCTACAAAGACGGCCGCATTGCCGGCGCCAGGGTAGAGGACGCGATAAGCGGCGAAGTCTATGACATCTATGCCAAAAAAATCGTCAACGCCGCCGGCCCGTGGGTGGATCAGGTGCGCAAGAAGGACAACAGCCTGAAGGGAAAACGTCTGCTGCTTACCAAAGGCGTTCATCTCGTCGTTGATTACAAACGGCTGCCGATCCGGCAGGCGGCCTATTTCGATGTGCCCGACGGGCGCATGATCTTCGTCATTCCGCGGGACGGCAAGACCTACATCGGCACGACCGATACGGTTTACGACAAATCGATCGAGAATCCGCGGACGACCACGCAGGATCGCGATTATTTGCTTCATGCGGTAAACAATGCGTTTCCGGAGGTGAAGCTGACCGCGGAAGACGTGGAATCGTGCTGGGTCGGCCTCAGGCCGCTGATTTTCGAAGAAGGAAAGGGGCCGTCGGAAATTTCGCGCAAGGACGAGATCTTTATTTCCGATTCCGGCCTGATCACGATTGCCGGCGGCAAGCTGACCGGCTTCCGCAAAATGGCGGAAAAGGTCGTCAATCTGGCGGGCGGGCAGCTGGAAGCCGAATACGGCTTGAAGCTGAAGCCATGCTCGACAGACCGGGATCCGATTGCCGGCGGCAGCTTCCAGGGGCACGATTCCTATGAAGCGTGCCGGGAAGCGTTGCGGCGGCAAGGCGCAGAGCTCGGACTGGATGAATGGACGACGGATTATCTTTTGTCGCGGTACGGCTCGGACACGGTCCAAATTTATCAGCGGTTCCGCGATTTGCCGCAGCAGGCCGGCAGTGCGGAGGACCGCGCGCTGGCGGCGGAGATTGCCTACGCGATCGAACGGGAAATGACGGTCCGGGCCGACGATTTTCTGATCCGCCGGACCGGCCAGCTCTATTTTAACCGTCCGCGTGCGGAACGGATCAAGACCCGCGTGATCGAGTATATGGGCGAGCGGCTGGGTTGGAACGAGGAAGAAAAACGGCGCCAGCTGGCTCTGGTCGACAAAGAAATCGAGGCCGTGGTTCACCTGGAACCGGGAGAAACCGGGGCATGAATTGTTTTTACAGTGAAATATTTTCCGAGAACCCTTTGCCGTATGGCACCGGGTTCTTTTTTGCTGTGATATAATATTTTACGTTCGCCGAAAATGGCTGGAATCTCCAATAGATCGCACGCCAGCGCTTGAATTCCCGAAGGGAGGAGAGACACTTGGAACCAAACGAAGTAAATGACGACAAGCAGACCCACCATTTGTCCAGGCTGGCTTCCGTCGGGCAGATCGCCGCGGGAATTGCCCACGAAGTGCGCAATCCGCTGACCGCCGTCAAGGGCTTCCTGCAGCTTCTGCAGAAACAGCAGCCGCACGCCTATCTGGATATCGCCCGCGCGGAACTGGACAATGCCATATCCACCCTGCAGGAATTGTTGAACGTCTCCAAACCCGATGCCGACGAGGAGCCATTCACGCGATTCAATCTGGCTGTGGAACTGGAAGGGCTGCTGGCCCTTTTTCAGGATCAGCTGTACCGGGTAAAGCTCGTCAAAGATTTCCGGAATACAGATGTTGAAATTTCCGGCAGAAAAAATCAGTTAAAGAAAGCTTTCTTCAATGTGTTGAAAAATGCGTTCGAAGCAATCCCCGACAAAGGAACCGTCACCGTCAGGCAGCTTCGAAAAGGACAGTATGCGGAAGTTTCCATAGCCGATACGGGACGGGGGATTCCCGAAGACAAGCTGATGTTGCTTGGGACCCCTTTCTTCTCCACCAAGCCGGAAGGAACGGGGATGGGGTTGACCCAGGTATTCGCGGCAGTCTACCAGCAGGGGGGGACGATTGATGTACAAAGTAAGGAAAATGAAGGAACCGTGTTTTTCTTCCGGTTTCCGCTCGATCTCCCCGGCGAGAAGGGAGTGACCCAATTGGATCTCGCTTATGAAGGAGGGATTGATCTCAAACGTTTTATGGAGCTGAACCGGAACAGGTTTCAAACCTTGCTGCTCGAGGAAACCGGCCAGATCCGGGATGACCTTGAAGACGTCAAGACGGTCGGAAGCATAGACTTGCTCAGCAACGCCCATAAGCTGGTCAATTTGTTGATTGACGACAAGGAGACGGAAATTATCCGTTTTGCCCAGGAAGAAGGACGGCTGTGGGCGAAGCATTCTACCCTGAACATTGCCGTCAAGCTGGAATGGTTTCAGGCAATCCGGAAAGTATTATGGGACTTCATCTATAATTTCGAACGTCTGTCCGACAAGCCGTTCACGAGGGAAACGTTCTTTACCATGGAACGGCAGATCAATACCACCCTGGACATTTTCCTGCGATATTTTTTCATGAGCTATACCCAGTTCAAGGACGAACTCCTTCGCTCTCACCGGGAGATGATCAACGACCTGTCCGTTCCGATCATCCCTCTATCGCCCCATGTTTCCATCCTGCCGCTGCTAGGTACGATCGATATGCACAGGGCCAGAACGATTCAGGAGAAAGTGCTTGATCAAATCGGCACACTGAAAGTGAGGAACCTGCTGATCGATATGTCCGGCATTGCTTATCTGGAGGAGGACGTCATCCGGCAAATCTTCAAAATGGTCAATGGTATCGAATTTATGGGGTGCAAGACGGTCATCACCGGACTGCGGCCGGAAATCGTCCATTCCATGCTGAACTGTGAAATTGCCCTGAACGGAAGGATTGAAACCAAGGGGACGCTGCAGCAGGCCATTGAAGAATGCGGGGATCTTATCAAATCTTCACATTAATTTCATCGCGCGGACACCGGTGTTGAACCGGTGTTTTTTGTATCCGGCCGCGGGTCACCGCGGCGCCCGGGGACCGAATCTGGGCGAATGTCATATAATACAGAAACCGAATGAAGGCGGAAGAAAGCGGGAAAGCTTTGGAATCATGCCTGGATATTACGGGCCCCGGGATCGGGAGCCGGCAAGGACGGGAGGAGATTGCATGAAGAAAATTCATTATTTGGCAATCGGCGATTCGCTCACCGCCGGATATGGAGCACCGGCCGGACTGGGCTTTGTCGATCGTTTGCAGCGAATGCTCGAGCGGCAGCTGGAAGAAGAAGTTTGCGTGATGAATCTCGGGGTCAACGGTCTTACCACCGGGGATATTTTGGAACGTTTGCGCAAGGACAGCCGGATCGCCCGGCTGGCGGAAACGGCGGAGATCATCACCCTGACGGCGGGAGGCAACGATCTTCTGCGTGCGGCCGAGCAGTTCCTGCAGGATCAGAAGCTGCTTCATCTGATTTCCGCGCTGCGGGTCTGCCATGACAATTACCGGCAGCTGGTCCGCACGCTGCGGGGGCTCAGGCAGGGGGCTTCCCGTCCTTGCGCGGTGCGTCTCGTTTCCCTGTACAACCCTTCGCCCGGTCTGCCGGAAGCCGACCTGTGCGTCAAGCGGTTCAACGGGATCCTCCGCAAATGCCGGGACCGGGACATTCGGGACGTGGATGTCTACCGGGCGTTCAAGGGAAGAGAGCGGGAGCTGATGTACGAGGATGGCGTTCACCCGAATGCCCGGGGCTACCAGGTAATGGCGGAGCAGGTCTTCGATTCGCTCTGCCCCGCGGGGATCGGGCAGAGATAACAGCAGGGCGCGGCCCGGCGCCTTCCGGAAAGAAACGGTCATGTTGAGCAAGCCGTCCCTCATACACTTTAGCATAGGCCGCCGCGGAAGACGGCGGCGGACGGATTGCAAGTTCGGGGAGGAGGGACGGCATGAACATCCTGGTATGCCTGAAGCAGACGTTCGCCACCGAAGAAGCCGTCCGTATCCGGGACGGCCGGGTGCTCGAGGACGGTGTCAAATGGGTGATCAATCCCTATGACGAATACGCGCTGGAGGAAGCGATCCGGATCCGGGAAAAAGCCGGCGGAGAGGTGACAGTCGTCGCCATCGGGCCGGCCCGGACCGAGAGTGCCCTGCGGACCGCTCTGGCCATGGGAGCCGATCATGCGGTGCTTGTGGACGACGAGAGACTGCACGGTGACGAGCATACGACGGCCAAAGTGCTAGCGGCCATAGCGCGGCGGAAGGCGTACGATCTGATTCTGGCCGGCTATATGGCGGTGGACAACGGAGCGGGACAAGGGGGGGCGCGTCTCGCCGAAGAGCTCGGGATTCCCCATATCGGGGCGGTGACGAAGCTGGATCTGGAAGGCGGCGTGCTTCGGGCCGAACGCGATGCGGAGGGCGATACGGTCGTCGTTGAGGCGGAGCTGCCCGCCCTGATCACGGCCCAGCAGGGGCTGAACGAACCGCGTTACCCGTCCTTGCCCGGAATCATGAAGGCGAAGAAGAAGCCGATCGACCGCCCGCGGGCCGAGGATCTCGGCCTGGACCCGGGAGAAATCGCCGCCCGCACCCGGGTGATCGGACTCGGCGGGCCGCCGCCCAGGCAGCCGGGGCGGAAGCTGGAGGGCGGAGCGGCCGAGCAGGCGCGGGAGCTGGTCCGGCTGCTGACGGAGGAAGCCCGGGTAATCCGGCCTTGAACCTCCGGACATGGTTCCCGAAAGCGCCGGGAAGCCGGGCTTATGCCCAGGACAACAGGAAGAGGGGAAGGTGAGGCTATTGGGCGGCCACGTTCTGGTATTCGCAGAGACCAAAGGGGGCCAGCTGCGCGGAGTATCCCTGGAAGCGCTGGGCGCGGCGCGAAGGCTGGCCGGGGACGGAAAGGTTGAGGCCGCGGTTTTCGGCTCGGTGACTGAACCGTACGTCGGCGACCTGGGCGCTTGCGGCGCCGATCGTGTCTATCTGGTGCGCGACGCCCGTCTGGACCGTTATGATCCGGAGACGTACACGCAGGCACTGGCGCAGATTGTCAAGGCGGCACAGCCGGATATGGTAATCATTCCCCATACGGCGGCAGGGCGGGATTTCGCGCCGCGGGCGGCCGCCCGGTTCGGCGCGGGGCTCGTCTCCGACTGCATCGATGTGCGGCTGGAGAACGGAACAGCCGTCTGGACCCGGCCGGTCTACGCCGGCAAAGCGTTCGAACGCCGCGTAGCCGGGGGAAGTCCCGTGTTCGCCACACTGCGGCCCAACAATGTTCCGCGGCCGCAGCCGCAGCCGGGCCGTACCGCGGAAGCGGTTCTCTTCACGGCGGAGCTTGCCGATCCGCGCACGATTATCCGGGAAGCCGCGGCCAAATCTCCGGGGGGCGCCGATCTCGCCGAAGCGAAGATTGTTGTCTCCGGCGGGCGCGGGGTCAAGAGCAAGGAGGGCTTTGCCCCTCTGTATGAGCTTGCCGGAGTGCTGGGCGCCGCGGTCGGGGCCTCGCGCGGCGCTTGCGACGCCGGCTACTGCGATTATGCGCTGCAGATCGGCCAGACCGGCAAGGTGGTGACGCCCGATCTGTACATCGCCTGCGGGATTTCCGGAGCCGTACAGCATTTGGCCGGCATGTCCCGGTCGAAGGTGATCGTAGCGATCAACAAGGACCCGGATGCCCCGATTTTTCAGGTGGCGGATTACGGCATTGTCGGCGATTTGTTCGAGGTCGTTCCGCAGCTGACCCGGGAATTCCGCAAGGCGCTGGGCAAATAAAAGGGACCGGCCGCGGTCCGACAGGGAAAGAGGTGGAATGGATGGACCGTCCCTGGCTTCGTCACTATCCGCCGGGTGTAAGGCGCAACCTGGACTATCCTCCCATGCGCGTCACCGATTTCCTGCTCCAGGCTGAAGCGCGGAATCCGGACGGGGAGGCACTTTATTTTCTCGGCAAAATCATGACCTACAAGGAGCTGGGGTCGTGCGCCCGCCGGTTCGCCCAGGCGCTTCTGGCTCTGGGCGTCAGGAAAGGCGACCGGGTAGCCCTCATGCTTCCAAACCTGCCGCAATACGTCATCTGCTACTATGGGACGCTGCTTGCGGGCGCGATTGCCGTCCAGACCAATCCGATGTATGCGCATCACGATCTCCGTCATCTGCTGGCCGATTCGGGGGCGGGGACTATTGTCTGCCTCGACCTGGTCTACCGCCGGGTCGCCGAAGTAATCCGGCAGGTAAGGCCGGAGCGGATCATCGTCACCGGCGTCGGCGATTTTTTGCCCTTTCCGAAGAATTGGCTTTCTTCCTTTTCTTCCCGAAATCCCAGGCCTGATTACAGCCGGGAGCGGGAAGAAGGCCGGCTGTATTTCCTGAAGAAGCTGCTGGCGGCTCATGAAGACCGGCTTCCTTCCGCCGACATCGACCCCCGCGAGGATGTGGCGGTACTTCAATATACCGGGGGAACGACCGGGCTGGCCAAAGGCGTCATGCTGACGCACGCCAACCTGACGGCCAATGTGCTGCAGTGCCGGGAATGGATGCAGGGAGGCCGCAAGGAAGACGAGCGCATTTTGACAGTCGTTCCGCTGTTTCACGTGTACGGAATGACCGTCTGCATGAATTACGGCGTGTCCATCGGGGCCGCGCTGATTCTTCTCCCCAAATTCGATATCCAATCCATGCTCCGCACCATCCGCGCCGTCCGGCCGACGATCTTTCCGGGCGCGCCCACCCTCTACACCGCCATTGTTCATCATCCGGATATCGCCAAATACGATCTGACTTCCATTCATTCCTGCATAAGCGGTTCGGCTCCTTTGAGCGCCGAGCTGGAGGAGCGGTTCGAGCGCCTGACCCGGGGAAGCATCGTCGAAGGCTACGGGCTGTCCGAGGCTTCGCCCGTAACCCATGTCAATCCGCTGAACGGCCGGAAGGCCAAAGGCAGCATCGGCATTCCCTGGCCGGACACGGACAGCCGCATCGTCAACGATGCGGGGGAGGAGGTTCCCCCCGGAGAGATCGGGGAATTGGCGGTGAAAGGCCCGCAGGTGATGAAAGGCTACTGGAATCAGCCGGAGGAGACGGCGGCCGTGCTGAAGGACGGCTGGCTGCATACCGGCGATCTCGCTTATATGGATCCGGAAGGCTATTTCTACATCGTCGACCGGAAAAAGGATGTCATCCTGGCCAGCGGGTTCAATGTTTACCCGCGCGAGATCGAAGAGGTTCTCTATACGCATCCCGCCGTGCTGGAGGCGGTCGTGGTCGGAGTGCCGGACGCCTATCGGGGCGAGACGGTAAAGGCTTTTATTGTGCTGAAGCCGGGAATGAAGGCGGGCGAAGCGGAGCTTGGCGAATTTTGCCGCGAACGGCTGGCGGCCTACAAGGTTCCGCGCATTTATGAGTTCCGCGATTCGCTGCCCAAGAGCACGGTCGGCAAAATTTTGCGCCGGGTGCTGGCCGAAGAAGAAAAGAAGCGGAGGCAATAGCGGAAGGGAAAGGAGGCGAAAGCATGGAGCGAACGATACGACGGGCCGCAGTGCTCGGCGCCGGCGTGATGGGGGCGGCAATCGCCGCCCATCTGGCCAACGCCGGCATCCGCGTGCTCCTGCTGGACCGCGTGCCGGAAGCGGGGGAAACTCCGGCGGGAGAAGGAAAGGCGAAAGCGGCGGGCGTACCGTCCCGCAGCGGGCTCGCCGAGCAGGCGCTGCAGCGGCTCGCGCGGCAAAAGCCGAGTCCGGTCTATTCCGCGGAAGTCCTGCGGCGGGTGGAAGCCGGGAATTTCGAGGATCACCGGCACCGGATCGGCGAGGTCGACTGGATTATCGAGGCGATCGTCGAGAACCTGGAGGCGAAGCGGGAGCTGCTGAAGCGGATCGAGCCGCACTGGAAACCCGGCACCATCGTAAGCAGCAATACTTCCGGCCTGCCGATCCGGCGGATCGCCGAAGGGCGGTCGGACGCATTTCGACGGCATTTTCTGGGGACGCATTTCTTCAACCCTCCGCGCTACATGAAGCTGCTGGAGATCGTGCCCGCACCGGATACCGACCCGGCTCTGGTGGAATTCATGGCGGATTTCTGCCGCCTCCGGCTGGGCAAGGGAGTCGTTGTCGCCAAGGATACGCCCAATTTTATCGCCAACCGCATCGGCACCTTCGGTCTGCTGGCCACCCTGGAGGCAATGGAGCGCCTCGGTCTTTCGGTTGCCGCCGCGGACGCCTTGACCGGACCGGTCATCGGCCGGCCCCGGAGCGCCACCTTCCGGACACTCGATCTGGTGGGGCTGGATACGTTCGTACAAGTGATCCGCAATGTGCGGGAGCAGGTATCGGATCCTGCGGAGAAAGCGCGGTTCGCCGTTCCCCCGTTATTGGAGCGCCTGGTCCGTGAGGGACGGCTGGGGGAGAAAACGGGCAAAGGATTTTACCAGGCGGTGCCGGGTAAGGATGGGGAAAAACAGATTTTGCAGCTGAATCTCTCCGATCTGAGCTATGTTCCCCGGGAAAAGGTCCGGCTCGCCGCGCTCGACGCCGCCAGATCGGCCAAGGGGACGGCGGAGCGGCTGAAGGCGCTGATCGCCGGCCAGGACGCGGGATCCGCGCTTGTCTGGCACGTGCTGAAGCGGGTTCTCATCTATTCGGCGGCAAAAATTCCGGAAATTTGCGATGACCCGGCATCGCTGGATCTGGCGATGAAGTGGGGCTTCGGCTGGGAGCTGGGGCCGTTCGAGATCTGGGATGCCATCGGCGTATCCGCATCCGCCGCCCGGATGGAACGGGAGGGGGAGAACGTGCCGGAATGGGTGTCCGGCATGCTGGCGGCGGGGCGCGGCGGTTTTTACAGGAAAGCCTCCGGCAGGACATTCACCTTCACCCCCCGCGGCGCCGAAGCGGAACGAAAGGAGCCGCCGCAGATGCTGTCGCTTGCGGATTTGAAGGAGCAAAACCGCATCGTGAAAAAAAATGCCGGCGCCAGCCTGATCGACCTGGGAGACGGGGTAGCCTGCCTGGAAATCCATTCGCCCAACTCGACGATCGGGCCCGATGTCATGCAGATGCTGTTCTGGTCGCTGGAGGAGGTGCGCCGCAATTACCGGGGGCTGGTCATCGGCCATCAGGGTAAAAACTTCTGCGTCGGCGCCAATCTGATGCTGCTGCTCATGGAGGCCCAGGACGGGAACTGGCCCGAGATCGGGCGGATGGTTGATCAGCTGCAGCAGGCGGCGATGGCAATCAAATATTTTGAGAAGCCGGTCGTGGCGGCGCCGTTCGCCCAGACGCTGGGCGGCGGCGTGGAACTGTGCCTGCCTTCGGCACGGGTACAGGCTGCCGCGGAGACGTATATGGGGCTGGTCGAGACGGGAGTCGGGGTGATCCCCGCCGGCGGCGGAACCAAGGAACTGCTATGCCGCTTCACGGCACCGGTGGATTTCGACCGGAAAATCGACCTGCAGCCGTTTGTCAACCGCGCCTTTGAAACGATCGGGCTGGCGAAAGTATCCGCCAGCGCCGCCGAAGCGAAGCAGCTCGGATACTTGAGGGAGTCCGACGGCATTACCATGAACGCCGATTTTCTGCTGCATGACGCCAAGCAGGCCGCGCTTGGATTGGCCATTGGCGGGTATGTCCCTCCGGCACCGCGGCCGGTCCGGGTGGTCGGCGAACCGGGCCTGGCCGTTCTGCGGATGGCGCTGTACCAAATGCGCTGCGCCGGACAGATCAGCGATCACGATGCGAAAATCGGCGGCAAATTGGCCCATGTGCTGTGCGGCGGCGCGGTTTCGGAAAACAGCCTGGTCAGCGAGCAGTACCTGCTCGATTTGGAGAAAGAGGCGTTCCTCAGCCTCTGCGGCGAGCCGAAGACCCAGGCTCGCATGCAGCATATGCTGCTGACCCGGAAGCCGCTGCGCAATTGATGCCGGAAACCGGTCGGCGCTTGGGCGCGGGACTTTCGGCGGGTCGCATGCGCATGCGCGGTATGAGCTTTTTCCTCCGGATGATTCCGGCGGCCTTGCGGCCCGCTTTCCCGCCGGAAAGCCCGTGCTTGCGAAGGTTCCCGGTTTCCCCCGGAAATCGCTGGATAGGAGGTTTGCCCATGCAGGAAGCTGTTCTCGTTACAGCGCTCAGAACCCCCGTAGGGAAAGCGCACAGGGGCTCGCTCGCCCGGGTCCGCCCGGAGGACCTGGCCGGGCTTGTCGTGCAGGAGGCGGTGCGGCGGACGGTGGGGCTTGCGCCGGAAGCGGTCGACGATGTGATCGTCGGCTGCGCGATGCCCGAAGGCGGCCAGGGGCTCAATCTCGGGCGAATCACCGCACTCCGCGCCGGCCTGCCGGACAGCGTGCCCGGCATGACGGTCAACCGTTTCTGCGCCTCCGGGCTGCAGACGATCGCTCTCGCCGCCGAGCGCATCATGGCCGGCTTCGCCGAAACAATCGTCGCCGCGGGCGTCGAAAGCATGAGCCACGTGCCGATGTCCGGCTTCAAGCCGCAGCCGAATCCCTACCTCGTGGAGCATCGCCCCGAGATCTACATGGCCATGGGCCACACGGCCGAGGAGGTCGCCCGCCGGTACGGCGTGTCACGCGAACGGCAGGACGCCTTCGCTGCGGAGAGCCACCGCCGCGCCGCGGCGGCCGCGGCCGCGGGCAAATTCGCCGGCGAGATCGTGCCCGTGCCCGTGCGGATCCGCGATCCGGGCGAAGACGGCGGCGTACGCGAGCGGAGCTTCACCTTCGCCGCCGACGAAGGCATTCGCCCGGACACGACGCCGGAGGTGCTGGCCGGGCTGCGGCCGGTATTCCAGGCGCAGGGCGGCACGGTGACGGCGGGCAACGCCTCGCAGATGAGCGACGGCGCTTCCGCCGTCGTCGTGATGTCGCGCCGGCGCGCCGAGGAGCTGGGCCTCGCGCCGCTGGCCATCTTTCGTTCCTTCGCGGTAAGCGGCGTGGCGCCCGAGGTGATGGGCATAGGTCCGGTCGCCGCCATCCCGAAAGCTTTGACCATGGCCGGCATCGCCAAGGATCAGGTCGGCCTGTTCGAGATCAACGAGGCCTTCGCCTCGCAGTGCCTCGCCGTAATCGAGCAGCTGGAGCTGGATCCGGCCAAGGTCAACGTCAACGGCGGGGCCATCGCTCTCGGCCACCCGCTTGGCTGCACAGGCAACAAGCTGGCGGTGACGCTGCTGCACGAGGCGGGGCGCCGCGGCAGCCGGTACGGGGTGGTCAGCATGTGCATAGGCGGCGGCATGGGAGCCGCCGGCGTCTTCGAATTCGCCGGAAACCCGTGAGGAGGTGGGAAGGTGGAAAAACCGGAGATCGTGAGAGGGGGAGCTTTCCTTCTGGAAGCTGTCCGGCCGGAGCAGGTGTTTACCCCGGAGGACTTCAGCGACGAGCACCGGATGATCGCCGCGCTGGCTTCCGATTTTATCGCCGGAGAAGTCGAACCGCACGATGAGGCGATCGAGCACCAGGATTTCGGGCTGACAGTCCGTCTGCTGCGCAAGGCCGGGGAGCTCGGTCTGCTCGGCGCGGCGGTTCCGGAAGCCTACGGAGGCAGTGATCTGGACAAAATCAGCACGACGCTGATTACCGAGCATATCGTCAAGGGGGGATCTTTTTCCCTGAGCTTCGGGGCCCACGTGGGCATCGGCAGCCTGCCGATCGTTTTGTTCGGCAATAGCGAACAAAAGCAGCGCTACCTTCCGGCTCTGGCCGCCGGAGAGAAGCTGGCCGCTTACTGTCTGACCGAGCCCGCCTCCGGCTCGGATGCGCTGAGCGCCCGCACGACCGCTGTTCTCAGCAGCGACGGCAAGCATTACGTGCTCAACGGGACGAAGCAGTTTATCACGAACGCCGCGTTTGCCGACGTGTTTATCGTGTATGCGAAGGTGGACGGGGAGAAATTTACCGCCTTTATCGTTGAACGCGAATACGAGGGCCTGTCCACCGGTCCGGAAGAGAAGAAGATGGGCATTAAGGGCTCCTCGACCCGGCCGCTGATCCTGGAGGACGTCAAGGTGCCGGTGGAGAACGTGCTGGGGGAAATCGGCCGGGGCCACGTGATCGCCTTCAATATCCTCAATATCGGCCGCTATTCCCTGGCGGCAGGCTGCGTCGGCACCGCGAAATGGGCAATCGGGCTCGCAGTCCAATATGCCAAAGAACGCAGGCAGTTCGGCAAGGCGCTGGCGGAATTTCCGCTGATCGGCAAGAAGCTGGCCGACATGGCGGTGCGGACCTACGCCGCGGAAAGCATGGTGTACCGCACGGGCGGGCAAATCGACCGCATCATGCAGGGCCTGGACAAGGAGGCCCCGGACTACAGCCGTCAGGTTGCAAAAGCGGTCGAGGAATATGCGCTGGAGTGTTCGGCGAATAAGGTGTTCGCCACCGAATGCCTGCAGTTCGCCGCCGACGAAGGGCTGCAGATTCACGGGGGATACGGCTTTATCCAGGAATACAAAATCGAACGGATCTACCGGGACTGCCGGATCAACCGGATTTTTGAAGGAACGAACGAGATCAACCGGCTGCTCATCCCCGGAACGCTGATGCGGCGGGCAATGAAGGGAGAGCTGCCCCTGCTCGCCGCCGTATCGGGACTGCAGGAGGAGCTGATTGCCTATCTCCCCCCTGCCGTTGATGAAGAGGAACCGCTGGCCCTGGAATTGGCCAGGATCGAGGCGTCCAAAAAGATTTTCCTGATGGTCGGCGGAACCGCGGTCCAGACCTATCAGCTGGAGCTGGAGGAGCAGCAGGAGATTCTGGAGGCCCTCTCCAACCAGATCATCGAAATTTACGCCATGGAGTCGGCAGTTCTTCGCGCGCTCAAGACGCAGGAAAAGGCGGATGGGACCGGGGAGGGTCTGCATGGAAAGCTGGCCCGCGTATTTGCCGCGGAAAGCTTCGCCCGGGTGGAGGAGTCGGCCCGAACAGCCCTCACCGCCATGAGCGAAGGAGATCTGCTTCGCACCCATCTGTCCGTTCTGAAAAAATTGACCAGATTCCCCCCCGTGAACCTGGTGCGGCTGAAACGGGACATCGCCGCCCGCATCATCCAGGCCGGCGGCTACACGGTCTGAGCAGGCACGCAGCCGGGCAATAAACATCGCGGGGGTGGCGGCATGGAGAAGCGGAGCGGGGTGCCGGAAGGCGGCGATGCGTTCCGCCCGCAGGCGGAACAGGCCGCCAAAGGCACCTTTATGGAAGTATTGGGCTTCCGGTGGGAGTCGGTGAGCGCCGCGGAAGTTGCGCTTACCCTCAAGGTAGCCCGCAGGCATCTCAATCATCTGGGCATTGTGCACGGAGGCGTTCACGCCTCCCTTCTGGACAGCGCGATGGGGCTGGCGGCGATGGCACTCCGCCCCGGGGAGGAGATGGTAACTACGAACCTGAACATACATTATCTGGCCCCCCTTCGCACGGGAACCCTTCGGGTGACAGCTTCTCCCGTTCACGAGACCCGCCATACGGTCACCGCCCAGGGACGCGTTTTTGACGAGGACGGGGGGCTGGCCGCCTTTGCCACCGCGTCGTTCAGGGTACGGCCCGGGAAAGGCAGGTGAAGGGATGATGCCGGTTTTCGTGCAGCTGGCCGCGTTCCTGCCGGTTACCGGTTTTGCGCTCTATCTGTTTGGTTGTGTCGTCGCCAGCCGCATCCGGTATATCCGGCTGGGACGCCCGTCGGACCTTCCCGCGGCGCCGGCGGTACGCTGGCGGCGGCTTGCCGCCGCCATGCTCGGACACCGGACGCTGCTGAAGGACGTCAGAAGCGGACTCATGCATCTCGTCATGTTTTACGGCTTTGTTATCCTGCAGTTCGGGGCCGTCGACCTGATCGGCAAAGGGCTTGCACCCGGCTGGCATCTTCCGCTCGGGGCGGCGTATCCGGCCTTCCGGCTGCTGCAGGATCTTGCCGTCTTCCTGGTGCTGCTGGCGACGGGGTATGCCGGTTACCGGCGTTATGTGGAGAAGCTTCCCCGTCTGAAGCGCGGATGGAAAGCCGGCGTAGTGCTGATGTTCATCGCCGGACTGATGCTTTCCGTACTGCTCGCGCAAGGAGCGGAACAAATCTGGAGGGGGGAATCCCCTTCCTGGGGACAGCCGTTCAGCTCGCTTGTTTCCGGTCTGTTTGCGGGTGCGGGGAAAGCGGCGGCCGGGGGTTTCTTTTACTTGTTCTGGTGGGTTCATCTGCTCGTTCTGCTGTCCTTTCTGGTATACGTTCCACAGTCCAAGCACGCGCATCTCCTGTTTGCTCCGGTCAACATCTTTCTGCGCAAAATCGGGGCGCCGGGGAAGCTTGCGCCCATTGATTTCGCGGACGGGTCTGCCGAGTCCTATGGCGTCGGCAAGATTGAAGACTTCATGCGCAGCCAGCTTATCGATCTTTACGCCTGTGTCGAATGTGGACGCTGCACCTCGGTCTGCCCGGCTTCGGCAACGGGGAAGCTGCTTTCGCCGATGCATCTCATCACCAACCTGCGTGACCACCTGACGGCCAAAGGAGCGGCGGTGACCTCCCGCTCCCCCTGGATGCCGGCTTTCGCCTTCGCGGGATCCGGCGGAGAGGAGGAAAGCCGGCGGGAGCTGGCTGGGGATGTCGTCACCGGGACGGAGCTCTGGGCCTGCACCACCTGCCGCAACTGCGAGGAGGCCTGTCCGGTCGGCAACGAGCATGTCGACAAAATCGTCGGGCTGCGGCGGTACCTTGTCCTGACAGAGGGACGGCTGCCCGCAGAGGCGGGACGAATGCTCGTGAACCTGGAGCGGCAGGGCAACCCGTGGGGGCTCGGCCGTTCGGACCGCACTGCGTGGCTGGACGGTCTGAAGCCGCCGCTGCGTGCGCCGCTCGTGCAGGAGGGGGAGCCGTTTGAATACCTGTTTCATGTGGGGTCGATGGGCTCCTACGACAACCGGGCGCAGCGGGTCGCCGTCGCGATGATCCGGCTGATGAACCATGCGGGCATTTCCTTTGCCGTGTTTGGCGTCGAGGAAGGCAATTCGGGCGATACCGCCCGGCGGATCGGCAACGAATATTTGTACCAGCAGCTCGCGATGGAGAACGTGGAACGATTCGTCCGGCACGGGGTGCGCAAAATTGTGACAATCGACCCTCATGCCTATCATACGTTCAAGAACGAATACCGCGATTTCGGCCTCCCGGATAACGTGGAGGTCTATCATCACACCGAGCTGCTGGCCCGCTGGCTGAAAGAGGGGCGGATCAAGCCCGACAAGCTTGCGAGGGAACGGGTCGTCTACCATGATCCTTGTTATTTGGGCCGCCACAACGGGGTGTACGCCGCTCCCCGCGAAATTCTGCGCTCCATTCCCGGGGTGGAGCTGGTGGAGATGGAGCGTCATGGAGCGGACAGCATGTGCTGCGGGGCCGGCGGCGGCCTCATGTGGATGGAGGAGAAGGAAGGCAGCCGGATCAACGCCGCCCGCACAGAGCAGGCCTTGTCCGTCAAGCCGACCGTGATCGGGACCGCCTGCCCGTATTGTCTGACAATGCTGGGCGACGGCACCAAAGCGATGGAGGCGGACGAACGGGTGAAGACGATGGATGTGGCGGAAATTTTGGCAGGCGCCGTTGCCGAAAGGGTCTGAATCATCGAAAACGTCCACGGTTGAAAGGTCAGGAAACTGTGCGGTCAGACAAAACATGTGAATATTTGCGAAGATTGCATGGGAAACCCGCCTCTTTAAAAAGAGGCGGGTTTCCGTTTTCCCCCATTCGCTCGAGGAAGTCCGAAAGAAAAGCAAATGGAGTTAAAAACTGAGCAATCTCGGAAAAACACATTCAATGCTTTTGGATTAATATAAAGACGATCAACAATGCATTCATCACAGAACGCGCACGATGCCCAATTAGAAAAATGAGGAAAAAGGTGAGGTCAACATGCTAAAAAAGAGTTTTTCCGCCTTGACAGCGGCTGCTGTCATCTCCCTGCTTTTGGCGGCATGCGGCAACACAAAAACACCGGATACGAACAGCGGATCCGCTTCCAACGAACCCGCTGCGGAAACAGACTATGGAAATCTCACCATTACCATTTGGACAGGCCATTCCAGCACGGACGTACTGAAACAGATGGTACAGCTCGATCTTCTGCAGAAGAAATACCCCGATTATACGTTCAACTTCCTCTCGTCCAACG
>Ga0310822_100511_pt1 | contig 18655 bp, 16 predicted proteins | sample P4_ome_2_FD_201313 | JGI IMG/M metagenome (GOLD analysis project Ga0310822, IMG submission 201313) | Sorghum-adapted microbial communities from Joint BioEnergy Institute, Emeryville, California, United States - P4_Day56_Rep2 | ecosystem: Engineered > Bioreactor > SSF (Solid state fermentation) >... | reverse complement strand
ATGGACGATATGAAGGACGAAGTGGCACGGATGCGCTCGCTAGCCGAAAATTTGCTGACGCTGGCGCGCGCGGACTCCGGTGCACTGGAAGTGACGAAGGAGACGTTTGATCTGTGTCCCATAGCGGAAAAGCTGGTCCGCTCGTTCCAACCGCTACTCTCCGAACGGGGGCAAACATTGGAACTCAATACGCCCGAAAAATTTGTGATGTATGCCGATAAGGAACGGATTACACAACTTCTCTGTATCCTATTGGACAATGCCAGGAAATACACCCCGCAAGGCGGACAAATCACCCTTCGTCTTTATGAAACCAGAAAAGGAAAAGAGCGCATGCTATGCATCGACGTACAGGATACGGGAATCGGGATTCCACCTGAAGAACAGGCTCGCATTTTTGATCGATTCTACCGCGTAGATAAGGTTCGTTCGCGGGAGTTGGGAAGCACCGGTCTCGGACTTTCGATCGCCAGTTGGATTGTCCGTGTCCACCAGGGTGTTATCCGGGTACAAAGCGAGCCTGGAAACGGAAGCACATTTACCGTGCAATTCCCAGCAAAATACGCAGGGCAAGCAGGCAAGCGGTTATAGCGGCAGTTCCGCTATATACAATCTGCATCCACAAGGCGTTCGTATCTGTTCCCAATATGACGCCGTGAGTTAACGCCAGCGCATAGGCCAGAAACGCGCCATAATGAATGAGACGCCATGCCCTTCTCCCGATTTTCTTCTGCAAATCGGAAGAGAGGATGAGTAAAAAGAATAAGTAAAAAGAAAGAATGCCTGCCGCTTCCTTTACACTTTCATGGTCAGAAAGGAACGGAACCGCGATCTCCCAGGCTGTATATGTGACGTAGTCGTCAAATAACAAAACACATCCGTGTAAAAGAGCAAACATAAGGCCAAACCAGCTTGCCGCATTATGAATCGCGGCAAGCGCGGGACGGAGAGGAAGCGGCAGGATACGCATACTTTGCAAAATGCCTGTCATAACGGCTGTAAAAAGCAGTCCATACGCCACCAGACCTGCTGCCCGTGTAAGATGCCAGACAGAAAGGATAGGGGCAAGGTATTCAAATACACTCGACATGCTGCTTCACCTCGTACGCAACACAATAGTTTTCTATATTTCGGTTTGCTTCTATGGAACCATCGTTCTTTACTAGCACATAGGCCGCCTCTGGTTTTCGCTGCCGCAACCAGAGAGGTCCTTGCTCCGTCCCTAAAATCAACAGGCATTTCGCATAGACTTCTGCTGCCGTCAAATCGGGAAGCAATACCGTCGCCTGCCAGATGTCAGAAGAAGCGGACTTCTGTGTCCGCGGATCTATAATATGGTGCGAAACACTTCCGTTCGGCTGCCGCCAGCGCCGTTTCTCCCAACTGCTTGTAGCAATGCCTACAGTCCCGGCATGAAGCGTAAGGCGGGCTACCTCTCTTTTCTCGTCTCTCGGTTCTAGAATCTGAATCTGCCATGGAAGACCTGTCGCTTCGTCACTCCAGGCCACAATATCCCCTCCTGCGTTTAATAGCCCTTCCCTTCTCTCTTCCTTCTGCAACCAGTCCGCCATCTTCTGTACACTCCATCCTTTTGCGATGCCTCCAAGATCAATCCAGTTCCCTGCGTCAATCGTGATTGGTGTATAGGCCTTCCTATTTTTAAAACAATAAATCTGTTTGTGTTGAGCAGCCTGACTGGATCGATATAATAACGAGTTTTCGTTACCTGCCGGAAGTTTATCACGCATACGTTCAAAACTTTCGGCATATCCCAATGAAGAAAGCTGCTTACCGAGATAGTGACAGAAGAGGCCATCCGTCTCCCGGTAATATACTTCCGCTTCCCGCATAAGATGATAGATAAGCGCAGAGACGATATGAAGCGGGGCATCTGATTGGTTGATGCGCGTGATTTCGCTGTTTGGAAGGAATCGACTCGCTTTTTGTTCCACATACGCCATCCAGGCCTCTACTTCCCGATGTGAAGCATTTGAAAGCCCCAGCGTGGAACACATCGTATTCATCGCCCGAAATGTATGCATATTCTTATGAGGCATGGGATTTCGCCGTCCTTATCTCGCTACCCGGTCCTGCCATGCTTCCCTTAGAGATCGATTTTACACCCACTCCCTGATAAATATGTGCCTGTTCTCTATCTCCGTGTTCAAGTTCCTTATGATGCTCCCATTCTTCATCATCACTATCATCTTCGTCATGGTCATGCTCTTCGTCGTAGCCTTCATCTTTTACAAATCGCTGATACTCTCTTTGTTCATTGCTTTTTCTCGCTTCATAGTCCTTCCATTCCATACGTATCTCATCCATAAGATTTTTTTCTGCATCCGCATCCATTTGTATAGCTTGCGATTGCTGTGCAGCAGACTTTGCCTGTTGTGTCCTCCCCTCCTGTTGTATAGGAGCAGCTAGTTCGGCAGGTACTCCCTGTGCCTCCTGCTTCCTTGCATCCGCTTCCTTCGTAACCTCGACCAATCCGACAAAAGCGGCCACACTCGACAAACCGACCGCCCATTTTACCCATGCTTGCTTTTTCATCTATTTTCCTCCCTAGTGCGGTAATTGCTTTTACTATATCCTCCATATCTGAAAATAGCATGAAAAAACACTCTTCTTTTCTTTCTTCATTTTAGTATCAGGTACTAACACTTTATGTTATAATGAATGCTGATTGACAGTATCCGTAAAGCAGGTGACATTGAACATGCAATATCATGATTTCAAAGACATCATCCTGAACCGGCGGAGCGTACGAAAGTTTATCGAACAGCCGGTTAGTATTGAAGACGTGAAAGAACTCATCGACTGCGCGCGCTATGCGCCCAGCGATACAAACTCGCAGACATGGGAATTCATCGCGATTTTGAATACAGAAAAGATTAAAGAAATCTCCGACATGACATGGGAAGAGCTGCACAAAATCGCCGATGAGGCAAAAAAACGCGGGCTTGAGAAGGAAGCCCGCCTGCTGGCGCGTTCCTTCGGTCCGTATGCGACCGCATTTACCGGTGCACCGGCGCTCATCGTCTGCCTGGCCACGCCGTATACGTCGAAGTTCCGCGAAAAAATCTTCGATCCGATTATGATCAGCGAGCCGTCGTTCTGGGACGAAGAAGGCATTAAAAGCAGTTGCCTCGCAATCCAGAATCTAATGCTGGCCGCCCATGCAAAGGGACTCGCGACATGCGCCATGACCGGACCGGTCCTGCTCGCTCAGCATCGGATGCGGGAATATCTGCAAATCCCGGCGGAAAAGCAAATCAACATGGTTATTGCGCTCGGCCATCCTGCCGAAGTACCGGCACGGCTGCCGCGCAAACCGGTGGAAGACATCCTGCAAATTATCGAATAGAGGGAAAATGAGAAAAACTCGCGGGCGTTGCCGCTCGTCCTTTTTCCTCAAAGAAGCCAAACAGCCGCTTTGTGTCGCTCCGGTCGGACCGACAAAACATCCGGGTCGTTCAGGGAGGGAGACAGTTGCCGGTCTTTGTCTCCCTCCGCATCACACGCTCCACAAGGAAAAAGGAACGTTTGGCACACGCCTCGCGAGTTTTTCTCGCTTACGAATGGAGGGAAAGGCCTTCGCCTTTTTCCACATTGAAATCACCCTCTCATTCTCTTCTCTCTTTTCCTTCTTACCACAAAAAGACAGCCTCCCTTCCCTCCATTTTCATGACAAAGCTTGTGGCTAATCAGCCATGGTGGATTTTTTTAAAAAGAGGTAGTATTGAAAGTGGAGAAGGGAGGCTTTACCCATGCATAACTCCAGGCAAACCGATATCCAGCATACTATTCTTCTCTTTGACGGCGTCTGTAACCTGTGCAATCAGGCCGTCCTTTTCATTATTCCGCGGGACCCGAAAGAAACGATCCGTTTCGCTTCCCTGCAGTCGGATACAGGACAGCGTTTGCTGGGCCGGCACGGTCTTTCCGCAGACAGATTGGATACGATGGTACTGATCGACAGAGAAAAAGCGTACACAAAGTCGTCGGCAGCGCTCCGAATCGCGCGAAAACTTCATTGGCCATGGCCGCTTTTTTACCTGTTTATTCTTATTCCTCGGCCGCTCCGGGATACGGTATACGACTGGATCGCCAGCAACCGCTACCGCTGGTTCGGCAAGAAAGAGCAATGCATGCTGCCGACGCCTCAAACTCGCCGGCGATTTCTCGAATGATCCGCACCTATGCAATCGTTAACGTTATTGAGTGCTCGCCGTCTTTTCTTTTAAAAGAAAATATAGCGCATTTTTCACTTTGCCGAATTCGGAAGCGTGCGGGCGGTCATCGTCATCTTTGTATCCGTAATCGACCATACGATTGCGGTTCAGGCACAATTTCGTCAACTCGGGCTTAAACAGGTCAAACATTTCAAAACGCTCCTGCAGATGAGGGAACCGCTGCTGGTAAGCTTGAATCGCATCGACCAGTCGGCTCCAGAATGTCCGTTCTTCCAGCAAACCGTTGTTGACCAGAAGATTGGACAAGTACCTCAGGTGACAAATGAACAGGCCCGTAAAAATAAATTGCGTCAAACCTTCCGGCGGCTCGCTGCGCAGCACAGCCTTTAGCTCTTTCGTTAGCGCTTTAAGCTCAGGCAAAGGCTGGTCGCTGATGTTCACATCATCTACAAAATCTTTGATAGCCAGGCGATGCGGCATATAATCCTTCAAGACAAGAATTGTATTCTGCCCGTGCGGCGAGAATACGGTGCCGTATTGATATAAATAATGCAGCAACGGCGGCATTATTACCTGGAATAATCGCTTCGTCCACTCCTCCGCCGACAAGCCGGAACGTTCGATGAGACTTTGCACGAACGGTTTGCCGTTTTTGTCCGTGTGCAACAGCGCGGCAAGCGTAATCGGATGCTCACCGTCCTCCAGATACGTATAAATGCTCTCCCGCCAGATCGTCCCCAGCATCTCAAGGTATTGATACGGCGCATGCTCCAGGTTTTCGTAATAAATATGGCTGCAGTTGATGCTTGCAACCTCCCCCGGAAGAATGACCCGGCATTCCTCTTTTAAGAACGGATCGTTTTCTTGAATGCCTTTGATATATTCCGTAATCTTCGGCGCAATCAGTGTACGCTCAGTCGGTAATCCTCTATATACAAGCGTGTTGAGAATACTCATCGGAAGCTTTACATGATGCTTTGATTTATCCGTCGTGTTTACGAATGTCCGGATGGACTGCTGCGGAAGATACATATCCGGTCCATCTCCCAGGGGAACGATGTGACCTAAAGCTAAGTCTTCTGCATAGTTTTGAATAATGACGTTTTTCCACTGCCATTCGTGAATCGGCATGAAATAATAATCTTCACGCTTGTATCCTTTCTCCTGCATGACATTTTCAAATCGGGCCTTCGTACTTCCATCCAGCTCATGTTCCATCAACGCTTCGAAATTCAACCCTTCAACGGATTGGAATGTTGCCCGGTCTTTATGGACGGCAATCCAGGACAGCCGGATTTCCTTCTGATTTTCAGGGGCGAAGTTCAGGTAATCGTCGTAGCCGAATCCGATCCTCCCTTTATTGTATGTAATCCACGGATGGCCGGTCATCTCCCCCTCCAGGATGGCGTAGTCGACATCGACCAACTCATCGGATGTTCTGGACTCCTTGGACAGGATATGGGCATCAGCAAGCAGTGTATGGTTCAATTCCTTAATCAAATGCCCCGCCGTCTCCGGTGACATGCCTATCATCTTCTGAATGTCCAGCAGGAACTCAATCGCGCTCGCAGCCTCCTTCCACTCTCCGTCCGCAAAAACTTCAATCGAATCATGCTTCACGTCAAAACTATCAAATAAGCGTTCCGCCGCGGAAAAGCGATACTTTTTCTGTTCTGAAATCGACAGTTCGTATCGATCGATTTCGCCCTCCTGATCGATCATCTCTGGATGAAGCATGTCCTCGTACATATATTCCGAAAACATTTTTGCGAGAAGTTTTCGATTCACTTCTATCCATGTTCTCTCATCCAACACTTTTTCTACTTCATTGATAAATAGCATCGTTGCCCTCCTTCAATTTCTGTACCTTTATAAAATTCGCCGCCTTCCCTCTATTCCGCCGTTTTGGTTCGGTTCATTGCTTTGTTTCTATACGTTGCTGCACCAACAATGATAAGATGAAGCGCAAAAATGAAGGCGGCAGCGATAAACGGCGAAGCTAACGAATAATCCTCCACCAGCGCCAGAGCGCTTAAAGGCGCTAATAGCAGCCCGAGGTTTTGGAAAGACGATAGAATGCTGTAATGATAATGAGCATTTTGGCTCCGCTGAAACAAATAAATATCCAGGATTGCCTGGCAGATGGCCAGACAGAAGCCGAACAGACACCGGGAAAAAATAAGCCATCCGAGACCCGGGCTAATGCCCTGCACGATCAAACTGAGGAATAATAGCCAGCCCGATATCTTATAAAAAGACGGGAGTTTTTCCAGACTGCACCGCTTTATGACAGGGAGCGCCAGTACGGCCATTAGGCTCGGAATCAAGAATAAGATGCTGCTGCTGACGAAAGAAGTATGAAAGGTCCCCTCCGTAAAAATAGTGAAAAACGGGCGGATAACATTGACCGAAAAGTGCAGGGTGAAAATAAGCAGGGCCATTTTCACGAAAAACATTATGTTGACCTCATTCTTCTCTGTCCCCTGTACATCGTTTTCTTCCGATTTATCCACTACAGATTCAAACGTAGTTTTATTCCTAAAGCTTTTCTTGAAAACTATGAAGCAAACAATCCCTTGCAGCAGGTCTAGCAGAGCAATCCACCAGAAGATTTGTAAAGGGGCTGCAAGGTTGATGACCCAGCCGCTGGTTATCGTCGAGGCGATAATCGCTGACTGAAGTACCGCATGATACGTTCCCGTCACCTGTTTCTTTTCGCTTCCGGCTGCCTGAATCATAATCGTATACAGCAGCAAGTAGCTGCTTTTGAATATCAATAGCATAATAGAAAACACAAGGAATTGCTGTTCGTTTTCCGATATAGCCATTAAAGCGCATGAAATGGCGGTCCCTGCCTGTCCGGCAATCAACAGTCGCTTACTGTCTATTTTTTTTGAAAGAAAGCCCCAGACGGGGGAAGCGAGAACCACGGTTAATCGGCAGGCGAATATATACCACCCGGTAAAACCGTAATCCTCCACGCCAAACACTTTTTGAAAGAACTGCGGATAAAACGGAGACAGCAGAACTTCCGTATAGACAAACAGGAACACGCAGGTGAACAATACAACCGAGACTACACGCTTATCGTCACGCATTTCTTCCCTAATCCAAACGTTTGGAAAACATTCTTTTCATGGACCGGATATACTTCTCTTCCTGCAAGATAATTGACAATGACAGAGTTGCGGTAGGCTCCCAATCCGAGATCCGGCGCGCCGACACCGTGCGTATGCAGCTCGCCGTTCTGAACGAAAATTGCATTCGGCGTGTTGATATGCGTCTTAAGCCGGTAATCGCGCGTCACCTGATACCTTCCCCTATCATCCCAGCAAATAAGATTCTTTATGCCTGAGAGAAAACCCGGTATGCCCGGTCTGTATCCGGTACCGAGAATCACGACATCTGAGCTGTGCTCAAACGCTTCCTCTTTTATCCATTGCAGGCAGCGCAAGGACCACGCATCCTTCCTTTCCTCTATATCCAGCACTTCCGTCATGGATTGAAGCTGGACATCGGGCATTTCTTCGGCGACAGAACGTTCATAGAGCAAATCGTAAATATCAGCAATCGTTTTCGCGCTAATGCCTTTATAGAGCAAATCCTGTTCGGGCAATATCTCATCTTTCTTATCCTGCGGCAGGTTATAGAAGAAATGAATATAATCAGGCGAGAAATACTCCAGCCCCAGCTTCGAGTATTCCATCGGGAAAAAGCCTTTTGATCGGGTGAACCAGCTGAGTTTGAAACCAAATTTGCTCTGCTCTTTCACCAAATCGTAGAACACCTCGGCCGCGCTCTGTCCCGAACCGATCACGGTAACGGACTTTGCCCCCAAACAATAATGTTTCTTCTCCAGATACTGCGAAGAATGGAAGACCGTATTGCCGAGTTTGCTTCGCAAATGTTCCGGCACGAACGGCTGCGTCCCGGTCCCGATAACAAGATGCTTGCTGAAATAGCGCTCTACGGCTTCTGTTCCTGTATCTCTCACATGAACTTCATATAAGAATTCCCCGTTCAATTCAAAAAGAGCTACGTCGATTACTTCCTTGCCAAAGCGGCACTCTTCCAATTGATCGGCTGTCCAACGGCAATAATGATTGTATTCTTTTCGCGGAATCTTGAAATTCTCCAGGAAATAAAAATGATAGAGCCGCTTATGCTCCTGCAGATAGTTAAGAAAGCTGAATCTGCTTTTCACATCCGCCATACTGACGAGATCGGCCAGAAAGGGAACCTGCAGGGTCGTTCCCTCAATCAGCATGCCCGGATGCCAGTCGAATTCCTGCTTTTTCTCAAAAAATACGGCATCAAGCTCAGGAACGCTATCAAGCAGGGCCGCCAGTCCCAAATTAAAAGGACCGATGCCAATGCCGATGATGTCAAACACACTTTCAGGCTCTTTGCGTATCAAAGACATGCTTCCACTTCCTCTCAAAATTCTCTCTATGGCAAAACATCAACAATCCGGTCTTATCGGGAAGCTCTATCGGCTTAACCGGCTCAAAACCACATGTTTCGAATATGTGTATCATCTTCTTGTTTCGGATGTCCGGTTCCGCTACAATCTTTTTCGTCCGGGCAGTTAAGAACTGAAAGCGAACCATCGCCCGCAGCAGCGGGAGGGCGTAGCCTTTTCCGAGAAATTCTTTCTCTCCGATGAGCAAATGGATGCCCTGATCGAACAAATCATACGGATAGTAATCTTCGATAATATCCCCCTTGACCCAGTAGGCTTCCCAATAACTCATCGGGATTTCTTCAATGCAACCTAAATAAAGCGTCTGATGCTGATCGTTTAAAAATTTCTCCAAATGCCGCTTGTATTTTTCCAGAGAAATATTTAGCTTCCAGAATGGAATCACATGCTCTTCCTGCATCCATCTGTGGAGCAAGTGCAGGTCTCGTTCGTACTCTACTTTGACGAAGGAGATCGTCTTGTTTATGTCTTGATCGAATTGCGTATAGCTGCTATTCACGGGCCACTCCCACCTTCTGAAGCAAAGGATTTTTGATCATCGTGTATACCGACTGTGCTTCCAGCGATCCGACCAGTTCATCCATATCGTGGAATCGGGTCAGCAGATTGGCTTTGCACGGCAACCCGGGCGCATAAAGCAGGCTATGCAGCAGGCTGCTTGTTTCGCCCGTTTGTCTATAATGGAAGTCCAATCTATCTCTTAAGATTTGAAGCAGCTTCTCCTCCCGAACAAGTCCTGCGGTTCCAAAACCGTTGATCAGGCCAAATAAATGATTAAAGAAGAAGTAATAACGCAGCCGCTCTTCCGCCACATGGTCCGCGCAAATCGTACTGCTTTTTTGACTCAATCCCGGTATTAGCTCTGCAAGCCGCTCCGCTTTCGATTCGCAATAGTAATAGCCTTGATTGTCACGATAGTAGAACCGTTCCGGGTATCCGTCTTTCAGCTTTACGATGGAATTCTGCTGGTGCGCTTCCAGAGCAATTCCGTACTCTTCGTACAGCCAGATGAGCGGATCGAGGGAAATAGAAAGATACCTCTCAAACCAATCGACACTCACTTCCTCCACTGTCCGCTCTTCTTTCGCGGCAATCTCTCTGACAATGGAGCCCAGCCGGGATGTTTCGCCGTACGCATGATCCTGGCATAAACCGGCAATCAGGCTTGCATTTCGGTCGTCCTGATAGAAAGGATTTTCCCTCATAACTACTTCGAACCCCGATTCTTCTCCTTGTAGCTTGATGCTTAGGTAGGCCGGATCTTTGATAATGTGAAAATGCCTGTGGTTTTGGCTAAGCCGCTCTCCGATTTCCGTCTGCAGAAGCCGGGATATTTCCACTCCCCTGTCCAATTCTTTCTGCTTGTTCACCCTTAAGGAATTCGTAATTTTAATAGGGACGGAGAATTTATACATATACCGGGCTTGCCTGCTGTACACCGTGCGGACGGAAGAAGTCGCGGTAAACAGCCTTCCCTTTGGTCCCAGATACTCCAGTAGCCCTCTGTCCATAAGCGCCTGTACTTCCGGTTTCTCCACCAGGGCGCTGGCCTGAAGAGGGTGGGCGGGCAGCAGAATAAACCCGTCACTCCGGCAATACGCTTCTATAAACCTCTCCTCCATGGCCGGATCGCTTCTCATTTCTTCTCGTATCATGTCAGCCGCCGAAGTTCCCGTACTCGAATCCTGCAGGACGATGGACGGGTGCGCCTTGAAATAGTGAAGCTGGAATTTCCCCTTCAACTCCGGAGAAAAAATCCGTTCTTCTTCCTCTGAAATCCCCTGCTTGCTTTTTGGGGTTGGATGCAGCAAATGGCCGAAGAGAAGCGATTGCTCCGCCTCAATGAACGAAAAATCAGGTTCGGCAAGCGCAAGCGCATCCTTCACTCTGCTTTCCGCATAGCGCCGTATATTCCTGCAACTTAATATGACGCGCAGCATAAACTCGTCTTCTGCATCCGTACGGCCCTGTTCAAGCAAAAGCTCCTTCGTGATAAGCGAGACCAGCGTAACGTAATCGGCTGGCTGCGGGTCCGACGATTCTTTCGTTCGATAATAAATCGGAAACGAAAATAAATGTCTGCCTGTCGCCGACCAATAGCGGACGGGAATGATGATCTCTATTTGCTGGGAAGACAGCGAGCTGACCAGAACCGTTTCCGGTACATGCACATGATTTGCAAACAACTTATTATCGAACAGTCCGGGCGAACGCTCCGTATAATTTTCTGTTTCACGCAAATAGCAATTCAAGAAGCTTTGGATCGTGGCTCTTTCCGCGATATCTTTCATGTGATTCAATGAATTCCCCCCCTTATGTACATGTCGCCAAGCTTTTGAACTTCCTCAAGGATGCTCTCGATGTCTTCGATGGTCGTTCTCGGGTTCAGCAACGTAAATTTAAGATAGGCCGTTCCGTCGATGCTCGTTCTGGCGATTACCGCACTTCCTCTTTGAAGAAGCATCCGGCAAATCAGCCTGTTTGCCTTATTTACCATCTCTTTGTCCTGGCAAAAAGCGGGCTGGTAGCGAAACACTACCGCATTAAGCTCCGGCTGTTTATTCAGGACGGTCAGCTTATCCATTTCGGAAATTCGGTCCGCGGCCGCTTGCGCAAGACGGAACGTATAATCAATCATTTCGCCAAATCGTTCTGTTCCGATGACTCTTAACGAAACAAAAAGCTTCAATGCATCAAACCGCCTTGTCGTTTGAACCGATTTATTGACAAGGTGCGGCACTCCTTCTTCTTCATCCTCAACGGGATTCAGGTAATTGGCATGATGATGGATAAAACGAAAACTTGTACCGTCTTTTACCAGGAAAGCTCCGCAGCTGATAGGCTGGTAAAAAAGTTTATGGAAGTCTACCGTAATGGAATCCGCCAGCTCAATTCCCTGCATCTTTCCGGAGAAATCCCGGCTTAACAGCAAAGCTCCGCCATAAGCCGCATCCACATGGAGCCATATGCCGTTTTCCTTTGCGAGCTTCGCCATCTCCCGCAGCGGATCGATGCTTCCGAAATCGGTAGTACCGCAGGTGGCCACAAGGGCGAACGGAAAAAGCTGTTCCTGCCGTAATTGCGCAAGCTTTTGATGCAGGTCTTTCACGCACAGCCGGCGCCGATGGTCCGTTTTGATGAGCACAACCGAATTCTCACCCAGGCCGAGCTGCGAAGCGGATGTTTTCACCGTAAAATGTGCATCTTCCGAGCAAAGGATACGCAGGCGGCGGGCTTCCGGAGGCAGTCCGTCCTTTTGGACGTTCCATCCCCAGTGTTTCCAGCAGAAAGCATCCCGGGCAAGAAGCAGTCCCATGTAATTGGACTGTGTCCCCCCGCTTGTAAACGTACCGTCCGCCCCTTCCTGATATCCGAATGCGCCGCAAAGCCACCGGATCATTTCTTCTTCCAGGTACGTAGCGGCCGCGCTTTGATCCCAGGAATCCATGGATTGGTTCAATGCGCTGATCATCATCTCCGCAGCCAAAGCGGGAATCAGTGGAGGACAATGCAGATGTGCAAGGCTTTTCGTATGCGTTACATGGATGGCATTGGAGAGAAGGCTTGTATAAATCTCTTGCAGTACGTCCTGCAAGCTCTCTCCCGCCTCTGAAATAGGCCACAAACTTTTAACGTCAACGCCTACCTCTTTAGGCGCCTTTCCGCTATATGGTTTTGGATAGGCCGCATAGAATTTCGACAGCGTTTCTTTGACAAGATCAACCGCCTGCCTGTAAGCCTGCAATCCCTCTTTCCCCGAATGGAGGAAAAGTGAAGGAACATAAGACAGACTTTTTTGATAGATTTCGGACTTTACTGGCATGTCTTGTTTCATAAGCATCTCACCCCTTTTGGACGGCCGCCCGGACAGCTGCCTTGAAAATTGCGATGACTTCGTTCATCTGCTCTTCCGTGATAATCAACGGAGGAAGGAATCTTACGACACTGCTGTGCCGCCCGCCAACTTCCAGGATGAGTCCGCGGTTAAAGCACTCCCGCTGAATTTTGCTTGCCAGTTCGGGATTGGCGGGATAGCTGCCGTTTGGCGCCGGCTGATACAGCGGATTTACGATTTCGACTCCGACCATCAGCCCCCGGCCTCTTACGTCTCCGATTTCACGGATATCCTCTTGCAGCTCTTTCAGAGAATCCATCAACTTTTCACCCATCCGTCCGGCATGGGATGCCAAATCGTTTTCTTTAATGAATTTCAATGTGGCCGCTCCCGCCGCCATAGCCATTTGATTTCCCCGGAATGTACCGATATGGGCGCCCGGAGACCATTGATCCAGGTCTTTATCGTAGATAACGACAGACAGCGGAAGACTGCCGCCGATGGCTTTGGAGAGAACGATGACATCCGGGATAATGTCAGCATGTTCAAAAGCAAACAGTTTGCCGGTACGTCCGATACCCGTCTGCACTTCGTCGATAATAAGCGGGATGCCCCGCTCCTTGGTAATTCTCCGCATCTCGCGAATCCATTCGATCGGTGCGGGAATTGAGCCTCCTTCGCCCTGGACTACTTCAAAAATCATTCCCGCCGGAGGAAGCACGCCGCTTTCCGGATCATCAAGCAGATTTTCAATGTAGCGGCTGCTAATGCGGTGACTTTCTTCTCCGCCGACGCCAAACGGGCAACGATACGCATACGGATAGGGGAGAAAATGAACGTCCGGGACCAGCCCCTGCACTTTCTCCTTCGGGCCGAGCGTTCCGCTCAGCGACATGGTCCCTTGCGTTGAGCCGTGATAACCGCCCTGGAACGAAAGAATGCTGCGCTTTCCTGTCGCGGTTTTTACCAGCTTAATTGCAGCTTCGATCGCATCCCCGCCTGTCGGGCCGCAAAACTGGATCTTTGCCCGCTTCGCGAATTCCTCCGGAAGACTGGAAAACACCTCGTTTATAAACTCCTCTTTCACCGGTGTCGTTAAATCCAGCGTATGTAAAGGGCGCTTGTCCCGAATCACCTGCTCTATGGCCTGAATAGCAACTGGATGGTTATGGCCAAGCGCCAATGTACCCGCGCCTGCAAGGCAATCGTAATACCGCTTGCCGTCGACATCATGGACGAATACACCTTCTGCTCTATCGATTGCAATCGGAATTCTTCTCGGATACGACCGTGCGTTGGATTCCCGTCTTTCCTGCTGTTCAAGAAGCTCCTGGTTTTTCGAAACCTGTTTTATTGGCATACAAAACTTCCTTTCTAATTGGAAATTATTTTCAATAACACTTGTAACATCAGATTAATTGATAAAGATTATCATTGTCAACAATACTTGAGAGCTATTCTCATTTATGATTCTTTTTGCTCGATCCGTGGGTATTATGCACGAATTAATATAAATACTCTGATAATATAGTCGATGCCAAAAACAGGGAAAAATTACCCATTTTTCCGATATGTCCCCTCTACCTTTTCCCAAACGCAAAAAGACCTGAAGGGACGGCCTTCGCCAGACACCTTCAGGTCTTACTCTTATTTATCTGCTTGAGTTATATCCCGTTCTTTTCTTCCACAACTCTTTCAATCCGCTTTGCTTCAAGCCACTTAATCTGCATTCCTTCCGTTTTCTTAATCGTAAATCGCCATTGCGCGCAATCAATATACATCCCTTCCCGGATACCGGCGATACGGGCTGCCACCCAGCCCCCTATCGTATCGAATCCGTCTTCCGGTTCAATTCCGGTCAGCTCTGCCACTTCAGACAACAGCACTTTGTTATCCAGCATATAATGGCTCGGGCCGAGCGTCTCGACCGGCGAACGTTCATGTGTATCGAACTCGTCACGAATTTCGCCTACGATTTCTTCCAGAATGTCTTCCATGGTAACCATGCCTGCGGTTCCTCCGTATTCGTCAATCAAGACAGCGATGGATGTCCGCTTCTCCCGCATAGTTTCCAGCAGCTTCTCAAGCGGTGTGGCTTCATTGACGAACAGCGCCGGACGTATGATATCCATAAGCGAGAGGTTCGCATTCCCAAGGTACTTGATAAACAGTTCCTTCGTATGAACCACGCCGAGAATATGGTCTTTGTCCTCGCCCGCAACCGGATACCGGGTAAATCCTTCAGCACGAATCGTTTTTAAATTCGCATCCATACTCTCTCCCGCATACAGGCAGACCATCTCCGTCCGCGGCACCATAATCTCGCGCGCCACCCGCTCGCTGAATTTAAAAATATTATTTACGTATGCATATTTCGTGGGGTTAATTTCTCCGCTATCCAGGATTTGCGCCAGAAGCAGGCGAAGCTCTTCCTCCGGGTGGGCATGCCCGACCGCCGACTTCCGAGGAAGCAGGCGGACCGCCAACCAGACGGCGGCGGCAAGAAGCACAGTGACACACAACATACTTATGACCCCGTCCATCCGCTTCCCGAAGGTCCACCTCCGTCACGCAATCTCATACACGCAAGGCTTTTTTATCACTGTAAAGCAACATATCCTTTCCTACACTACTAAAAAGACCGCCACAAGGACGGTCTATAAATCGAAATCAATCTCTTCTTCAATCTTTCCGGTTACTTCTTCTTCATACACCAGTTGACCTTCAGTAAAATCTTCTTCCCTAACCGCCTTTTCTTCTACCGCCATTATTTCTTGATAACCAGCAGGCATCGTTGGACGAAGCATGATTTCTCTTCGCAACGCCTCAAGTTCTTTGCGCATTTCCCGAATCAGGGCCAAGAGTTCATCTTCCCGGCAGTTTCGACGTTCTCTATATAAATCTTCCTCTACTAAGCGATTTATATAAGCCGGAAGCTCATTTATGTTTTTTGATTTATTATTTAGGATTCGATATACTTCACTGCTCATGAACTTTGTACGAATACTGATTACAGATCGTCTTTCATTAATGACAGATTGTCTTTTACTAATTACGGATCGCCTTTTATTAATTACGGGTCGTCTTTTAGACTTCATAAAATATCATCCTATTGCGCTGTAGCTGTAGCAGTCTCATTTAGGCTAAGGATTTCCAATGCATACAGATTGAGTTTACGTGCATCGGGCAGAAAGATGTGATACTGCTGCTGAATTTCTTCTCCATATTTTTCTGCTATTACTTCTTCAATAAATTTTTGTAGCACCGCTCCATTACCGCCGAGATACACATTTTTATACATCTTCCCTTGTGGTAACGGGAATGTATTCTCTATTTTTGCATTGTATATTTCCGCGTAGTTACGCAGAGATTCATGAATCACCTTTGTAAGGTCAGTAGTTTTCCCGCTCTTTCCATCTAATAACCTCATTTCAGATTTATCGATGTTCTCATAAATGAATTTCTCTAAAGAACGAACATCCGGGAAAAACTCCAGCAGCTTTTCGGTTCTTAACTTCTCGATATGCTTCAGATAAGAAATGTCTGTAAGAGACTGCAGCGCATCCCTGTTTTTCGGTGCCTTCAATCCAGCGGGAAGAAATGCCAAATCACAGGTTCCTGCCCCGATGTCGTGCATAAGGGTATCAAAATCATTAAACTGATTTGCCAGATCATTATTTTCCAGCCTGAAGTTTTTCTTAATTGCCCACCTGGCATCGGCACCCTCGATCCGGCATTTCGATGTAGCTACTTTAATTGATAAAGTACGCTCAGCTCCTGGAGTAAAGATCGTCACGTTATGTTCACCACGGAAGCGTGCAGCCATCTGCTCCTGCATATCTGAAAATTTATCTGCTTTTTTCAACAGCCAAATCGGAAGCATGGTTGAGAAATAATCAATCTCAACGTTACTCTGATCCGGACTTTCTGCATGAAGAACATGATAGTAGGCAACACCGGCTAAGAAACAGATGTAAGGAATTTCTGACTCGACTTTATTATGTAGTTTAGCGATATGCTTGTTACCTAACTGATGGTTTTCTGCTGCCTCCCCGATTAAGAAGAAACGTTCCCGATCATCAATAACGGATGAGATAAGAACATTTTTCAGAAACTCCTTCGGATCATCAATTCTTGATGTAAAATGAGCATTCGCTTCCTTCACGCTAAGCTCTACCACGTTAGTTGTTAGCTCGAAATAATAACCGTTCACCATAAATTGTTCAATGGAATTTCCGGAATCCTTATTGAACCTTTTAATCTTAAAAACGCTCATATTGTCCTCCTTTGGATGGTTTCTTCCTCTGTTAACATCCGTACCAAAACCTTGCTTTTGGGATAACCCGCTTGTTAACCGTATAGCCCCGGAATAAGCAGGACTCATCATTGACTCTGTTCTTTTTTTGTCAGCATTTTTCGGCTTCCAAGGAATTAACGTACTTCTATTCGCTTTCCTCTTTCTTTTTCGCACTTTTTGGCCTCCTTTAACGCTTACCCCCTTAAACAATTCTCTATAGTACTTAATAATATGACTGCCATACATGTATTGAGACTTTCAAATCAAAATTTGTATAAAGAATTTAAAATAAAAAAACCTTGAATTCTAAAAAGGGTTTAGAATTCAAGGTTTTTTAGATTTTAAAGCAAGCACGTGCTACTTTTCGATCTCCCGATCCGGAAATGCTTCTTTCATGTTTTTCCACACCCCGCGCCCGGCTTCACGCGCTTCCGTCTGCCATTCGCGAATCGCATCAACGTATTTTACATTGGGCGGGAATGTCGCCAGCCGGGCCAATCCGCTGCGTACCAGTGTTCCATTAAAGAACTCGCCTTTGCCGTCATTCACATCCACATATACATAACGCAGCCAGCGCCCGTAACGATCATTGGGCTGTACGTCCTTCTCCAACCAGATTTCTTTGCCTTCCAAGCGCTGTGTCGTATATTCTTTCGCTTCTTCACCGAGATATCCCTTCGGACGGTTCGGCGCCTTCGATTCCGGTGTGTCAACAAGAATAAGGCGAACTTTGTAGTCTTTGCCTCTTACTTTCGCTACAATCGTATCACCGTCCACCACCCTTGTGACGGTCGCCTTCTGCAACTTCTTTCCCTTTATCTCTACCACCGCTTTCACTTCCTGCCCGTTATCGGGCGGTGCCGCGGCACAGGCAGCCAGCAGCCATACGCCAAGCAAAACCACTATCATCCATCCGATTCTTTGTTTCATTCTCGCATACCACCATTTCTGTCCTTGTTTCCTTGTATTAATTATGAATCTATATCCTCATTTTATAATAATTGTTTCTTTTCGCTTACTCACATGGCAATTATCATAAAATCCGATGAGCATTTTCATAATTTTCAGTTTAAAAAGGTGGTTATCGATTGTATAGTATACATAGCACTTATTTAAAGGAGATAACAGAACATTATGCAAACAAAAAGCTTACATTACGGATGGATTATCGTAGCCATCGCCTTCTTCGCCCTGCTGGTCGGCGCCGGAATCCGCTCTACGCCCGGGGTTTTGATGGTTCCGCTTGAACAGGAATTCGGATGGGAGCGTACAGTCGTTTCGCTCGCATTAGCCATTAACTTGCTGTTATACGGATTGTTCGGTCCGTTCGCCGCCGCCTTTATGAACCGGTTTGGCATCCGTCAAGTCACCTCTTTCGCTTTATTACTGCTTGCTGCAGGCACTTTTCTGACTACGCAGATGAAGTCTGCCTGGCAGTTATATCTTCTCTGGGGTGTCATCGTAGGCATCGGCAGCGGATGTACGGTCGTGCTTAGCGCTATGGTGGCTACCCGCTGGTTTGTGAAGCGGCGCGGGTTGGTCGTAGGCATACTGACCGCGAGCGGAGCTACGGGTCAGCTTATCTTTTTGCCTATTCTGGCCCAACTGGTCACTTCCGAAGGCTGGCGGACAGCCACCTGGATGATTTCTATTGTATCGGTCATCATGTTTGTTATTATCGCTTTCTTTATGCGCAATTACCCATCGGATAAAGGACTGGCCCCATATGGGGGAACGGAGGACATCACAGAGATTCCGCAAAATCAAAGCAATCCTTTTGCCAGCGCTGTAGACGGCTTGCGGACAGCGATTCGCTCACGGGATTTCTGGCTTCTGGCGGGTAG
>Ga0310822_100507_pt1 | contig 18692 bp, 23 predicted proteins | sample P4_ome_2_FD_201313 | JGI IMG/M metagenome (GOLD analysis project Ga0310822, IMG submission 201313) | Sorghum-adapted microbial communities from Joint BioEnergy Institute, Emeryville, California, United States - P4_Day56_Rep2 | ecosystem: Engineered > Bioreactor > SSF (Solid state fermentation) >... | reverse complement strand
GAGATTCCATTACTTTTCTCTTTTCATGACGGATATCTTTAGCGGTGAGCCGTTTGGGCAGCTGCATGGCTGTCATCATCAACATTTGCAACATGTGGTTTTGAACCATATCTCGAATGGCTCCAGCATGGTCATAATAACCAGCCCTCTCTTCTACCCCAACCGTTTCACTGGCCGTAATTTGTACATTAGCAATGTATTGATTGTTCCATAAAGCTTGAAAAACAGGATTCGCAAATTCTAACGCTTCAAGATTTTGTACCATTGGTTTTCCAAGGTAATGGTCAATACGATAAATTTCATCTTCTTCAAACGCTTTACTTACTTTTTCGTTTAGGTCCTGGGCTGATTTCAAATCATGCCCAAATGGTTTTTCGATAATCAGACGTTTCCATCCCTTTGTAGAACCTAATCCACTCTCCTTGATTTTTAACGCAATCACATCAAAAAACTTGGGTGCAACGGATAAATAAAACATACGATTTTCGGGGATGCCCAACTCTTTTTCTCGACATTGAACCATTTCAAGTAACGATTGGTATCCTTCATTTTTCGTTACATCTAAGTGGCAATAACGGAAGATACGGAGAAACTCTTCTAAATTCGAGTCATCTTCTGGCTTACGTCTTGAAAAGGTTCGTAAAGATTGTTCTACAAAGCTTTGAAATTCAACATCTGTTAATTCTTGTCTTCCTACACCAATAACGGAAAATGCACGAGGTATTTTTTGATCTAAAAACAGATTATAGATAGCTGGAAATATTTTTCTTTTTGCTAAATCACCTGTTGAGCCAAATAAAACAAAGGTCATAGAATCCACTTTTACTTCCTCCACTTTTTCAACACATTTCTTAAAAAAATTTCGCTCAATCTATGTCATTTATGGGCGATACCGATATTATTAGACATATAATAATTTTAAACAAGTACATACTTTTATGTTATATAGTGTTGAAAAGTATACTAAAAGAAGGAAACTAAAAAGGAATTTCAGCTGATGATTACCGGACCGCCCTCACCGCATATACGTAGGGCTTGCTGAACGAAAGAAAGTCCTTATATCTCAAGGGGAGGTGAAGTAAAAACTCCTCTCCAAGTGCAAGGATTTTGCTAGAAAACCTGTAAAAACCATGCACTTGAGTTCGGTCAACTGGAGACAATGATGGCTGATTTGGCTGAAAATCCCTAAAAAACTTTAGTTTTAAAGCCTGTATAGCAGCATTTTAGCCTCAATTATGCTTGTTTTTTCTCTAGATTACCGAGTTTACGTTTCGTTCAGCAGCCCCTACGTAAAAACAACGTGCAGTCTCTTTTATAAAGGTCACTGCACGTTGTTTTTTCTGTCTGATACCTACTTTCCCCAAATGCCACAAGATAATTCATCTTCCACTTTCCACCGATGACAGAAAGAGACCATTCTTTTTTCACAGTGAAACGCCTTATCAGGAACACGTGTTATCCGTTTCACCTCCATATCCATAATGTCTTATAGTATAATTTTTGATACTACAAGTTATTATTGTTACTATATGACAAAAAAGTTCGTACTTGAATTAATTTCATAACTCGGAGTCTTAGAGCCAGAAGGGTTTCAAGAGTTAAAAATGTAGCACCTCCCTAAGTTTTGCTTACAATTGTGTGCTGTGTGCTACATCCTAGATAATCCCTGTACAAATACGGTTTTTAGTAAGTAATTATGAAATTGATTCAATTGAAAATGCAAAGTGGATTCATACTTAAGGAGGTCTTATTACGAAAAAAGCATGTGAATAATTTCATGAATCGCGACTGTTAAATCTAAAATAGAGGTACTAAGAAGGATTTGTAAATAAAAATCAATTGGATATAATTGTAAATAATGATGGGAGGTGAATATTTATGAATAGTGCGATTAGTTCCTTAGCTATTATAGCCTTGCTAATACAAGCTGTTTTTTGGTATGCTTACCTTTCCAATTTCCTTGCTGAATTAAACAACAGGTTTATTGTAGATACTTTTTGGATTATTGCAGCCTTACTAGGCATTATCGTCGGAGTCATTGCTAATAAAAATAAAAATACTAAAAGCTTTCAACTTCTTCTATCAAATATAGCTATGTTTATGGGAATTGTACTACTAGCGTTGCTTGCTTTGGCTCTCATGATTACTTCTATGTAATACAGTAAACGTCTTTCTTTTTACTGTCTACCGAGAAGAAATAGTATCAAAGCGTAACTTCTTATATCATCTTTATGCTGTAAAGTAGACAAACCTGCTTGTAGCTTATGTGACTAAGCAGGTTTGTCTCGATTTTGAGTCCGAGCCGTCGGTATATAAAAATTTCGGCTTTCTGCTCTTATTTTTATAGAGAAAAACAAACTTTTATATCTTAGTCTTTTTAATAGCTTCTATGTTCATGGAATTTAATAGAGTGACCAAGATGTGTAGAACAATCGCGAGGGTTTGAATTACGAGTAGAGCCATAATACAATAAACCCTTGCAATTTGTACTGTCTGTATAATCCATTACGCAATTATAAGCAAAAAAAGCTCGATCACAATCACTAAGATAGAAATTAGTAATAGCTCCTGAGGATGCTTCATTTGAGTAGTATGTATTGTTCCCATTTGGTCCATTGAAACGGTTACAGTGAACATAGGCTCCCGGTCTTCCAATTTCGCCATCTTCATCAATTTGACCATCATTTAGGTCGATAGCATTGATGGTTATAGCATTAGCTGTTGAAGTTTGTGCTTCAGTTTGCTGGCTATCCATTTTTTTAAAGAATTCATCAAATGTCATTTTCTTTACCAAGTCTACATGTTCATCTGCACCGGTTGCCTTAATATTCTTTTCTACTTTCTTATCTTCTCTATTAAATGAAAATGTTTTTTCTTTATCATCTTCGAATGTATAAGTAAATGTTCCATCCTGATTTACATTAACTTCTTCATTATCAATTTTTACTGAACCAGTGTTTGCTGGATAAAAACGTTGAATTTTATCTTCAGTTAGGAACCAACCGTTATTTTGTTTATTTACATCTCCTAAAGCTTTTTTAAGTTCTTGGTACTCTTCTGGTGTCAATGATTTTTCAAGTAAAATACCTGCTTGTCCATGAATACTTTTCTTGGCTTTTTTGTTTGCGTTATCAACGTTGGTTTGATGTGAATGTATTTGTATTTGAGTTGTAGTAGGAGCGTGATGTGAATGTGTTTCAGTTGTAGTAGAAGCGAACGCATTTGAAGAAAAAGTAAAATTTGCTGCCAAGCCTAATGCACAAATACCAACGATCCCTAATAACCTTCTTTTCTTCACCATATTCCCCTCCTGAAAGAATAGTTAAATTTAGATACAATTACAAATACGTGTTCTTTATTTATCTCCTCCTTTTTATTGCCATAAATATAAATTATTTACTTAGAATATTTTGTATTTCACCTATATATTTACAGCATTATACATAAAAAGTCAATAATTTTAAAAAAATGGAGAAAATTGAATGAAAAACAACGCATGATCAACTAGATGCTTTAAAAATTTAACTAAAGATTGGGGAGGTACTCCTTTTTTTGACTCTTGAAAGCCTTGTGGCTCTAAGGCTCCGAGTTATGAAATTGATTCACTTATAAATAAATATCTTGGGTGTTATATTAATACCCGTTCAAGAAATAAAGAACCTCACAGGAGGGAACAACCTGAATCATTTTACTATTCCGCGCGATGTTTATTTCGGAGAGAATGCTCTCGATGTCTCGAAGATATTGGAAGGAAAAATAGTCTTGCACACAAAAGTGGCCCGACATGAAATGGTGGCAAAAGCAGTAGAAGATCCATGCACAAGCACAAATCCACGTGAAACATCGGTAGAAGAAATGAAAAAATTATACAAAGCAGCCTTTTATGGTCAGGATATCGCTTTCTAAGTAGTCTACACAGTTACATCCTAATACTTTGGGTTGATACAAGGCTTCATCAGCTTTATAAAATGTAATCGAACGATCCATGTCAGAAACAATCAACGCAACATGCTCCATTTTTTTATCATTATGTATATATAGCCTGCTCCCTTCCAGCTTGTATGTGTCGCTCACAATCATTATATATTCTTTTCCTGTGAAAATCCTGAAATAAAGAGAGAAGGAGAGAGAAAAAGGATCTAAGGAAGAAAAAGGCCTTCGCCTTTTTCCCCATTGAAATCATTGTCTCGTTCTTTTCTCTCTTTTCCTTTTTATTAGAACACAAATGTTCAACACTCTACTAAAGCAGGCTTACTTGAAGAATGTGTTCCTCATCCTTTACACTGTTCTGTAGTGATATAAAACCCGGGTGCAAAGGAGAAAGGGGAGAGCATTCATGAAGATTTTTGAAGAACCGGATTTGCTCGGCATCTACTGCGAACGGCGCGACAAAGGACATGCCGAGGAATACGCGTTTGAAATCACACAGAAATACATGTTCAATTTCTTTATGAGCAGCATGAATCGGCTTTTCTCAGCCGATAAAATGGAAATACCCGAAAGCATGCCGCCTGACGAGAAAGCCCGGCTGCAGTATCTCAAGAAATCATCGGACAAAGAGAAGCTCGAACTTATCCGTCGCTGGTACGAAGATTACAGAGACAGCGTATACTCATCCGCTAACTCCTTTGAGCGGGCATACCAGCACCGCAACTCACTCATCCGGCAACCAGAAGAAGAGTAAGCGAAAAGGATATGGGCAAAAAAGCCTCACCCCCGGTTGAATTTTATCGAAACGGAGAGGTGAGGCTTCTTCACTTATTGCTTACTGTTTAATAAGTTCAAGTGCAACCGGAATGTTTTTTTCCACTTTCTCGCCGGCGACTACTTTCTTCGCCACTTCGATGGCCTGCTTACCGATTAATTCCGGTTTCTGTGCCACGGTTGCGCCCATGCGTCCGTCTTTTACCGCGGCTACCGCATCGTCAGTTGCATCAAAACCTACAACCACAACATCTTTAAGCCCTGCTGATTGGATGGCTTTCAGCGCGCCTAAGGCCATCTCATCGTTATGCGCAAATACGGCTTTGATGTCTTTGTTGCTCTGCAGGATATTTTCCATAACGCTCATGCCTTTTGCACGGTCGAAATCAGCCGGCTGCTTGGCTACGATTTTAACGTTTTTCTCTTTATCCATGATTTCATGGAAGCCTTTGCCGCGCTCCCGTGCCGCGGAAGAGCCCGGAATACCTTCCAGCTCAACGACATTGCCCTGCTTACCAATCTTTTCAAGCAGGTATTCGGCAGCCATTTTACCACCTGCTTCGTTATCCGATGCAACATGGGACACCACTTCGCCGCCTTCTGCGCTTCTATCTACCGTAATAACCGGAATATTGGCCCGGTTCGCAGATTCGATTGCGGATACAACCGCTGCGGAATCGGTCGGATTCACCAGCAGTACGTCTACCTGACGCTGGACTAAGTCTTCAATGCCGGAGATTTGTTTTGCCGGATCATCCTGCGCGTCAACTGTAATAAGCTTCATATTGTTTTCTTTCGCTGCTTTCTCCGCGCCTTCTTTCAGCGTAACGAAGAACGGATTGCTTTGTGTAGAAATAGCCAGACCAACCGTAATCTCTTCTTTCTTCGCACCTGTTTCTTTATCGCCTGTGCCCGGCGCCTGCGTCGTGCAGCCGACCAGCATAGACAAACCAAGCATACTTACGGCAAGACCTTTAAGTAACTTTCTCATTATTGTATCCCCCTTGAATATATGGATTATGCCGCCTTCTTGCGATCAAGCAGAACAGCGAGCAGAATAACCGATCCTTTGACAACCTGCTGATAGAACGAAGATACTTCCAGCAAATTAAGCCCGTTGTTTAACACACCGATAATCATCGCTCCGACGAGCGTACCGAAAATCCAGCCGCGTCCTCCGGATAGGCTTGTTCCGCCAAGTACCACTGCGGCGATGGCGTCCAACTCGTACCCCATCCCGGCATTCGCCTGCGCCGAGTTTAAGCGCGAAGTGAGGATGATGCCTGCCAGCGCGGACAGGAATCCGGTCAACGCATAAATATATACTTTTACACGATCGACTTTAATACCTGACAGAATTGCCGCTTCTTCATTGCCCCCGATTGCATAGACGCGACGGCCGAATGCCGTTTTCTTCAAGATGAAATACAAAACGGCGAAGCAGCCGAGCATCCAGAGCACCGGAACCGGAATAACGAACAAGTAGCCCGCACCCAGCATCGTAAACATGTCGCTGTCAAAGCCGGTAATGGGACGTCCTTCTGTATATACGAGCGTCAATCCGCGGAAAATCGTCATCGTCGCAAGCGTCGCGATGAATGGCGCCACTTTTCCTTTTGCGACCAGCAAACCGTTTACCATTCCCATTATGGTTCCGGCCAATAATCCTACAAGAGTCGCAAGAACCGCATCCATGCCGCTTGCCATCAGTCCGGCCGTCAACGCTCCGGCCAGTGCCAGAATCGCACCCACGGACAGGTCAATCCCGCCGGTCAGGATGACAAACGTCATTCCGAATGCGATCAGCGCATTAATCGATACCTGACGCAGTACATTCAAAATATTGTTCAGTGTCAAAAAGTCGGGGCTCATTACCGCAAGAATAATTGAAATAACAACAAGTCCGATAAATGGCCCCAGTTTCTGAAGATTACGTGAGAAAGATTTCTTGTCTGCCATGTTACTTTCCTCCGGTGGCCGCATGCATAATCTTTTCCTGCGTGGCCTGTGTTTTGTCCATCACCGCCGCCAGTTTCCCTTCATGCATGACCAGGATACGGTCGCTCATGCCGAGAATCTCCGGCAGCTCCGACGAAATCATAAGAATTGTGACTCCTTCGGCCGTGAGTTGATTCATGATGTTGTAGATTTCTTTCTTGGCACCGATATCGACACCGCGCGTCGGCTCATCAAGAATGAGCACCTTCGGCTTGATACCCAACCACTTGCCGAAAACGACTTTCTGCTGATTGCCGCCGCTCAGCGATTTTACCGTCTGTTCACTGCTGCTTGTCTTGATATTTAAACGCTCAATCATATCACGTACAAGCTGCGCTTCTTTGGCAGGCGATATGATACCGTTCTTCGATAACGCCTCAAGATTGGTCAGCGCAATGTTTTCCCGTACAGAAAGTTCCAGCACCAATCCCTGGCTTTTCCGATCTTCCGTAACGAATGCGATACCGTGTGCAATAGCATCATCCGGTTTGCGGATACGGATTTCTTCCCCATCAAGAAAAACTTTGCCGCTTGTCTTACCTTCTATACCAAACAGCGTGCGGGCAATCTCCGTACGGCCCGAGCCCATCAGGCCGGCGATCCCCAGTACTTCGCCGCGCCGGGCAGAAAAACTAATATCTGAAATCACCTTGCCATCGCTTATATTTTCGACGCGCAGCCGTTCTTCACCAATCTGCACACTGCGCTCCGGGAACCTGTCGCCCAACTGTCGGCCCACCATCATGCGCACGATTGTTTCCAGATCCGTCTCTTTAATTATTTCTGTGCCGACAAACATGCCGTCCCGCAGTACCGAGATCCGATCGCAAATGGCAAAGATTTCTTCCATCCGGTGCGAGACGTAGACGATTCCTACTCCCCGGGCGCGCAGACCCTTCATTACCTTGAACAGTGCCTCAATCTCTCTGTCTGTCAGTGCAGCAGTAGGCTCGTCCATAATCAGCACTTCCGCGTTCAATGACAGAGCACGGGCAATCTCAATCATTTGCTGCTGGCCGATCGAAAGCGTCCCTGCTTCCGTATCCGGGTCAAGATGCACACCCAGCTGTGCCAAGTACTCCCTGGTTTTCTTCTTCATCTCACGCGTACGAAGAATGCCGGTCCTGCCGTAACACAAATCACGGCCCAGAAACATATTTTCCATTACAGTCAGCTGCGGGATGATATTCAGCTCCTGGTGAATCACCGCAATTCCCATCTGCTCCGCTTCCTTCGGATGATTCATTTCTACTTCCTGGCCGCGAACCCGAATCGTCCCCGCATCTTTCGGATAGATGCCGGTCAGAATCTTCATGAGGGTTGATTTGCCCGCGCCGTTCTCACCCATCAGCGCATGAATTTCGCCCTTTTTCAATGAAAACGAAACATTTTTCAGCACGTTCACTTTTCCGAACGACTTGCTAATACCTGTCATTTCAATTAGCGTGCTCATATATGTCACACCCTTTTGCTTAGAAAATCACGCCGGACGAAAGAATAATATTCGCATATGGCGTAGCTTCACCCGTCCGGATGACAGCTTTTGCCTGCCCGGTCAATCGCTTAAATTCTTCATGGGACACATAGGACAGTGCCGTACCGGACAGCATCTCCTTTACCTGCCGTTCCACTGCCGCATTATGCGTCCGAATCTCGCTGGCCAGCACCGCCGCTTCTACCTGCATTTCTTCAAGAATGATCTCAAGTGTCTCGATAAACGACGGCAGACCCGGCTTTAGCGCCAAATCAATACGCGGCACACCGTCCGGAATCGGTAATCCGCAGTCTCCGATGACGATGGTATCCGTATGTCCCAATCTGGCGATAACCGCCGTGATTTCGCTGTTTAACGTTCCTATCTTCTTCATATTGCCGCTCCCCTGCTGTCTTATTCTCCTGTCTGTGCCAGGAATGCTTCCACCTGCTCATGCGACGGCATGCCGCCCTGGGCACCAAACTTTGTTACAGACAGTGCGCTTGCTGCGACTGCATACTGTACCGCCTCGGAAAGCGTTCGGCCACGACCAATCATCACCGCAAGCGCTGCGTTGAATGTATCGCCGGCACCGGTCGTATCGACGACTTCTACCTTATATCCAGGTTGATGTGCCACACGTTTTTCCCCATCACGGTAATACGCTCCGTCGCCGCCTTTTGTCATGACAAGCGTACCAGGGTATGCTTCGATCAATGACCGGAAGTCTTCCGTTTCTTCCGGATGCTTACCCAGCAAAACGGCCAATTCATATTCATTCGGCGTCAAAATTGTAATCTCTCGCAGTATATCTGCCTGCAATTCAACCGCCGGCGCCGGATTCACGATAACCGGTACATGATGGCGGCTTGCGATACGCACCGTTTCCGCTACCGTTTCAAGCGGAATCTCCAATTGAAGCAGAACTGCATCCGCTTCCCGAATCATCTGCTCGGCTCGGCGCACCTTCTCTACAGTCACCTCATGATTTGCGCCAGGCACCACAATAATCGAATTATCCCCGTTCTCCACCACGATGGAAGCGATGCCCGTCGCCACATGTGGAACCGGTTCCACATCATCCACGCAAACACCTTCCCGCCGCAAATTCTCTATTAACTCTGTACCGAAGCCATCATCGCCGACACAGCCAACCATGCGCACCTCTGCACCGAGCCGGGCGCAGGCTACCGCCTGATTAGCGCCTTTGCCGCCCGGCAATGTAGAAAATCTGTTTCCAAGCACTGTCTCTCCCAGTGTGGGCACACGCGGCGTCTCCGTTATCAGGTCCATATTAATACTTCCGACTACCACGATTTTCGGTCGCTTCATCCCTTACACCTTCCTTGTCGTTCCACGTTCAATAAGCTGTACGTCCAATTCATAATACAGCGTATCAAGCGGCTGTTTCTCAATCATCTTAATCAGCATTCGGGCAGCCAGTGCTCCCATATCATAAATTGGCTGCGCCATTGTCGTCAGCTCCGGATATACAACTTCACCCATTGTGATGCCATCATAGCCTACAATCGCCAGCTTATCCGGTATGGAGATACCGAGTATTTGCGCTGCCCGCAACGCTCCGATGGCCATCATATCGTTTCCGGCAAAGATTCCGTCGATATCCGGATACTTCTTCAGCAGTGCCAGCGTTGCGTCCGTCGCCTGCTTCATCTCATAGTTTCCCGCGACAACAAGTCCTGGATGAAACCAATCCGTCTGCTCAACGATATCAAGATAGCCTTGGCAACGCTCATCCGCATTCAACAGCTGTGCCGGACCGCGCAGGTGCGCAATCTTGCGGCAGCCCTGCGCAAGCAAAAAACGGGTTGCCTCCCTTGCCCCTTCACGGTTCTTAGACGTTACCATAGGAATCGTATCAGACGTAAGCGCCCTGTCCAGTACTACTACCGGCACTCCGAACTTATGCACTTCGTCCGCCGTTAGCGCCGTAGAAGCAAGAATAACTCCGTCAATATATCTTTGTTTCAGCACTTCAACATACTGCTTTTCTTTCTCTACACTTTCGTCAGAATTCCCTAAGATGGTTGTATAGCCATATAACTGCATTACATCTTCCACCGCACGGGCCAACTCCGGAAAAAACGGATTTGTAATATCGGGAACCATCAGGCCGATTGTACTTGTTTTCTTGTTGGATAAACTGCGTGCCACAAAGTTCGGCGTATAGCTCAATTCTTTAATTGCCCGCAGCACTTTACGTTCTGTCTCTTCGTGCACATAACCGCTTCGGTTTAATACACGCGATACTGTCGCTACAGATACGCCCGCAAGCTTTGACACATCCCTAATGGTAGCCATTCGTTTCTTCCTTCCTTACTATCCCATTATGCGTAATCGGTTACACATAATTTTAAAAAATCATTGGAAACAAATAATTATACGATAGGTAACCGGTTACATACTCTGTTCAACACATACTATAAAGGCAGAGCTTGTAATTTGTCAATCCTATTTTATTAAATGTGTTTTACTTTTTTTCATACCACTTTGATACAAATGCCGCCCGATTGGAAAATACCTCCCGTTCATACTCCTGAATAGCGCCGACAATACGTGCCGCTTCCGCAGCCATGCAGCGAAGAGCACGCACTATCTCGCCCCGAACATTGCGTCTGCTTTCTTCATGAAGTGACAGATATGGCTCCAGTGTACCGAAAGCGTCTTCAGCAATTAATCGGATGATGCGTTCTTTAAGCGCATACGGCAGCAGCAGGTCCAGCCGAAACAAGAGATAACGGCATTCATCATAGATTTCGTTGTCAAGAGTGCGTTCCTCATATCCCGTCCGTATCTTTTCTTTCAAAGTGAACAGCATACGTGTTAATTCTCGCTCATCCGGCCCTTCTTCTACCATACTCTCTGTTTCAAGAACCTGACGCTCCCGATGAAACAAACGCATCCACCATGCCGTCTTCACCTTTCCCTGCTCTCCCTTCATCCACAAATTTCCTGTTGTATAGTAGTATGTCATCATTTATCTCTATTCATTCCGATTCTTCTTTTTCCCTATCCAATCGCAAATCTGATGAAAAGAAATGGGTACACGCAGCAAGACATACGCGCCGACCACATAAGAAAATGCAAACTTAAATCCATGGCTCAACAGTGCCACGATGTAAGCATCCTGAAAGCGAATTCCAAGCGCCGCCAGCGTGAAGCTCATCACACTTTCATATGTGCCCACCCCGCCCGGCGTGAAATGAAACACCTGCCCGGCAATTGTCATGCTGTTGGCCCATACGCCTTGCACAAATGAAAGTTCCAGATTAATTGCGCGAATGACCCCAACTACCACCCATGCTTCCAGCAGCCAGCTTACGAAAGTGGTTCCGATAACCAAAATACCCCCAGACCCCGCAAGACCGCTCTGCAACAGTCTCAAATGTTTTTCCCAAAATGCGTACGGCTTTGTACGCAGCCACATATATACCGCGCCGCAGCCGGCAACACTTGCCGCCAGAAAAAACCAGAAAAAAGCAGTAGACAGCGCAAGACCAAGTGCCAGCATACCGGTCGCCGCTATGGCACCCAATACGAGCATATCAAGCAGGCGCAGCACGACGACTGAATGCGCAGCTTCATCCCAGGTAATCGCCTGCCGTGTCGCAATATAGCCAATGCGCACCGCGTCACCCACCTTTATCGGCAGTATATGGTTTAAAAACAGACTGTAAAACAATCCGTGCATACAATCCGCAAACGAAACGCGCCTCTGCAAATACGTCCGCCAAGCCCAGGCACGCAGCGCAAAGGCACTTATATACATGGCCGTCATCCATATGAGCCAGCCGGGACGCGCCAGCAGGGTCGCACTCTGACGTCGGATGAGCGACCAGTCAAACACATACAGCGTTAGCGCAAGAAACGCGCCCAGCAGCAAGGCGCGAACTACCCAAATTCCTATCAGTTTTATCTGCAATTCAAAAATCATCCTCCTTTTTGCGTATGAACCATGTGCTTTTTGTGCTTATTTAAAAATTTGTCGAAGAAATACGGTTGTCAAATGCAGTAAAATAGAAAATAATAATAACCATGTATCAAAAATGACTGCATGAAAAACTAAGAAAAGGCGGTTTTTTATGAAGTTCGATCAAAAGCTATCACGCAGAATTGAAGAGCTAAAGGTGCTGCTGGCGCTGACGGCCGCGGAGCATAACTTCGACTTTCAGCATCCTAGCGTATTATACGTAAGCCAGAAGCTGGACCAGCTTATTATAAAAGCGATGCGAAGACAAGAGAATTTCGCTCCCGTCCTGTGACCTCTCCCCCGAATCGGCGCAGGCGCGCCGTAAACGATTGTGATGAATCCGGAAAAGAAGGCCCTTCGAAGCTCTTGCGAAGCGCCTTCTTTTCTTATGCATAGTATACAAAATAGTGGGATAGGCAGCCAATGTATGAATACCAGCGCTTCTCATAAGTCAGGGAAATGAGCGGTTTTAATATGCTGCATTCCACAGCATACCGTACCATTCACAGTCGTAAGCTCTATCATCCCACCATCAACCCTCTTCAATACCCCTACCTTATTGGGGTGTTGTCCAATATCAAATACTACCAGGCTGCCTTCCAGCTTCTTCAACTGCAAATCAAACGAGCGCGCCGGTGTCACATTCGACGGATGAAGCGGAAACAGATGCGAGTCCAGCGAATACGGGGTTTTATTATCGCTATAAGGGATTAACCATTTTAGATGGAAGAACGGAATAAACATTGTCTTATATACAGGGGAATAAAATACGAAATAATCGGAAAGCACACCGGTTACATATCCGTGCAGCGATTGGTTTCCCGTCACATAAATTTCGATAAACAAACCCTTAGCGTTATTTAGGATTTTACGGAAAGAAATCTCATTCTCATGGTTAATCAATCCGACGTTCGGACTCTGCATGCTTTCTTCCGTCTGCGGCATCAGCAAGTTGACGTATTGGATATGGGTTAACGGAAGATATATAAACTGAGTCATTGTATTAAGAACGAGAATATCATTACCCACATCTAGCAATTTCCCTTCGTGTTTCTTCTCACCCGACAGTTCTACGCAGACAAACTGTCCGATATATTGGTGAAGAAAACCCATCCTTCTTCTCTCCTTTTAAAAAAATAGCCACTTTGTCCACACATATAAACCGAATAAGCTGACAACCAATCCAACAGGCACAGCCACCAGCGCCGCTTTTACATACTGGCCAAATGTAAACGGAATCTTGTTCTCTCGCAGAATAAACATCCAGAGCAAAGAGGCAAGTGTGCCTATCGGCAGTAACAAGGCTCCAATATCACTTCCAATAACATTAGCGAGGTAGGCGACCTGGAGCGTAGGAGAAGCCAGCTGCATTTCAGTAATCGATATCGTTCCAATCATGACAGACGGAAGGTTATTGCACAGGTTGGACATAACCGTAAGCAGAAGGCCCGGAATAAACACGGCGGCCCAGTGGCTTTCTGCGATGGGAGCTTTAAACGCCTCTACAATAAATGAAGTCATGCCAGTGTTGTACAATCCGTATACCACCACATACATGCCGAAAGCGAACACAAGAATGTGCCACGGCGTCCGCTTCAGCACATCATAAGGCCCTATCCTTTTGTAATACCAGCGGACGGCGATTAAGAGAACAGCCCCCGCCAATGCCGGCCATTCGGTCGAGATATGCAGCGGAGCCAGCGCAAAGAAGCTTATCCGAATCAAAACTACGAGCGTCAGGCAGACACGGAACATATTCCAATCGATTTCCTGCACTTCGTGCTTTTCTACAGCTAACGGATGATACCTCTCCCTCATCGTCCTATTGGAATAATAGACGGTCATCTGAGTGATGGACGCCTGTGTAAGAAGCGGAATGCGACGGGGAATGCTTCGTTTGAAATATAAGAACAGGACGATGAGCATCGCGCCAATCCCCAGCATGGAAGGGACGAACATCATGGCGATATACTGATTCAGATCCAGATTGACGATGTTAAGTGCGATTAAATTGGCCAGGTTGCTTACGCCTATCGGTGCGCTCGAACCGGTTGCCACCAGGACACCCGACAATAGGTACGGAATTTTTTGATGGGATTTAAGGTTAAGAATGGTGAGGGTCTGAATGATTATCGGCGTCGCAATGAGGATACTTCCGTCATTGTTGAAGAACATTGTCATCAAGAAACAAAGTAAGTTTGTATACCAAAAAAGAGCGAGCCCGGAGCCGTTCGCTTTTTTGGCTAAATTAAACGCCGCCCAGCGGAAAAAACCAACACTCTCCATCACGATAGACATAATGATGGTAGACAGAATGGTCACCGCGGCTCCACTTACGGTGGCGGCGATATAATATACGTCCTGCAGCGGAACAACTCCCGCCACAAATAATACAACAGCTCCGGCTGCGGCAGGTACGGATTCGTTAACTCCGAACGGCCGCCAAATAATAACAAAGACGGTGGCGAAGAATATGCACAACACAAACCATGTCTGATCAAACATGTGTTTTCGCCCCGTCATCAGGCGACTTGCCGCGCAAAGGACGCGGTCTTACTACCGCAAGTAACTTTATTCTCCTTCTGGCGGTCTTTTCCACGGGAGGTTTAAGCAATAGATAGAGGAAATAGCCCGCAGATAGAAGGAACAAGCTGACCAGCATACGTTTTCCTCCCCTACTTATACTAATAGGAACGATGTTTTCTATGTTTTATGAAATAACTCGTCCGTGTACCTTTCCAGAAAGCCAGGCTTTGTTTTTTGACTGCTTGGCTTTTTTGCTTCCTTTTGTATTCGTGTTCGTGCTCCCCCTTTTTTTCTTTCGATTTCCATATTCGTCAGATAAAGTGCCAACGAATGGGGCACGGACAGGCGGGATACGGACAGATGATGGACGATTTTTTGTCGCTTTTCGTTTATTTCTTTTAACATTCGTACATGCGGGCAGTGTTCGTTTTTTGGATCGCGTAGCATTTCGTGGAAACGGCAGAACCGACGGCATCTGCGTTTCCGGTTGGGTCAGTGGTTCAAATTCTGCAATATACAGTTCATTTTCCGATTCCGGATTTTCCGCAGCTTTCGCTTCTTTTCCTCTGTCCCCTTCTCTCTTCCCATCTACCTCCTCATCGACTTCTTCATCTGCTATTTCTAGACTTACATTAATAATTCTTGAATCCTGATCCATTTCCATATCATCGTCATCTTCTTCAAAAGCTAGATCCGCTTCCTCGTCCTGCGCTACAATTCTTGCTTCCGTGATATCGTCCTCCTGCACGTATGCTTGCACCTCCACTTTATTCTCCTGAGTCTCTATCTGTTCTTCAATTTCGTAGTTCTGAGCCTCCGTGTAATCTTCTTGCTCCTGCATGCGGGTTTCCTCTGGTGCCACTTCCGAACGAGCTTCAACTGCACGAGTGTCAACTGCGTCTCCAACATTTACGACCGCCGGCGCCGTGTCGGCAACTTCCGGCTTTTCCTCGTTTTCGTTTTCATTTGCGTCTGCTCTTTCGTTTACGCAGCTAATGTGGTGGATTCCATTGGCGAATAAAATAATTACCTCGTGCTCATGGACCAGCAGCATATCATCCTGACGGATGCCGGCCATAATACCGCGGATATCCTCTTCTCCGCAGTTGATCCGCACGTATCGGTGCGCAAGCCGTTTAATGAGTTCTTTGAATTTCGGTTCATTAATGTAAGGAGTGTGTGTTCCCCTCTGTTTTTGGTTAGGATGGGGCGTATCTTTTACGTTAATCGTAATGCTTCTGACTTGCTCTGATTTGTAGTAGATGTGTTCACCCTCATTATTCTCAATCACTACATAGTCTTCCTTCACATCCAGCAGACGCCCATGTGCAGGACCTTCATCTAACTTATTAATCCAAATCACATTGCCAATCCAATAGTGAAGCGGAGATTTCGTTTCCCTTCCGTCCATCTTTTTATTCCTCCGTTTCCAGAGCATGCCTCTACTTACGCGCTTTTACGCACCAAGCATCATTATGCTATTTACCGCCTAACAGTGAAGAGGCTAAGAAGCCCAGATATACGAGTTGACGCAAGCATATATCCGGGCATTGTTTTTATCACGCTCTCGTGTTGAAATAATAACCTCTTCTCCCGTTGCTACTGTCGTCATCATCGTCATCATCATGTTCTCTATACCGAACATGCCTGATTTGATCGCTTTCTTTCTTATGGTTTTCTGTTTTGTTATTTTCTTTTTCTCCCTTTGCTTTGTCTTCTTTTTCTCCCTTTGCTTTGTCTTCTTTTTTTCCAGCGCCGACACTAATGCTGCGAATATGATATTTAAAGATAACGACGATTTCATTGTTTACGATAAGCAGAACACGGTCCGGGAAGACGTCGCCCAACACACCTTCTATTTTCTCTGGGCCTCCGCGATTGATTTGAACCCAACGATACTGCAGTGATGACAGTAATTCGCAAAAACAAGTAGCATCAACAAATGCCGGCATATCACCGCTATCCTCTCCGCCCAAATCAGAATTTTCCCGGGCGTCTATCCCAATGCTTTTGATATGGTGCCGCTTATAATAGATTACGCCTTCTTTTTCCTCATACACGACCAAATGGTCTTCCTTCATTCCGAGCAAACGACCTGTTCTCGATTCCGGACCTCCCCGATCGATACGTATGTTTCTGCCGATCAACGATGCAAGATTATGGTTCTCTTCCATTAGGCTTCCTCCCTAATCATTGAATTGATTATCATTGATATATATATACGTATGCTCGGACAGCCAAGGTATAGGGAATCCGCCTGATTTGCGCGGAATTCCGCGTTTACCTACCCGTGATATTCATGAAGAAGGGCGCTCCTCTATGGAGCGCCCTGGCATTTTTACTCTTTGCCTAATCGCATATCCCCCGCATTCTCCATCTCGGAAGCGTTGCGCACCTCAACGGACGGTGACGGTTTGGCCGGTTTATCCGCATCACCAAGATACGGGGTATCCTCCACATGCCGGTGACCCAGAGGTTTCTGATGGCTATAGCGGCGGAACTTGTTTTCGCCCATGTCATTTCCCTCCTTTACTGTTTAGCTCATACGGTTGTATTTTTTGTCATGTCAGACCTCCCTATACTTTTCCGATTTATTCGCTCTTCTGCTTAGTGAAACGCAGGAATTTACGGTGTTTTCCCGAAATAATTACATAGTTGAACTCACACGCGTAAATGCGCCTGATAATGAAATAAAGTATGCCAAATCTCTGCGCGGTACGAACTGGTGGGATTTAGAAGGGTATGGAGACTACGACGCGGATGATGAAAAGGTAAGAGATTGGTAAGCGGTTTGTGTTAAAATAAAATAATATCATTACATTTAGTTTAAGAAAGGATACAAATACGTGATTCGCCCTTTGCTTAAAACCGTTATTACGCTGCTGCCGCAAAACGCAATCTCCCGCCTAATCGGGCGTGCGGGACGTTCAAAGGTAAGCAAGCGTTTTATTAAACCGTATATTTCTATTTTTAATATTAATACGGATGAGATCGAGCAACCACTCTCAAGCTATCCTCACCTGACAGCATTCTTCACAAGGAATTTAAAAGCAGGAGCGCGTCCGATTTGCTCTCTTTCCGATGCGCTGGTCAGCCCCGTGGATGGAAAAGTGGCCCAGTTCGGTCCCATTCGCCGCGGTACGCTCATTCAGGCAAAAAACATTGAGTACACGGTTGAGCAATTGCTGGGGTGCCCGAAAGAAAACGCCGAGAAGTTTGAAGGCGGAACATTTCTGACCATCTACTTAAGTCCTCGTGATTACCATCGCATTCACATGCCATTGGATGGAGAATTGACGCACTTCACCTATATTCCCGGCCGGCTGTTTCCGGTCAATGCCATCGGCGTTCACCATGTGCCCGGCCTATTTACAAAAAACGAGCGTCTCATTACGTACGCTCGCACCCCTGCAGGTGAGATGGCTATTGTAAAAGTCGGTGCTTTTATCGTCGGCAGTGTCAAGGTTGGTTATGGAGAGCATACGACTAATGTAAAAAAAGGAAAAATGTATTCCCTTGATCTGCCTGAAATGCCGCGCTACCGGAAAGGAGAAGAAATCGGTCTGTTCGAATTCGGCTCCACGGTTATTTTACTGTTTGAAAAAGACAGGATTTTACTTGATGAACACATTCAAGAAGGCACCTATCTCAAATATGGAGGGCGGATTGGTACTGTCCTCTCCCCAAGACCATAAAAAAACGAGGCATCTGCCTCGTTTTTTTATGAGGATTCTGCCTGCAGGCGAAGGTGGCGACCGTAGCTACGCATAACCCAGAGATGGACCAAAGCCTGAGTTATGCTATATAAAAGCCAGGGAAGCTTCGGAATGAACTCATGAATGGCTACGATAACATATTTTCTATTTAGCACCTCCCTGAACTCCAGTCTTCCCCGGCGCCGCGTATTGTCAGCATGCGCGAGAAATCCGCCGGTAATGTAATATAATACACGATCCGGCGTACTTCGCTCCGCTGAGTACTTCAGCTCAAGCAGTGGTT
>Ga0310822_100505_pt1 | contig 18697 bp, 21 predicted proteins | sample P4_ome_2_FD_201313 | JGI IMG/M metagenome (GOLD analysis project Ga0310822, IMG submission 201313) | Sorghum-adapted microbial communities from Joint BioEnergy Institute, Emeryville, California, United States - P4_Day56_Rep2 | ecosystem: Engineered > Bioreactor > SSF (Solid state fermentation) >... | reverse complement strand
CATGCAAGGTGCAAATCCTTGCCCGCATTCACCTTTGCGGTGGGATGGTTAAACCGCATCATATGCAATGAGACAGTCGCTATAAGGCGGCTGTTTTGCTTTATATACGGTGATCCGCGTCACATCGTCTATCAAGCCGGACGATTGGTGACGCATCACATACACCACGCACGGGAGTTAGGAGGTCTCCCATTTGATGGCTGTGCGTGGTTCTTTATGGGCCGTCATCCATAAGGGCGCCGGGTGATGGCCCTTTTGTGTAGATTAGTGCAAGAAAAATGCTCCGGAATGCGGGGGTAATACTCCGTGGTCATGCAAAAGAGTGCAAAAACACCGCCGGATGCTTTCCGAGCGGTGCGTTTTTATTTTAACACAATTTGTAAAAAAGGAGAAAGGGGATATGGCAATTGAAAAGCAAATCCGGATAGACCGACATGCGTACGATCGATACTGCGAACGTGTCGGCCCAGCTGATAAGACAATCGAATGACGAAAGACGGCCTCCGTTTAGGAATAGCCGTCTTTTTGTTTTGCGGGAGTAATTCATATGCCGGGTAAACTCCGGCCACTCCTCAAATTCGAGGAGGTCAAAGCATGAAAAACGACTATGAAATCCGAGGAGAAACAACGGCGATATTCTTAAACAATGGCTTGGAAACTATTATTTCGACGGAAAAGTTGCCTTTAGTTCAGGAATTGCCGGGTACTTGGTATGCGTGGTGGAACGATCACGTGAAAAACTATTATTGCAGGATGGATTTCAGAAAGAATGGCAAGAAGCAGACCATTTACCTGCATCGATTAGTTTCTAACTGCCCTGAAGGAATGCATGTTGATCATTTCGACAATAATACCTTGAACAATGAGGACAAAAATTTGAGAGTAGTCGCTAACTCAGTAAATCAACAAAACCGAAAGAGCGCGCAAGCAAACAGCAAATCGGGCATTCGCGGGGTCAGTTGGCACAGACAAACCCGCAAATGGCAAGTAACGGTGAGCGTGAATAAAAAGCAATACTATTTCGGTTTGTATGATGATATTTCTGAAGCTGAAATTGTGGCCAAAATGGCGCGCGCTAAATTAATGCCGTTTTCGAAAGATGCGATTGTAAAGTGAGGAAGGAGATTATGGCCCTTGATAACATTCAATTCAAGCTAGAGTCTCATGCGTATGAACGTTATTGCGAGCGGGTTGCGCCTGTTAGCAAAACGGAATTGATATCCAAGCTGAAAGAGGATCTAAAAAAGGGGCATAGATTCAGAAAAGGCTATTTGCTGATTGGTGAAACCTGGTGGAGAGCAGGTTGGGAAGGAAAGGTGATCACGTTATTTACCTGCTACGGCCGGACGCACATCGATATACCGCAGGCTGTAAAGTGGGCTAAGATGCACAGGGATAGGTTGAGGTTAGGAAGCTACACCGAGTGAATATAAAAAATATATATGAATGTGAGGGTTGGACATGAATATCGGTGAATCGAAAGCTAAGGTATCAATTGAGCCATGGGCGACGCAAATAGTCGCAGGAATGCTTGGTGTCATTGAAAAGGGAATGGAAGCAGGAATGCCTCTCCATGTTGCGGAAGAGATCGCAAGAGAAACTGCGAAACTAGCTTTTACCAGGGCGGTTAAAGTAGAAATTCCTAAGATGGAACTGCTTTATAGTGGCAATGGTCGTATGTTATGCACTTTTCCAACATGATCAATGGACAAAAGAAGTTTCGGAGGTGGGGTGAAATGTAGTGCCGAGAGAGAGGGACCCAAGACGCGATCAGGCGTTTGAAATTTGGAAGGAGAAACGCGGGGAAATTGATCTTGTTGAAATAGCAAATCAACTCGGCGTATCTCCGGGAACAGTTCGTGGATGGAAAAGTAAAGATGATTGGGAACAAAAACTGAGCGGAACGCTCCGAAATGAGTGGAGCGCAACAAAGGGAACGGAACGTTCCAAACCAAATAGCGAAATGAATAAGCCGGAGCAAAGTGCGGAGATCGAAAAAGACGATCTTACGGAAAAGCAGCGGCTTTTCGTATTGGAATACCTTCGAGACTTCAACGCAACGCGCGCAGCGATGGCGGTCGGATACAGCAAAAAAACTGCTTATTCCATTGGCTGGGAGTTGTTGAGGAAACCTGAGATACAGGCAGAAATCAAGCGTATCAAGGGGTTGATGGCGAATGAACTTGGACTCGACGTAAAGCGCGTTATCGCGGAACTGATGAAGATTGCGTTTGCCGATATTTCTGACGTCTCGGAATTCGGACAAATGGACGAACCAATCTTTGATGCCGAAGGAAACCTCATTGTCAATCCGGCGACCGGAGAGCCGATGACAATAAAGCGAAACTTCGTTGCACTCAAGAATGCCAACGAAATCGACAGTAGCGTTATCAGTGAAGTAAAGCAGGGTAAAGGCGGCGTCATATCAGTGAAGATGCATGACAAACTGCGGGCACTTGAGAAGCTTGAACGCTATCTCGACTTCATGACGGAGGAAGAGAAACTTAAACTGGATAAGCTACGTGCGGATATTCAGGCGGCGGAAATGAGGGCGTTCTAAGTGGCAAAGTACAACATTCTCCAAGACTTTTACAAATCCAAAGAGTGGCGCAATTTCCGTATGGCGTTGATTGCGGAACGTGGCAACCGATGCCAGCGGTGCGGTAGAATTATCCCACGATCCATCGATATTATCGGACACCACAAAATCGAATTGACGCCGGAGAATGTGCATGATGCCACTATCGCATTAAACCCGGACAATGTTGATCTTGTCTGCTTCGATTGTCACAACCGAGAACACGGACGCTTTGGCTACCAAAAGGTCAAGAGCGTCTTTCTTGTTTATGGGCCGCCGTTGGCCGGCAAGAAGACGTTCGTTCGTCAGCAGATGCAGCGCGGGGATCTGATCGTGGATATGGACAGACTCTATTCTGCGGTATCCATGCTGCCGGACTTCGACAAACCGGACAACCTATTCAGCAACGTCATCGGCGTCCATAACCTGTTGATCGACAATGTCAAGACGCGCATGGGCAAATGGACAAACGCTTGGGTGATCGGTGGATATGCGGACAAATTCAAGCGCGAGAGGTTGGCAGACGAATTGGGCGCGGAGTTGGTATACATCGAGGCGAGCCGCGAGGAATGTTATGCACGGATCGAAGCGGACGAGCGGTTACGGTTTCGCAAGGCGGAATGGCGCGGCTACGTAGACAAGTGGTTCGAACAATATCGGGAATGAAGGATGAGATAAATGACTTGCATTATCGGACTAGTCGATAACGGAAAAGTATATATCGGCGGCGATAGCGCGACGGTGAGGAACTCGGCGGGACATTCTTAGTTGGTTATCGCGGCCAATTGTTCAAAGTCGAGGACGACTTCCAAGTAGGACGAGCGACATTTGATTTTGACGCAGTGGGTTGTGGTGAAGATATTGCGAAAGGACATCTTTACGCAACGATGGGCAGCAAAGATCCAGAGATGCGTGTCCTCGAAGCTCTGAGGGCGGCAGAATGTTTCAGCTCTGGAGTTCGTGAGCCATTCAAAGTTTTGAGTACAGGTTAACCCCACCCCCCGGTCCTTCAAACAGCGAGGCCCCTTTGGAACCGGGCTGAGGACCCATTTTCGATACACGGCAAAAATTTTGAAATCGGACCGAGGTGTTCAGAAACATGGACAAGTCCGAAATATATCAGCGAGAGTTGGCGAAGTTACGCGAGCTTTTCAAGGAAGTTGACCCATCTAAAGCTCAGTTGGTCGAAGGGCTCATTGAAGATGCGGCATTCCTAAAAGCCGAGAATGCGCAGCTTCGAGAGACGCTCCGGGAATCCGGTATGGTGCTGGTTCATCCAAAGAACCCGAACTTGCAGAAACCAGTAGAGGCGGCGCGGCAGTATCTCAAAAACATCAACAGTTATGCCGTCGTTATCAAGGCGCTGAATGGTGTTCTTAGCAAAAACACGCTTGATCCGGATGATGGGATGGACGAATTCGAATGAGCCATTCGTTCCTAATCGAATACATGGACAAATGCGAATCCGGGGAAATCTTGATCGGCCAGGACATGTGGAAAATGCATGAAATCCTGCGCAGACATTTGAATAACCCTGATATCCGTTTCGAACTGGAAGACGCTCATAAACGGATCAAGTTCATCGAAACGCATTGCAAGCATTATGAAGCGCCATTTTCCGGCAAACCGTTCATTCTCGAACTGTTTCAGAAGGCATTCATCGAGGCGGTTTATAGTTTCAAGATTTACGACCCTGAGATTGGTCGTTGGGTGCGGCTATTCCAGGACGTGCTGCTTGTGATCGGTCGGAAGAATGGAAAGACACCACTTGTCAGCGCAATTAACTTGGCCGAGTTTTTCTGTGGTCCGAAAGGAATTCGGATCCTCTGCTCCAGCAATGACTACGAGCAAGCGGGACTCATGTTCGACGCGATCAATGCCATGCGTGAGGAAAGTCCTGCTTTGGAAAAGCGAACGCGAAAGAACATTAAAGGGATCTTCTTCGGCAATCCGAAGCACCCGACGCATTCCGGGAAGTTCAGCTACAGCAACAAAGGGACGATCCGTAAGATTTCTGCGAAGACCGGCGCAAAAGAAGGGCGTAACATCGGCGTCGGGGCGGTCGATGAAGTTCACGAAATGAAGAACAATTCATTAGTCATGCCGATCCGTCAGGCTCTTTCCACCCAAGAGGAGCCCCTTTATTTTGAACTGACGACCGAGGGGTTTACGAACGATGGATACCTTGACGAGCGCATCCGAGACGCCCGCCAAGTTCTGGCCGGTGAATTGGATCGTCCTCGCTGGCTCATCTGGATGTATACGCAGGATAGCGAAAAAGAGGTCTGGCAGGATGAGCGAACATGGGTGAAATCGAATCCTGGGCTCGGGCCAATCAAAAAGTGGAGCTTCCTTCGCGGAATGATCGAAGAGGCCAAGACGAACAAAGCGACACGAGCATTCGTGTTGGCGAAGGACTTCAATATCAAGCAAAACAATGCGGCTGCCTGGTTGGATGCGGAAACGATCGACAACAAGGAAACGTTCGACCTTGAGGACTTTCGCGGAGCATTCGCAATCGGCGCTGTGGACCTTTCCAAATCCGGCGACCTTGCTTCTGCCCGGGCAATATTTTTGAGAAACGGCAAGAAATATACGATCCAGCAGTATTTTATCCCTCAGGCAAAGCTGGATAAACTGACCGGAGACGAAAAGAAGCGTTACGAAGCATGGAGAGACGCCGGACATTTGACCATATCCGAAGGTAACGAGAACGATTTCCGTCTCGTTACGGCATGGTTTGTGAAGCTTTGGAAGGAATATGGGATCCGGTTTTACAAAATAGGCTATGACCGCTGGTCAGCAATCTATTGGGTCAAGGAAATGGAGGAATATGGCTTTGAATTGCAGCGTGTTGACCAAAATTGGGGCAGCATGAGCGAACCAATGAAGCTTGTTGAGGCCGACTTGCAAAGCAAATTGCTCATTTATAACGACCATCCGATTGACCGCTACTGCCTTGAAAATACGGCGCTGGCCGTCAATAACAAAATGGAGCAGATGCCGGTCAAGGTGCAAGGAAAAGACGAAAAGAAAATCGACGGAGCGGTAACGACCATTATTGCCTACCGCGTTTATATCGACAATCGAACCGAATTTCAAGAGTTGTCCAAGAGAGCGGGGTGATGGTATGGGATTGTGGAACGCGATTAAAGGACTGGCGAATAAAACGAAACAGTATGTTTACGCCAAACTGATGAATGGATTTGTCCCGGTGTTCAGTCAGTTCGGCGATGACATATATGCTTCCGACGTGGTGCAGAACTGTATCGATGTGATCGCTACGGAGATCAGCAAGCTTCAGCCGAAGCATATTCGGACAGATGCAAACGGGATGCAGACGGTTCCTCGTAGTGATCTGAACCGGTTATTCAAATTCGCGCCGAATGAACTCATGACAACACGGGATTTCTTAGAAAAAATCATCTGGCTCCTGTATCTCAAATATAATGCGTTCATCTATCCGGTTTATACGCTGACAAAAGACGCACGGGGCAGCGACGTTCGAACCTATACCGCCTTGTACCCGCTGAATCCAACGAGAGTCGAATTCTTGCAGGATGAGACCGGAACGTTATTTGTGAAGTTTTATTTTCTGTCCGGGTTAGACTTTACACTTCCTTATTCGGACGTCATTCATCTGCGAAAAAAATTCTCGGTAAACGAGATTATGGGCGGAGGGTTAAGCGGTCAGCCGGACAATGCGGCATTGTTGAAAGTGCTTCAGATCAATGATTCCATCATGCAGGGGTTGGAAAAAGGCATAAAGACCAGCATGTCGGTTCGCGGCATTATCAAGATCAATACGGTGATGGACAACGAAACGCAGCAGGCTGAACGTAGAAGATTCGAAAATATGATCAGCAGCGGAGATTCTGCCATCCTACCGCTTGACTTGAAAGGCGAGTTCACGCCGATCAATCTTGATCCGAAGTTCGTCGACAAGGATACGCTGGAATTCCTCGACAGCAAAACGCAGCGTTGGTTCGGAGTTCCGCTTCCGATCCTGACTGGGGATTATACAGATGAACAATACCAAGCGTTCTACGAAAAGACGCTCGAGCCTTTGGTTATTTCGCTCGGGCAGGCGTTTTCGAGGACGCTTTTTTCATCTCGAGAGTTGGATGTCGGAAACGAGATCGTTTTTTACCATCGCAATATGATGTACCTTTCGACGCGGGCGAAGCTCGACTTGATCAAAACGGCCGGCGAACAAGGCTTGCTAACCGACGACCAAAAGCTTGCCATACTTGGTTACCCGCCGCTGGAAGACGGCACCGGTTCGCGGCGCACCATGTCGCTTAACTATATCGATGTAAATCTGGCAAATACTTATCAACTCGGTCGCCTAGCGACTAAACAAGGAGGTACGCAAAACAGTGAGTAAAAGGTTACCAAACACATTTGAACGCACCATACGGGCGTTTACGATGCCAGATATCCGTGCAGAGCAGGATAACGGAATCATCCAAGGTCATGCGGCCGTTTTCGATCAACCAACCGACATCGGCGGCTGGTTCCAAGAAATCATTGAGCGCGGAGCCTTTGACAATACCGATTTTAGGGACGTTGTGTTAACCGTCAATCACGACTTGTCGAAGATTCCGTTGGCTCGAAGCCGTAATAACAACGTCAATTCCACGCTGCAACTATCCATTGACGAGCAGGGGCTTTTTACCCGAGCGACTTTGGATATCGAAAATAATGCAGATGCCAAGGCACTTTATAGCGCCATAGGCAGAGGGGACATCTCCGGGATGTCCTTTATTTTTGTCGTGCGCGAGCAAAAATGGGAAAACCTCGATACCGATTACCCGACTCGTCGCATTTTGGATATCGCAAAAGTTTACGAAGTATCCGCTGTCTCGTTCCCGGCTTATTCGGGAACTGACATATCGGCTCGTGACAAGCAGGCACTGGAGAGCGCCCGCGCCGCGCTGGGGAGCGCGAGGTCCGAACTGGAGAGTTCGAAAGACGAGCTGGAAGCACTAAGACTCAAAGCCAAAATTCTCGCGAAAGGATAAGTGGTCAAAGTGAACAAAAAGAAACTGCTTGAACTGATTGCCAAAAAGGAAGCGCGTAAAAAGGAACTCATCGACAAGGCAAATACCACGGAAGATGTAAAAGAACTGCGCTCCATCAACTCCGAACTGGAAACACTGAATGCCGAAATCGCCGAGCTTCGCGGCATCGTCGATGTCATGCCGGACGATTCGGTTGAAGAAAATCGAGGCGCACTGCCTCCGGCAGATGATCAAGGGCAACAACGTTCCGGGTCCCCTGTCGGCCGCACGCAAATTCTGGCCGCATACGGCTTGGGCGGAGGTCAACAACCGCAACAGCGTTCTGCGGAGCCAGAAGATATTTATGGCACGCTTGAATATCGGCAGGCATTCATGCAATTTGCGAAAACAGGCAAGGTTACACCTGCTTTGCTTGTTGGTCAAGAATCTCGTGCTGATGCAATGACCACCGTTTCTGATGTGACCGCCGTCATTCCGAGCACGATTTTGAACGAAGTCGTCAAGAAAATGACGGTTTACGGCCAAGTGTTCAATCGTGTTCGCAAGCTCAATATCAAAGGCGGCGTGACGGTTCCGATTCTTTCCCTTCGCCCGAAGGCGACGTGGATCGGGGAAGCGCCGACTAGCGATAAGCAAAAGGTTCAGGCGAACACCAATGTTACGTTCAGCTACTATGGACTGGAATGCAAGGTTTCAACGTCGTTGTTGGCTGATACTGTAACCCTGACCGGGTTCGAAAATGTCATCACGGATCTAATCGTGGAAGCCATGGTTCAGGCTGTCGACCTTGCGGTCATTAAAGGCGACGGAACGGGCAAACCGCTCGGTATTACGGCCGACAATCGGGTTCCGTCTACCCAAATTGTCACGTTGTCGCCGTCCGAATTTGCAACATGGGATGCATGGAAACGCAAAGTATTCGCGAAAATGCCGCTCGCTTACAAAGCCGGAGCTACGTTCCTTATGGCTTCCGGCACGTTTGAAGGATATATCGACGGCATGGTCGATGCGAACGGCCAGCCCGTTGGTCGTGTGAATTACGGCATTACGGACGGTCCGCAAGAACGTTTCGGCGGAAAAGAAGTCATTCAAGTCGAAGATGATGTGATTGCGCCGTTTGATGACGCTGCTGAAGGTGATGTGGTGGCGGTATACTGCGATCTGCGAAATTATGGTTTCAACAGCAACATGCAAATGACCATGTTCCGCTACTTCGACCATGACACGAATGAATGGGTTGACAAAGCAATCTTGATTGCCGATGGCAAACTGATCGACCCGAACGGCGTCGTTATCGTCAAGAAAGGCGCTGCAACCTGATCGGAGGGGCTTAATGCCCCTCTTTTAAATTGGGGGTGATGACATGGCAAGAAAAAAAACGGAGGCAGAACCGGCCGGCGAAATCAAGGTAAACGGTGAAACCATCCTGCTTTGGAAGGCGAATCGTCCGCTCTCTCAAGCAGAGCATGAGCAACTTTCGGAAAAGCTGCGCTTCGAACAAGCGAAAAGTGGCGTGAAAATCGTGCTTGTTCCGTTCAGTGTGGATGCAGAAGTCGGTGTTGAGAAATGACCGACGCCGATCTGCTCGTCGAATGTAAAAAAGGGTTGAGCTTACCCGAAGATGGAACCGATTTTGACGGCGTGCTTATGCAAAAAATTTTGGCCGTGAAGTCGTTCTTAAAAGGGGCCGGCGTATCTGATGCGATGCTCAATGATGATCTGGCCTTCGGCGTAATTGTGCTTGGCGTGACCGACATCTGGAACTTGACTGGCGGGGAGACGAGGTTCTCACCCGCCTTTTATGTCATGGCGAATCAATTAGCATATCGAAGCCAGGTGGTTTAAATGGCGACGATGAAGCGAAGTCAAATGGTCCGCTACGACAAAGTCTTTTTTCTGATGTCGAGCACCTCGAGCACCGTCACTAGGGACGAGGATGGGAACCAAATCCCGTCTTATTCCGAAAAGAAGGTGTTCGGGCGCGAGTTGAACGTCAGCGATTCAGCATTCTACAATGCCGCGGCCGCTGGCCTTCGCCCGGAAAAGCAATTGGAGACTTATGCCGTCCATTATTCGGGCCAACAAAAGCTTAAATATGAAGGGATCGTCTACAGCATCATTCGGACAAGGAACAACGGCGACAAAGTGATTTTGGTTTGCGAGAGGGTGCTTGGTAATGGTTAATATTTCGATTAATCAACTTGCTAACGAGATCACAAAAGCCGTTCGGGAGTATACCGAGGACGTGTCCGAGGCAATCGAACAGGAGGTCGACGCGACGGCAGACGAAGTCCTCAAAGAGGTACAGGCGAACCACTCGTACCGGGACCGGACCGGCAAATACACGAAAGGGTTCGCGAAAACGAGCCAGGATAGGCCGGGCGTTACACGTCGAGTGGTTTGGAATAAAAAACATCCGACCCGTGTGCATCTCCTCGAATTCGGTCACGCCAAACGAGGTGGCGGCCGCGTTCCGGCGTATCCGCACCTCAGGCCGGCGTATGAAAAGCACGGTGCGAAACTTCCGGAGAAAATCAAGCGGATCATCCGGAACGGGGGCGGCACATGACAAATGCAGAATTAATTCAGGCTCTAGAATCTATCGGCTTCCCGGTGGTATATAGCCATTTTGTGTCTACGACCGAAAATCCCGCCCCACCACCGCCATTTATGACGGTGCAGTTTGCTTATTCCAATGATGTAATGGCCGACAATCTGAATTACGTCGAGGTCAGCAACTATCAGATTGAGCTATATACCGCGATCAAAGATGTCTCCGCTGAAAAGCGCGTTCAGAACAAACTGAGAGAGCTAAGTTTTCCATATTCCAAAACGGAAACTTGGCTGGAAGATGAAAAACTCTATCAAACCATTTACGAAGTCCAAATCATAGGAGAGTGAACCGAATATGTCTCAGAACAAAGTGACATTTGGTCTTGAAAAAGTCCATATCGCATTTGTGGACACAGAAGCACAGACGCAGCCGGCATGGAAAACGCCTGTTCCGATCCCCGGAGCTGTTCGCTGGACGCCGTCAACCGTAGGCGAATCGTCCACGTTTTATGCGGATAATACGGCGTATTTTACGGTGACCGCGAACAACGGATACACCGGCGAGCTGGAGCTGGCAAACGTGCCGGATGCGGTCCTTGCCGAAATGCTTGGTTGGGAGATCGATGATAATGGCGCATTGATCGAAGTTTCTGATGCAATCCCGAAAAAGTTCGCGCTTCTCGGCCAAGTCCAAGGAGATAAGCGGAACCGCCGTTTTGTTTATTATGATTGCGTCGCAGCTCGGCCGGCGAAAGAACGTACGACGAAAAACGAATCAATCACGCCGGCAACCGATGTTTTGAACCTGACGATTTCGCCGATTGAAATTGACGGAAAAAACATCGTAAAAGGCGATTTGGAGTTGAGCGACACGAACGCGACGGCATACAACGGATTCTTTAATGCCGTTTATGTTCCGTCGTTTACGGGTGGTGTGAGCACCTAATGCGCGAAGTGCAAATTGGAGACAAATCGATTCGGCTCAGAGGGTCTTCTCTGAGCCTGTTGTATTATCAGCAGGAATTCGGGCGTGATCTGGTTGGCGACCTTTCTAGTATGATCACTAGCATAGTCGGGACGGAAGTGGTGAAGGGCGGGAATTTCGACGCCTCCAAATTCAACGTCTCGGCAATCAATTTTTCGGCAATTGACTCCGTCGCAATCCTCCGGCTCATTTGGGTGCTTGCCCGTACGGATGCCGGTAAGACGGGGCGATTCCCGTCATTCGAACAATGGCTGGCCGAGAACGAGGAAATTAGCATCTTTGACGACGACCTGCTGTCAGCAGTTATGGAGGAAGCCCCGAAATGCTTTTTTCGTCAAAAGCAAACCGTGGTACCGGCATCCCGAGGACAGCACAAAAAATAACTGTGACCGTACAGATATCAACGTAATCGTAACGGCGAAGCGCTTCGGGTTGACGATGGATGAGCTTGACATGATGACATTGCAGGATTTTTTTGATTTCGTTTATGCGTATGTCGGCGGAACTGATGAAAGCCCGCGTGAGGCGACGCAGGAAGATATCGACGCATTTTACCGGGGGTGATGCGGATGGCAGAAACAATACGTGGTATCAACGTTGTCATCGGCGCTGAAACGACGGGGCTGTCCGCAGCCCTCAGCGATGTAAACAAAAAATCGAAGGACATACAAAGCGAACTCAAGCAGGTCGAGAAGCTTTTAAAACTTGACCCATCAAATACAGAATTGGTCGCGCAAAAGCAAAAGCTCCTGGGCGACGCCGTCGCGAACACGAGGGAAAAGCTCGACCGGCTGCGTGCAGCTCAGGAACAGGTAAACGACCAACTTGCCCGCGGCGAGATTAGCCAGGGCCAATACCGGGCATTCCAGCGCGAGGTCGCGAAAACAGAAGCCGAGCTCCGGAATCTGGAAGACCGCCTCTCCGATGTCACGAAAGAGCTTGGCGATCAAAGCGGCTTTGTGAAAAAGCTTGGTAAAGACTATCAGGAATCGTTTGAACAGGCCAAACAATCGCTCGGGAATACCTTCGAGCAAGCCAAAAAGCTGGGTACCGGCATGACGGCGGCCGGCGCTGCAATTGCTGCAGGCTTGGGCGTGGCCGTCAAGGGCGCTGCTGACTTTGAACAGGGAATGGCGAATGTCTACTCCGTCATGGCGCCGGATGAAGTCGCTCAGTTCAAGGACGAGCTTAAGGACTTGGCCGTTACCATGGGGGCGCAAACCAAATACAGCGCAACCGAAGCGGCGCGCGGCATCGAAGAATTGGTCAAAGCAGGGGTGAGCGTCCAGGACATCCTTAACGGAGGTCTGTCGGGCGCTTTATCTTTGGCAACGGCCGGCGAGCTGGAGTTGGCGGACGCTGCCGAGATTGCAAGCACAGCGCTCAATGCGTTCAAGGATGATGCCATCACCGTCCAGCAGGCCGCCGACATTCTCGCCGGCGCCGCAAACGCCTCCGCGACGAGTGTCGGAGAGCTTAAATTCGGCTTGTCGCAGGTTTCCGCTGTGGCGTCCGGTGTCGGGTTGTCTTTTGAAGACACGGTAACGGCGCTTGCGGCGTTCGCCCAGAATGGGCTTAAGGGTAGCGATGCGGGTACGTCGCTCAAGACGATGCTCATGAACCTGCAGCCCAGCACCGAAGCTGCGTATAACGAGTTTAAGCGCCTGGGCCTCTTGACAGTCGATACCCAAAAAGTCATGGAATATTTCGCAAAAGTGGGTATAAAACCGGCGAGCGAGTCCGTTGATGATATTACTTCCGCCTTGGCCGGATACATCGCGAAAATGGACGGCGCCAAAACCGTCAGCAGCAAGTATTTCAAGCAAGCCCAGGAAATGATCGAGGCAAATGGCTGGGTGTACTCATCGTTCTACGACGCCAACGGCCAGCTTAAAAGCATGTCCGAGATTGCGGATTTGCTCAACAAAAGCATGGCCAACCTTAACGACCGGCAGCGGCAGGCGGCATTGGAGGTTATGTTCGGTTCAGACGCCATTCGCGCCGCAAACATCCTCTACAAAGAGGGTGCGCAGGGCGTTGAGGCCATGGCGACGGCGATGGGTAAAATCTCCGCCGAAGACGTAGCCGCGCAAAAGCTGGACACGTTCAAGGGCACCCTTGAGCAGTTGAGCGGATCGCTGGAGACGGCACAGATCGCGATTGGATCGGCCCTGATTCCGGCATTGCGGACGCTCACGGGGATCATACAAAAGGTTGTTGATGCGTTTAATAATCTTCCTTCAGGCGTCCAATCGACCATTGCCACAGTAGGCGCTCTTACAACTGCGCTTCTTTTGTTTACCGGACCGCTGTTGTTATTGATAGGGTATATCCCGCAGATTGTGGCCGGATTTACACTGGTCGGAAATGCAATGAAAGCCCTAACCGCGGCTCAATGGGCGCTTAATGCAGCAATGAACGCGAATCCAATTGGGCTAATAATCGCTGCCCTTGCAGCTTTGGCCGGCGCTGTTTATCTGGTTATCAAAAATTGGGAATCCATTAAGCAGTTTTTTGTTGATCTTTGGGGCGGCATAGCATCCGTCACAATTTCCACATGGGATAGTATAAAATCTGGCCTTTCTGCTGCATGGGAGTCGATCAAAAGCACCACGATATCGGTGTTTGAGAGCATAGCAACTTTCTTCACGAATATATGGAATGGCATTGTCTCGTTCCTCACGAAGACATGGAATGGGCTCACATCATCGGCACAGTCGGCATTTACAGCGCTTGTCGGTGTCGTTCGCCCGATCATGGATGGGTTTAAAACGTTTTTCGCAGGCGTTTGGGAGGCGATCAAAAATATATTTGCCGGCGCGCTCCTGTTGATCGTCGACTTGGTGACAGGGGACTTCGAAAACTTATCCAAAGACGCGCAGGCAATCTGGAACAACCTAAAGAATGCCTTCGCCAATATTTGGGACGGCATTAAGCAGGTATTTACAGCATCGCTAGACCTGATCGCAAAGGTGCTGGATTCAGCGTGGGGCGGAATCAAGGCAACTGCAAATTCGGCATGGAGCGGCATCAAATCGATCATATCCAGCATTGTTTCCGCCACGGTTTCGTGGGTTAAGGATGCTTGGAATGCGCTGCTTGGATGGTTCCGCAGCCTTCCGGATTTGCTATACAAAATTGGCTCAAACATGTTCGGCCGCATGCGAGACGCAGTTGTAAGTACGGTTACGGGCGTTAAAGATGCAATCGTAACCGGGATAACGGCCGCGATCGACTGGATCAAAACACTGCCAGCTCAAATGGTGCAGTTGGGTAAGGACATCATTCAGGGGCTGGTAAATGGTATCAAAGGAATGACTGACAAAGTCGGGGACGCCATTAAAGGGGTTGCCGACAAAGTTACCAGCGGCATACGCGATGCGCTTGGCATTCATTCGCCCTCCCGAGTGACAATGCAGCTTGGCGAATACACCGGCGAAGGTTTTGCCCAAGGGATTGCGAAGAGTGGTAAAAAGGTTCGCAAGTCAGCGGAGGAGCTTGCCAAAGAGGCGTTTGAGGCTTCAAAAGCGTGGATCGACGAACGTAAATATTACAACCAATTGTCGCTTGAAGAAGAATTGACCCTCTGGCAAAAAATCGCATCGCGGTCTAAGGAAGGCACGGAGCAGCGGAAGGCCGCCGACCGCGAGGTATATCGCGTAAAGCAAGAAATTCTGAAGGCTCAGGATCAAGCAGAGCGAGAGTCTTTCGAAAAATCCAAGCAATGGATCGATAGCCGGAAACAATTCGCGGAGCTGTCGCTCATGGAAGAATTGTCGGCGTGGGAGAGGGTCCAGCAGCGTTACGCGAAGGGTTCGCAGGAACGAATCGAAGCCGAAAAACAAGCCGCTCAGGTCCGGCAAGAGATTTACAACCAGCTAAAAGCGGCGTCGGACGACTATTTGGCCAAAGTCAAGGAAATCAACGACAATTTGGCAGCGGAAGAACAAAGGCTGACCGAAGCTTATCAGAAAGCCGTTGAGGATCGCGCAAGCCAAATTTACAGCTTCGCCAGTATTTTCGATGAGGTTACGCGTAAGGCAGATGTAACGGGAGAAAAACTCATCGAAAATCTGAATAGCCAGGTCGAAGCATTAAAAGAATGGTCGTCTGCATTAGCGAGCCTGGCCGCACGCGGGATCGATCAGGGATTGCTAGCTGAGCTTCAAAGCGCCGGACCAAAAGCTGCTGACGAAATCATGGCCTTGAACTACCTGACGGACGCTCAATTGGAGCAATACCAAGAACTTTGGCGCGAAAAAAGCCAGTTGGCCCGCCAGCAAGCGGTAGCTGAATTGCAAGGGTTGAAAAGCGATACAGACCAGCAAATTGCCGAGCTTAGACGAAAAGCATCTGAGCAGCTGACGCTTTTGGGCAACGAATTCCAGCAGAAAGTAATGTCGATCAGAACCGGCACGACCAATCAATTCAATGCCATGGTCGCTTCCATGCCCGAGATCGGTAAGCAGGTGATAAACGGTCTGATATCGGGTTTGGCATCGATGCAGGGGCAACTGGTTAAAAAGGCGCAAGAGATCGCGGACAGCGTATCAGGAACGATTCGGGCTGCATTAAAGATACACTCGCCTTCGCGCGTCCTGACTGAACTCGGGGAGTATACGGGCGAGGGGTTTATCAAAGGAATCGGCAACACGATCGCCGATGTTCGACAACGGGCGGCGGACATGGCTGCAGCGGCTTCAGGTGTTTTAACTGGGGTGACATCGCCGACCGTACAGATGGCCGGAACTTCCGGATCCGGTGCGGCTACTTTTAGTTTCGAAGGCATGTTTGCGGGGGCGATATTCAATGTTCGGAGCGACTCTGACATTAAAGCGATCGCGCTTGAACTGCGCAACATGCAGCAAACGGCAATGAGGAGGGTGGGGCTGAGGTGATCAACGGAGGATTTACGCTTGATGATGTGACGGCTAAAGAACTCGGCATCGTTATGATCGGCACTTCACGCCGCCCCATCCTCCCGCCGACCGTAGACCGGACCATCGCTATACCGGGACGGAATGGGGCTTGGGATTTTGGGGCCGATGTGGGGCCGCGGCAGATCAATCTTGATTGCGCGCTGATCGAACAAAATGCGGTAGCTCTGCAATTGGCCGTTGAAAAACTGGCCGCGATCCTCGTTGATGGATACGGCAAGCCCCGAACCATGCGGCTCGTATTCGATCTCCGCCCAGACCGGTATTACATGGTGCGTTATTCCGGTTCGCTGGACATCGACCGGATCATTGGACTCGGTCGGTTTACGCTCCCATTTATCGCTTTCGATCCTTACCCGCGCTCTATTACAGGCACGGACGGCGTCATCATGGACTCATATATCATCCTCAACTCATATATTCGGCTTAATGATGCCTGGAAATTTGCCATAACCGGACCGCAGACGGTCGAGGTCAACAACTGGGGAACGCTGGCGTCGGAGCCGGAGATCGTCATCACTGGAAGCTTTACAGCACTATCCATCACCGCGAACGGTAAAACGTTCGGTTATTCATCGGCCATATCTGGACAGACGCTTGTCATCGACTGCGAACGTATGACGGTCAAACTGAACGGTGCAAATGCGTTGGCTGGCATGACGGGAGACTTTCCGGCGCTGATGCCGGGGATAAACGAAATATCAATCAACGGGACGGGGTTAAACTGCACAGTCTCTTTTAACTTCCATCCTAAATATGTATAGGTGGTGTGGGACATGGCAAACTTGCAACCAATAGACGGAAATGATTTTCTGATTAACCAATGGCCTAAACTGGATCAAAACACGAGAGCAGTAAACGACGAACTTGGCCAGCATAAAGCATCCACAGCCGCCCACGACGCTGAAAGCATTACTTATAGCGGAGCGGTCGCAGGGGCGTCAGACGTAAAGGATGCAATCGACGCGGTGAAAAACGAACTTAATAACGCAATCATCACTGGTGACAGCGGCCCAGAAGCGGCGGCAGCTCGCGTCGATCCGATTACAGGGACAACGTATCCTACACTCGGGGATCGTCTCAATACTGAGACCGAGATTTTAATGACCAGTGCCAACAAGATATTTGAACTAATCGGAAGGACCGGGATAAATAAATTTATCGCCCATAGAGGCGCCATGGACCTATACCCCGAAAACACGTTGATAGCCTTGGAGCGGTCGTGTATATCGGGTTATTTTGGCATCGAGTTTGATGTGTGGGAAACGGCTGACGGGGCTTGGATCGTCATGCACGACGACACGGTTGACCGTACGACAAACGGGACGGGAGCGATCAGCAGTCTTACGTTGGCACAGATCAAGGAGCTAATCGTTGATGCAGGCGCTAATATTGCTCTTTATCCCGGACTCAAGGTTCCGACGCTCGAAGAAGTTTTGCGTATGTGCGTCAAATATAAGACCATCCCATGTATCGAGATCAAGGCGTCAACAATGACTGGGTATGACACTTTCATTAGCCTGGTTAGGCAATTCGGTTTGGAAGATAAGTGCGCGGTCGTATCTTTTTATCGTAATATCCTCCAAGAAATCAGAAAGCGCAGCCGGAAAATAGCGCTGATGCTAAATGAAAATATCAGCAACGACTCGATCGCATGGCTTAAAAAGATGGGGAACGGCATTATCAGCACGCCTTACGATTATGCGACAAAGACACTCGTGGCCGAGGCGCATCAAAACGGGGTTGCGGTCGTGACGTACTCCATCAACACCGTAAGTGCGGCATATGCTCAACTTGATCTCGGAGTCGACTTAATGACGACCAATCGCCTTATCTAAAGGGAGGATGTGACGCATGCATCATCGAGTTATTTCCGCCGTCACGAAGGAAGAATTCCAGGGTACAGAGCAACAGAGCCTAACATATGTCGACGGCGAGCCGGGTGTAAATCAGTGGACATTCGATACAACTATAAAAGCGGTCAAGGCAAATGCAAATCGGGGATATTTCCGTTTTCATCTTGGACGGGTTGCGTTGGGTGACAAAATCAATGTAAAGGCCGAGGTTTACAACATCGAGGGAGTAAAGGTTCACGCCTCTGTCGACTATTCGGATTCTGGATATAACGCCAATAAGGGGACGACTGGGCTTGTTAATACCAAATCCACTGCTGACTGGGAACAAATTAACATTGACTTTTATGCCAATATGGATGCTCTATATGCTTCTTGTGTTATCGGCCTCTCTACAGGCGAGGTAGGGAAATATTATCTCAAAAATGTCGTAATTACGGTAACGACGGTCCATAGAGCACCTAATGAAATTATACTTCCGGATTTCCGAAAAATTTGCGCAGCCTGCTTGTGGAAATACAATGGTTCTTGGCTTTTTAATTCGAACTTTGATAATAGCCCATGCGCAATTACAGAACTTGACGCCAATACTTTACGTGTTACCTTTGCTGAATTATCGGGCGGGGCTAAGTGGAGCTTTGGTTGGACCTCGCAAGAATACCATAACAACGATTACTTTATTCGGGTTAAGTCTTCTGGTGCAGGAATCATCGATTTGCGTTTCCGCAATCCAACAACAAACGAAACGGTCCCGCTAGCGAATTTGG
>Ga0310822_100500_pt1 | contig 18797 bp, 18 predicted proteins | sample P4_ome_2_FD_201313 | JGI IMG/M metagenome (GOLD analysis project Ga0310822, IMG submission 201313) | Sorghum-adapted microbial communities from Joint BioEnergy Institute, Emeryville, California, United States - P4_Day56_Rep2 | ecosystem: Engineered > Bioreactor > SSF (Solid state fermentation) >... | reverse complement strand
CGTGAACATAAAATCGACAGCAAAGTCATCGTACCGGAATTGGTACTCGAGAAGTCATAGCAAGAATAATAGCCGGGCCGTCTATCTGACCGCCCGGCTATTATTCTATCTATAAAAGATACGCAAAAAAGCTGTGTTCAATCAATTGTCCACAGCTTTGTCACCGGGATATACCCGAGAATTATTTTTTCTTTTTGCCGATGCCCGGCTTCACGTTTTGCATTCTCCTTGTCATCTGATTCAACTGTTTCTGGTTGAGATTCATCCCCATCGAACGGGCAATCTGCTGCAGCTGCTTCTCATCCATCTGCATATTGGTCATTTGATTTTTCAAATACCATACGCCAATGGCGAAGCCGCCGACCAGTCCAATAATCAGCGTGAGAATCGGAATAATATACTCCCACATAGTGCTCGTCCCTTCCACTCGTAATTTTCAGGCAATCAAGTCATATTTTACTTTGCTTACTTCAACTTGTCAAAGTATAGCCGCCCTTTTATGGAGTGAAGAAGTGCTGCGTATAGTATGTTCCATACACCCCCACTCCCAGTTTCTTAAACGAGGGATTGAGTAGACTTTTCCGATGGCCGGCACTGTTCATCCAGCCAAACACCGCTTCAATCGGATCAGGGTATCCCATGGCAATATTCTCGGCTGCCAGCGTATATTTAATTTTTTGTTCCGTCATCAAATCAAACGGTGACTTTCCGTTGTATGTGGTATGCGAGAAATAATTATGATCACTCATATCTTTGCTGTGTTTATAAGCGGAAGCAGCCGCCTGATCGCTCCAGGCAAGTGCTGGAACGTTCTTCTTGGCCCGCTCAACGTTGCTGAGCCATAGCACCTGCTTGGCCGCATGCTGATTAACGGTTGCCGTCTCCGTCGGATAAGAAGGAATATTCGGTTTACGTATATATTGATAGGTGTAGCTGAAATATTTCTTATGGATGAGTTCGGTCGGATTTACAATGCGCAGGCCCAGCAATCGTTTATTATCGAGTGTATCGTAATAAGCGATAATTGCATGTGAATCAGATTTATACAGCACTTTTTCCGTACCATCGTTTTGAAAGATGAATTTCGCACCGTATAGCTCCCATTCGGGTTTTGCTATATATTTCAATTTCTTTTCTACTTCACTTCGGGTTATGCCCACTTTAACTCCATTGTACTGTGCTGACGGGTCGCTTGAGAACAGCTCGATGACATATCCATCGCGGAAGCCGACCCATTGCCTGTCATATACCCACCACTTGGTCTGATTTGCTCCCATATAGGTGGCTTTTGCAGCGCCAAGCCTTGCTTGCACGGTGTCCCATCGGTCGCCAATATCGACTTTGAAACTGGTGGATACACTGCCGACTTTCGTAGGCGAAGGAGAAGTGGTTGTACTAAGATTCGGCTTCTGGCCCAGCCAGACGGAGCGTGTCTTCTGATCATAACCTACCTGTTTGCCCAGCTTCTCCCCTATATAACGTAACGGAACATATGTTGTTCCTTCATATGTAATGGTTTTTGGCACATTACTGCCGTTATTTTTATAAATTTTCGGATCACTTGTATCTTTTTTCCCATCGAAATAATACGTGACAGGATAGAAATAAGCCGAGATGGTCTCCTTAAAATCGTCAGCTTCACCGGCGCCGGTCCACATCCCTACCGTGAACGCGGCTGTCAGTGCCAGCATGGAAGCCGCAAGCTTGCCTGTCGTTTTCACATGGCAACAACTCCTTGCCGTTTTGTTTTGACTGAGAAAAAAGCGCTCCTAACCGTGCTCTACTGGTCAGTGAACGCTTCTCCTCAATAAATGGTACCATCCGGCTTTTTTATTGTCTATAATCCAATGAACGCAAATTCGTTCGAATTAAGCGCGCTGATAGTCTTTTGCAAACTCAGCTGCCGCGTTGCGGGCTCTTTCTTCCGCCGCAGCAAAAATTTCATCTGCTTTATCCGGCGTTGCGGCGATACCTTCGACGAAAATATGGTTGTAATCTGTAATTCCGATAAAGCCCATAATACTGCGCAGATATTTATCTGTAAACTCAAATTCGGCTGCCGGACCTTCTGAATAGATGCCACCGCGTCCCTGGATATGCATAACGCGCTTGCCGGACGCCAGTCCCTGCGCTCCTTGCTCTGTATACCTGAATGTTTTGCCTGCGATTACGATATTGTCGATATACGCTTTCAGCATCGGCGGATAGCTCAAATTCCACATCGGCGTTACGAAGATCACTTTATCTGCTGCCATAAATTGCTCCAACAGTTCTGTCATGCGGCCAAGTACGCGTTGTTCTTCATCATTCAGCTCTTCGTTTTGTGCTACTTTGCCCCATGCGCCAAGCACCAGACCATCGATGAACGGAATGTCTTCTTTATACAGATCAAGGCGTTCAATGGTATCTTCGGGGCTGTGCTGCTGGTACTCTTTCAGGAAGCTCTCTCCTAATTTAAGGCTGAACGACATATCTACAGGTTTCGGATTTGCGGTTACATACAGAACTTTTGCCATGATAATCTCTCCTTCGATAATTTTAAGTTAGTCATTAACTAAACAAATTATACCTCATTATTTTTAGTAAGTAAAATACTTTTTATTCCACTCTGCAGTTTGTATATGCAAAATTATCAAGTTAAGAAACTCGGTTTCAGGAAAATCATCCTACTTTCCGGTATCCCGGAATACGCTAATTCTCTCTGTTCTGCAATACGCGAATTTCGCGCCAGCGACCGAAACGATAATAAGCCCCTGCAAACAGCGCACTGATAATAAAGCTTGCCCCCATACCGTATGCGATCCCCTGCTCGCCTACCCATCTGGAAAAAAAGGCGGTCAAGGGATAGCGCAGCACCCAGAAGGAGATAAAATTCAACACCAGAATTTGCATCATGCCGCCTGCACCGCGAATAATCCCGTTCAGCACAAAATTAATGCCCAGGAATGGATAGAAAAAGCAGACAGTCGCAAGGTACGTCGTCCCAAAAGCGATAGAAGCCGGATTATCCACAAATAAGCCCAACAGAAGCGGGGCCGATGCATAGACCAGCAGGGCAATGGCCAGTGATACGCTGACGATAAGAATCATACCGCTGCGTGCAATATCGCTCACCCTCTCCCATTTTCCGGCTCCTATATTCTGTCCGGCCATGCTGTTAATGGCGGAGCCGAGCGTTACGATCGGCAGCATAATCAGGCTATCCATTCTTTGGGAAGCGCCAAAACCGGCAACCACGTCTGCGCCGAACGTATTTACGACACTCATAATCGCCATCATGCCGCCCGAGATTACCATCATCTGTAAACCAGCAGGAATTCCGAGCTTGAAAATTGCCGTCGCATACATACGGGACGGGATATGCGGGCGCATAAACGGGATTTTCCCCGTCTGCTTCGTATATACCAGCGCATAGATAAACGAGAAGCCCTGAGACACAACCGTGGCCACTGCAGCCCCGATAACCCCCATCTCGAAATACGCGATAAACAACGGATCAAGCACCGTATTCAGAATCACTGCCATAAATACGAAGCGGATCGGGGTTCTGCTATCCCCAAGCGCCCGCAGCACTGTACCGATGAAGTTATATCCGAACAGGAATACTATCCCCAGAAAGTTCACCTGCAAATACTGGGTGGCCAGCTTATGAATGGTGGGTGGTGTTTGAATGAGCGTCAAAATATATGGCGATAGAAAGTAGCCCAGAATGCCGATGCCGATGGACAGCAGGGCAAATACGACGACGAACGCATTGAGCGACTCCTTCAACCCCTCTTCATCCCGCGCTCCTTTACGCTGAGCGAGAATGGTCAGCGTGGCTCCGTTCATCCCGATGATGAACGACAGCATGGTAAATAAAACTGTCGCTGAGACAGAAACAGATGCCAGCGCATCAGATCCGATTAGATTCCCGACCCAGAGACTGTCAATGAACTGATAGGATGTTTGAAGTACATTGGTTAAAAAAATCGGCAGGGAAAAAACAATCATCTGCCGCATGATGTTCCCCTCAGTAAAGTCTAAATTTCTTGAGGCCATAAATTTTCCTCTCTCCTGCTTACATTTTGGTTTCTATAATTTTCATCCTCCCTGAGACTACTATAGAAACTCTAGTACCTATCATATCATTTGTACGCCCGGTTAAGGAGGTATTCGATGTGCTTTAGCTTGGAAACACAAAAGAGCACGGTTCATTCGCTACTATTCTTACCCTGTTTTCCCTGAGTAAAAAAATTTTTTATCTACATTATCCGTCACAAAAAGAAGGGACGCGGTGTCTATATAGTGAACCACCTGGAAAGGAGGAAAGGAAATGGAGGTCCGTGTCGCCTTGACAAAAGAAAATAGCCTCGCTTCCACGAAAACGGAAGACTTTCAGGAACTTTTTAAAACGTACTATCCACATATAGTCCGGCAAATTATGCGCATCGTCCGGGAAAAAACGGTCGCTGAAGATATCGCGCAGGATGTTTTTCTGAAGCTGTACCATGCTGACCGCTCCGGGATTGACAACATTCCAGCCTGGCTGACAAGAGCATCAATTCATGCGGCTTATAATGCCATACGGTCTGATAAGCGACGCCTGACGCGCACGAAAAAAGCCGATGACGAACGGAACGCCCACTGCCCTTCTTCTGAAGAAATTTGGCTAAAGCAGGAGGACATTCTGGCGGTGCGCGAAGTGCTGACCGAAATGGATGAACGCGATCGAACATTGCTGCTAATGAAATATTCCGGATTCAATTATAAAGAGCTGGCGCAAGCCGTCCAGGTGGAGAGTTCTTCTGTCGGAACGCTGCTCTCCCGCGCCAGGACTAAATTCCGCACCATGTATAAACAAATGAGGGGGTATTGCAAATGAAATGTCCGAATGAGGAATTTCTGCAGGCTTATCTGGACGGCGAGCTGGATCGCGAGATGCGAAAAGCATTCACCGCCCATCTCGAACATTGCGCCGGTTGCCGTAGCCGCATGGAAGAAACCAAGCAGCTGGATCGGTGGGTCGAAATCGCGCTTAACGAGGCGCTGGCCGAACCTGCTCCTGTCGACTATGCTGTTAACACTGAAACGGCCTGGCAGCAGTTCGAAAAACGGCTTGCGCAACATGGCGCATCATCTACCGAACAAAGGAGACAAAAAATGATGAAAAAATCGTATAAAAAATGGATGACGGGCACTGCCGCAGCTGCCGTACTGATCGGCGCACTCACCATCCCGCAGGTGCAGGCAGCGGCCAGCAATTTCCTGTCCATTTTCCGGATCGATCAGGTAGAAATGGTCAAGCTAACCCAGTCCGACTTGCAGGAAATTGAAAACTGGATGAACGCGGCTCCCAATGGCGTCAAAGAAATCAAAGGAATCGGTAAAATATGGGTAGATGAACAAACGCGGCAGCACGGTTCCCGTTATTTTGAAACGGCCAAAGAGGCGCAAGAAGCGGGATATGCGCTTCCTTCCGCACCACAGGGCTACCATATCAGCACCGTGAATGTTTCTCCGAAATTTACACTGCATGCCCAGCTGGATACGGAGAAAGCAAACGCGCTGCTAAAGCAGGTTAAGGCGGATGCCCGGTTTGATGAGAAACTAAACAACAAGCCTTTTGCCCTAACCGTTCCCCAGACTATGCAATTTGAATTTATCGCTGCCGACAAGCAAGAGGCGAAGCGGACTGTTCATCCATCCGGCGAACTACACTATACAATAATAGGTGCACCCGAAATAAAAGTGCCCGAAGATGTGGACCTGAATAAATTACGCAGTACTGTTCTTTCGCTTCCCTTCATTCCACAAAATGTAAAGCAACAGCTGGCGGGCATCGAGAATTGGGAACGTACCCTCCCCATTCCATACGTAACGGATGACAAACACCGGACACATGAAGTGACCGTACAAGGGGTCAAAGGCTTTGCTTATGAAACCGAGCATCAGACTTTCTTAATCTGGCAAAAAGACGGGAAAATTCATTCCCTTACAGCGTATGACAGTAAAAACGAAAAACATACGGATGCTTTAATCAGTCTGGCGAACCAGATGCAATAAGTGACTGGCAAAGAGCGGCTCCCCCGGCGGGAGGAGCTCTCTTTGTGTTTGGGGAGGAAAACGAATGAGCGACTACGTAATCGAAACACACCGACTTACCAAGCAATATAATAATGGCGCAGGATGCCGCAATATCTCCCTGGCTGTGCCAAGGGGTACCGTATTCGGCTTTCTCGGTCCGAACGGGGCGGGCAAGAGTACGTTTGTCCGGACCCTTCTCGGACTTCTTGTGCCGACGGACGGGACGGGACATATTCTTGGCGCCCCCATCGGCAGTGTAAAGTCCCGGGAGAATGTGGGCTATCTGCCGGAATTGTTCCGGTATCCCGAGTGGCTTACCGGACGTCAACTGCTTGAGACACACGCAGGCTTGTGCGGACTTGCCCGCGACGAGCGTAAGAAACGAATTCCCTTTCTTCTTGACCGTGTCGGTCTTAGCGGACGCGGCGAAGAAAAAATCCGCGGATATTCGAAAGGAATGCAGCAGCGTATTGGACTGGCCTGCGCCCTGCTCTCAAATCCTGACGTTGTCTTCCTCGACGAACCGACGTCCGCGCTCGATCCGATCGGGCGGCGGGAAGTGAGGGAGTTGATGAACGAGTTGCGCAACGAAGGAAAAACGGTATTCTTAAATAGCCATCTACTCAGCGAAGTAGAAAGCGTATGCGATTATATCGCTATTATTCATAAAGGAGAGCTTATTGTGCAAGGGGAATGGCGTAAGTTGTCCGCAGTAAAGGCCCAGGTGGAAATCGCGCTCGCTCCGCATGCGGATGGATTGTGGGAAAGCCTGGCTCCTATCGTAGTGAAAGCAGAGCCGATACGAAAGGAAGATGACCGCTCGTACTGGCTGGTAACACTGTCCGATGAACGCGATATTCCCGTGCTTATCCACCGCTTAAGCGAGGCGGGCATCTCGCTGTACCATGTTATCCCGCGTATCCCCCGGCTTGAAGATGTCTTTATGTACTGGGTAAGCCGAAAGGAGAGTGAATCTTTCGATGTGGATTATCGCTAAGCTTACCTGTAGAGAAATTTTATCCAAACGCATCTTTCACATTACGCTATTTATGTCATTCGCCTTCCTCCTTTTTTATGCGGTTGCCACCTATTTTGCGGCCCGGGAAGTTGGCGAGGATTTCACCAACCGCCCAGTTTCTGCTGATTTTGCGCTTGTCCAGAGCTTTTTCGCAACACAGATACTGGGTGTCGGACTCTATTTCGCATCCTTTGTAACCGCACTGTTGGCGATTCTCAGCAGCGTTGGAAGCATCGCCGGTGAAATTGAAAGCCACCAGATTGACACGATGCTCGCCCGTCCGATACATAGGCGTTCCGTGATTTTCGGCAAATTTGCAGGTTTAGGCTCTCTGCTTGTTATTTATGCCGCTTTTCTATTCCTCGGTGTATTACTTATCAACCAGTGGATTGGCGGTGAACTTCTTCGCGTAGAATTTACCGTGGTTCAGGCCGCGAAAGCGCTCGCTATTTTCGTCATGCAGCCGCTGCTGCTTATCGCTGTTGCCCTGCTCTTCAGCAGCATGATGACGACCGTAAATGGAGGAATCGTGCTCATTATATTGTACGGCATCGGCTTTATCGGAGGATTCGTGGAACAGCTCGGTGTTTTGATGGAGAAGCCGACGTTGTCTAATATCGGAATCATTTCCAGCCTGGTGTTTCCGCTTGACTCCCTCTTCAGAAAGATGACGGTGTATCTATTCGATTCAGCGGGTGATCCTTTATCATTCGCTGCGCAGGGATTGTTTGGCAGCCTATCGACGCCAAGCGGGGCTATGCTCATGTACGCCGCTTTATACGGATGTGCAGCTCTCTGGCTTGCGGTACGCCGCTTTTCGTCCCGGGATCTATAGGCACCTCTGTCGTTTTCACTATGTCATTCTGGAAATTATGCCAAACCGCATCGAATACTTCGCGGGTGAAACCGAGCCGGAAGTATGGAAAGCATAATACAAAAAGCGAACAGGCAGAAGCTATCGTAAGCTCTGCCTGTTCGCATCTTTACTGTTTTATTCTTTGACGATCTCAAAGCGGATTTCTTTGTCCGTGCGCGGCACTTTAATCAGTGTCGAAGGATGCGTAATCACCTGTGTATACATCTTACCCGGCTCCGGATCTTTGTATTTTACTTTCACGACTACTTTGTTTGCGCGCTCTGTCACGCCCACCACCTCAACGCCATAGCCCCCATTCGGCTTCTGGCCCCGGGCTACCGCCGCGTAGATGCCATCTTCATCCCAGATGCTGCCTGTAAACTCTTGATTTTTGTGATCATCAAACCACTGCTGGATACGCGGAGAAATTACCGGCTGCGCACCGTCAGAAGGATAAATCACATCGAACGTCCATTCTTTTTCGGTCATATTCTGTTCCCCCAGAGAAATTATACCGTTCTTCGCATCATATCCCACCTGATAGCCAAGCTTCTCGGAAATGAAGCGCAACGGCACATACGTTGTATTCTGATGAATAAACGAGGCCGGTACATAATTTTTGCCGTTAAAATACTGTTGCTCTCTATCGCTTGGCTGTACTTCTTTGCCGTCCATCATAAAAGAAATTGGCTTTACGCTTACATCTATTTTTGTCAATGCTGCATACGAAAATCCGGCTGCACTCATTAATCCAATACCCGCCAATATCCCTGCCGCAAACGTTGTGACTATGCGTTTCTTCATTAGTATCACCTCGTGTATTTATTCCTGTATCTTTATAGACGAATAAACTACGATTAATGCATACAAAAACTATCAAGAAACCTATCTTACTTCATCGGCATGAGTTTTGCAAAGGTAATGGTTGTATAGTCTGGTTCAGTTTCCTTTTGGAAGATTGTTTTTTTATAATCAATATATACTACATATACATACGAACGTAATGGCCGGATAAGGAGGAGTGTTATGTTTTACTGGCAGGATGTCATGCGGCCTCTCCCGCCCGTGCTCTCCGTTCACGCTTCGCTCGACGACATTCTTGGACGGATATGCACATCGGAAGAAAGCGAACTGTTTTTATTGGAAAAAGACGGCGCTATTATCGGGTATAGTTCCTATTTTCGGCTAATGGACTATATACGGAATACAGGAGGGACAGACGATCCGTTTCCGTACGAGACCGATCTTGTCCCGGTGTCTGTTGGTAAACCGGTTGCGTTTTACCATAATATGCGCGTCTATGTCATCTATAATGCACAAGGCATTCCGGTCGGCTGCACAACGCGCGAAGACGCGGAGAATAAAATGGCACACCTGCGACTCCGCGAGATGAAGCGAACGTTCGACAGCGCGGGCATCGGCCTCATAACGACCGACCTTGCATTCCGCATAACATCCATGAACGAAACGGCCGAATCTCTGCTTGGCCTACGTCAGGATCTGCTGATCGGTCGCGATTACCGCTCGCTGATTGATACGGAGGCCGATTTGGAAGCCGTTCTTTGCGGCAAACGTTTTTTCAATAAAGTTAGCCGGTTTAACCATAAAGAATTAATCGGAAACTTCTCTCCTGTACGGGATAAAAAAGAAATTCATGGAGTTATTCATCTATTCTACCAGCGTGAGCAGTACGAAGCGTCTCTAAACGAAATCGAATATGTGCGAAACTTGAACGCGGACCTGCAGGCGCTGTATTCTTCTTCGAACGAAGAAATTATCGTTGTCAATCACGAAGGGACGATTATCCGGGTGGCAGGCACCTTGCAAAAAGAGTTCTGGCAAACCGATAATCCGTCCGAATTAATCGGACTCAATACACTGGAACTAGAAGCCAACTCCTTCTTCTCTCCATCTGTCACCCGCCTGGTGCTGGAAAGTGGAAAAAAAGAAGGAACCGTGCAAACGACCCGTTCCGGGCGTAAAATGTGGGCGGTCGGAACGCCGATTTACCATAATAATCAGCTGGAGCGTATCGTGATCATTTCACGCGACATTTCTGAGTTAAACCAGCTTCGGGAAGAAGTAGCGGAAGTAAAGCGCCAGAAACAAACAGCACTCATCTACCGGTCAAAGAAAATGGAAGTCATCGCCGAAAAAGCGCGGCGTATCGCGCAGGTTGACTCTACAATCCTTCTCATCGGCGAATCCGGTGTCGGCAAAGAGGTGCTCGCTACCCTTATTCATCAGGAAAGCCCGCGTAGCAAAGGACCCTTCATTCGGGTAAACTGCAGTGCTATTCCTGAAACATTAATTGAGAGCGAGTTGTTCGGTTATGAAAAAGGCGCATTTACCGGGGCCGACGCAGCGGGAAAACCCGGCTTTTTCGAGATGGCGCACGGCGGTACCATTTTCCTTGACGAAGTATCCGAGCTTCCTCTTCATCTGCAGGCCAAGCTGCTTCGTGTACTGCAGGAGAAAGAAATTATACGGGTGGGCGGTACAAAAACATTCTCTATCTCTATCCGGGTCATTGCCGCCTCCAATCGCAATCTCGAAGAAATGGTCAGACAGGGGCAGTTCCGCCAGGATCTTTATTACCGGTTAAACGTGATACCGATCCGGATTCCGCCATTGCGCGAACGCAGAGAAGATATTATGTCTCTGGCCATGCATTTTTTGCTGAAGTTCAATGAAATGTACGGGCTCAACAAAAATTTTTCCCGCGACGCCATCCGTGTACTTGAGGGCTATGACTGGCCGGGCAACGTGCGGGAACTGCAAAACATTGTGGAGCGGCTAATGGTTACGTCAGGACGGGATCTCATTACGGAAGAGGAAGTCATTCCTGCCCTGTACGATACGCCACTCTCCAGAAACAAAGATACATTTACAATAACTGAAATTATGCCGCTCAAAGATGCGGTGGAAAAGGTGGAAACGGAGCTTATCCGGCTCGCTATGCAAAAGTACCGCACTGCAGCCGAAGTGGCCAGGGTACTTGAAGTAAGCCCGGCGACCATAAGCCGGAAAATCAATCAGTTGATCAAGAAAAAGTCATAACAGGGGATGACACACCATGTTCTATTTACCGGAGACTCGATTTGATTTTGGCGGTGACGAATATATTTATGCTGAGATATCGCGGGAGATGAGCATCGAGATCAATTTTAAAGTTCAGGCTATCACACGGGAAATTATCCGGCGTCGTCTGCCCGGAGTCATAGAAGTCTGTCCGGCCAATACCGGGTATCTTGTCCAATATGAGCCGGAAAAGGTATCCCCCTACAAACTGCTGGAAATTATCCGTGAAATCGACGCCCGTTACAGCGATTTCTCCGCACTAACGCTGCCTTCCCGCATGATTGAAATACCGATTTGGTATAATGATCCGATTACATACGAGTATGCGGCCAAATTCCGTGATCGTCATCAGAATCCCGGCGGCTCTAACTTCGAGTTTGTTATGAAAATTAATGGATTTACCGAGCCCGAACCTTTTATCGAGGCTCACACCGCTACTCCATTTTTGGTAACGATGATGGGCTTCCTGCCGGGAACCGTGTGGGAATATCCGCTTGAAACAAGAAAAGACCATGTACTGCAGGCGCCCAAATATTTAAGCCCACGCACGGACACACCAATGCGGGCGGTTGGGATTGGCGGTGCATTTACCGTAATCTATCCCACGGCAGGCTCAGGTTCCTATCAACTCATCGGTATGTCCGCCATACCGGTCTATGCGGCAGAGCCGCAGACGGTCGCTATGCTGGGCGGGCGTTTTCTGGGTAAACCAGGGGATATTTGGAAACATCGCAGCATAACGGAGAATGAATACCATAAAATTTTAAGGGAAGTCGAAGAAGGTTCATACCGCCCCACCATACGTGAGATCGAGTTTAAACCAGCCGATTTTCTTGCGCATGGAAGCGACTATTTGCAAATCTTGTTGAAGGAAGGAGGATTTGCATGATTCATGTACTTGAAGGCGGCCTGCTGACCACCGTGCAAGATGCCGGTCGCTTTGGTTACTATAGTCAAGGAGTTGCGCCCGCCGGTGCAGCCGACCCGTTCTCGTTTACGGTTGCCAACTGGCTGGTCGGGAATGAAGCGAATGCCGCCGCACTGGAGGTTATGCTGAGAGGCCCGCGCCTGGCCTTCGAAGAAGAAACCGTAATTGCCGTCACCGGTGCTCCGTGCCGTCCACACCTCAACACGGAAGAAATTCCGATGTGGGAAGCGATAGCCGTACGCAAAGGCGATGTGCTTTCGTTCAAACATACGAGAGGTGGGGTCCATGCCTACATAGCAGTGGCAGGGCAAATCGAGGTGCCGCCCGATCTGGATAGCCGCTCTACTTATTTAGCGAGCCGTATCGGCGGATTCGGAGGCCGTGCGCTGCGGAATGGAGATCGCTTGCCAGTCGGTTCGCTTCCCTCTATCTTGAATCGAAGGGGTAAAGCAGTGCCCGAATCACTGCGTCCGGTCTTCGCTCCTTCCTTTGATATTCACTTCATTATGGGCATCCGTTCCGATAAGCTGTCAGATGAAGGATTGAAACAATTTTTGAACACGGAGTGGAGAATCTCCACAGAATCGAACCGGACAGGTTACCGTTTTAAGGATGGTCGTATCCCGTTTGCACCGGGTGATCCTCCTTTCGGCGCCGGTAACAATCCGTCCAATGTCGTCGATTATATTTATCCGGTTGGCTCCATTCTCATTCCGAATGAGCAGGAGATCATCGTCCTGCTGAATGACACTCCGACAGGCGGTGGCTATGTAAGTGTTGGCACAGTCATCCGTCAGGATTTGGGCAGGATCGCTCAATCCATGCCGAATGCAACAGTGCGCTTTGTCGCCGTAACGCTGGAGCAGGCATTGGAACTTCGGAAGCAATATCGGCATACACTTCTACAAATAAAAGACTCTCTCTTATCGTAGTCGGCAGGCATTTCAACGCCTGTCTTTTTTTCATTTTTGAAATTTATCTTTCATTTTTGAAACATCTCTTTTTCTTTTCCGTAAAAATCAAGCGTTTGCATTTGGCATTAAATTTGCAATTAACTAAATAATAAAGAAAAGATGAATGCACACGTCCAGGTTGAGCATTCTATAACCGAGTTAGTCAACCGTATTGAGTTCGCAAACCAAAAGGAGACGATGCTATGAACACCATGGAGAAATTGACGACCCGCTTCACTTTCGGGGGCGACGAATTTATCTATGCCGAAGTATCGCGGGCAATGAACGTAGAAGCCAATTTTAAAGTGCTGGCAGTCACGGATGAAATCCGCCGCTGCAATATTCCGGGCGTAACAGAGATTTGTCCGGCCAATGCCTCCTATCTTATCCGCTATAATCCGGATATTATCCGCCCTCTTGACCTGCTCGATGTTCTGAGAGAAATCGATGAACAAAAAAGCGACATTTCTGGACTAACGCTTCAATCACGCGTCGTAGAAATTCCGATCTGGTATGACGATCCGATTACAAAGGAATGCGCCGCAAAATTCAAAGACCGCCATCAAGATCCGTCCGTAAGTAATTTGGAATTTGTTATGAAAATCAACGGTTTCAAGGATAAAGAAGACTTTATCCACGCGCATTCGTCGGCGCCGTACCTTGTCTCTATGGTCGGCTTCGTACCGGGCACGGCGTGGGAATTTCCGCTCGGCGTACCGCAGGAGAATATCATCGAAGCGCCGAAGTACCTTCGTCCGCGCACCCAGACACCGGCGCGCGCTATCTCGATGGCCGGCGCATTCACAGTTATCTATCCGGTGGCCGGACCGGGCGGCTACCAGCTCATCGGCATGTCCGCTGTCCCTGTCTATGATCCGGAACAGAAGCTCGAAGATTTGAAAGACACTCTTATCCTGGCAAAAGCGGGTGACATATGGAAACACCGTCCGATCGATGAAAGTGAATATAATAAGATTGTCGCTGAAGTTGAAGCGGGCACCTACCGCTACAACATTAAATCTATAGAGTTCTCACCGGAAGAATACTTCGCCAAGACGCAGCAGTACCTTAATGAACTAACGGAGGGGATCGCCTATGCTTAAAATTTTAGAACCAGGATTAAGCACGTCAGTACAGGATTTGGGACGCTTCGGCTACTATCATATGGGCATGCCTCCTTCCGGCGCGTTGGACCGCTATTCGTTTCAACTCGGCAACCTGATTGTCGGCAATCCTTACAATACGGCTGCGCTGGAAATTACATTTATTGGTCCGAAAATCGAATTTCAGCAGGAGATGGTAATTGCACTAACCGGCGCGTACGTAAAGCCGCTCGTCAACGGCCAGGAAATTCCAATGTGGCAGGCTGTACGTGTCCGGGAAGGCGACGTGATTTCCTTTACGTTTACGCAGGGAGGTGCACGCGCATACCTGTGCGTGGCCGGAGGCATCGACGTACCGGAAAGATTGGGAAGCCGCTCAACGTACCTGCTCTGCCAGTTCGGCGGCTACGAAGGCAGAAAATTGGAACAAGGCGACATTCTACACACTGGCAATCCCCGGCAGAGTCTGAATGCCATTGAAGGCAGAGCATTACCGGAAGAGTTATGGTGGAAGCAAAACAAGCCGGTTGAACTTCGTGTTGTAACCGGCCTGTGCAGCTATAAAGTGCAGCCGGACAGCCTGTTTAACTTTCTTATGGAGGAGTGGACCGTTTCTACGGAAGCGGATCGGGTAGGATACCGGTATAAAGGAAACAGTCCGCTTACGTTTAAAGATATACCACAGCCGTTTGGCGCCGGTGACAATCCGTCCAATGTCGTCGATATGGGCTATCCGGTCGGCTCCATCCAGGTTCCGAATGGAGAAGAACCCATTATTTTGTTAAACGACGCCGTAACAGGCGGCGGGTATATGACAGTAGCGACTGTGATCAGTGTCGACCTGCCCAAAGTGGCACAATCTCTTCCCGGTACACCAACCCGTTTTCTCTCAGTGAGCATTGAACAGGCGATGGCAGCCCGCCAGGAAGAACAACGAAAATTCCGGTATGCGGAAGAAATTCTTGCATCACATCAACGGTATCAAACAAGTTAAATAAATCGAAAGAGGAGCGTCACGAAGATGTTAATCGATATTAACTGCGATATGGGTGAAAGCTTTGGCATGTACGAACTGGGGAACGACGAGAAAATGATGAAGTATGTAAGCACAATTAATGTAGCCTGCGGGTATCACGCAGGCGATCCGCTGGTAATGCGCCGGACGGTAGAACTGGCGAAGCAATACGGGATTAATGTAGGCGCCCATCCGGGATTTCCGGATTTGATGGGCTTTGGACGGAGACGGATGACCGCAACGGCGGAAGAGGTAGAAAATTATATACTGTATCAGGTCGGGGCCCTGCAAGCGTTCCTGCACGCATACGATATGGAACTGTCCCATATCAAGCCGCATGGCGCTATGTATATGATGGCCATGGAAAACGACGATTTAGCCCAGGCAGTGCTTAATGCGACCGAAAAAATTGATAAACGTCTGCCGCTGTTCGCCTTAAATAACTCGTCGCTGGCTCGCCTTGGACAGGAGCAAGGCTTCAATATTGTATTCGAAGTGTACGCCGATCGTGAACACGATGAAACCGGAAGTATCGTCATGACACGTAAAGGCGCAGATTACTCCGATATGAACGAACGGGCCCGCCGCGTCGTACGGATGGTGAAGGAAGGCAAAGTCATTACACATGATGGCAAAGATATCTCTCTGAAAGCGGAAACGGTATGCATTCACGGGGATCATCCGGATGCGCCGAAGCTGGCAGAAGCCATCATTACACATTTGAGAAACGAAAACATCGACATTAAAGCCGGGTTTCTCGCAAATCAGACCCAGTAATCGGGCTATTCACTTTTTCCACACTATAAGCAAAGGCACAGTGGAATTCCGACTGTGCCTTCATTTTTTATAGAATTATCTTTTTTTCAAGATACTCTACAACCTGCTCAGCACAGGCATCGAGCGATCTCGTATCCGTCTCAATGATAAGCTCCGGGCTTTCAGGCTCTTCGTAAGGAGCAGAGATTCCCGTAAACTCCGGGATCCCGCCTGCTCTCGCTTTTTTGTATAAACCTTTTGGATCACGCTTCTCGCATTCTTCGATCGCACATTTCACATAGATTTCAATAAATTCGCCATCTTCTACCAGGCTACGGGCCAGCTCCCGGTCTGCACGATACGGAGAAATGAAAGCCGTCAGCACAATAACACCTGCATCGACAAACAATTTTGATACTTCACCGATCCGGCGGATATTTTCCGTCCGATCCTCCGGAGTAAATCCGAGATCTTTGTTAATACCATGTCGAATATTGTCTCCATCTAGCAGGTATGTGCGCAACCCTTTCTCATATAGCCTGCGCTCCACTTCGTTGGCCAGCGTCGATTTTCCTGCGCCTGACAGGCCTGTGAACCATAGTACCGCACTTTTATGTCCATTTTTCCGCTGACGATCCTGTTTCGTTACATTCGTCTGGTGCCAGATAATGTTTGCGTTATGGGACGCCATAATGCTCTACTCCTCCCTACTCGCTCCGTTATTTGCCTACAGCTACTTTCATGCCACGAATCAGCACTTCCACCACTTCCGGACGACTAAACTCCGGCGGCGGCGCCTCGCCCTGGCTCAGCATCTCCCTTACCTTGGTACCGGATAAGTGCAAATGATCTTCCGAACTATGCGGGCACGTCTTGGCTGACGCCATGTTGCCGCATTTCTTACAATAGAAGCTGTGTTCAAAAAACAACGGTGTAATTCCCAGTTCATCCGCCGTAAAGTCCGAGAAAATCAGCTGTGCGTCATAGGTGCCGTAATAATTACCGACGCCAGCATGGTCGCGCCCGACAATAAAATGGGTGCAGCCGTAATTCTTGCGCACCAACGCATGAAAAATCGCTTCACGCGGTCCTGCATAGCGCATTGCCGCCGGGAACACGGCCAGGAAAACACGGTCTGACGGATAATAATTTTTTAGCAGCACCTGATAGCTTTCCATCCTGATGTCAGCTGGAATATCATCCGCTTTCGTCTCCCCAACCAGTGGATTCAAAAACAGTCCGTCGACAATCTCAAGTGCAGTCTTCTGAATATATTCATGCGCACGATGCACCGGGTTGCGCGTCTGGAAGCCAACGACCGTTTTCCATCCCCGCTTTTCAAATACCGCCCGCGTCTCGCCAGGATCAAGGTAAAACTCTTTAAACTGGTTTTTTTCCGGACGCTTTACCAGCGTAATCGGGCCTGCTACATAAACGGCCGGACGGCTCCACAGCTTTTTGACGCCCGGATGCGCCAATTCAGTGGTACCATATACATTCTGCGCTTCTACTTCTTTATCCGGCGTATACAGCTCTGCCACTTCGATAACGCCATAAACCGCGCCCTGATAAACTAACTTGACCGTATCTCCGGGCGCAAGCCGCGCAGCTGCCTCTTCCGTCACCGGCAGTGTAATGGGAATACTCCATACCGTGCCATCGGCCAGGCGCATCGTATGCACCACGCTCTTATAATCTTCTTCTCCGAGAAATCCAGTCAGCGGGCTGTACGCCCCGATTGCGAGCAATTCCAAATCCGACAACGCGAATGCATCCAGCTCGATTTCCTTTGTTATTTTGCCTGTGTCATATGAGAAATTGATACGGTTGACCAGCGTACCGCCATGCGGTTGATTTGTGCTCATGTAGGGTTACTCCTTTTCTATTCTACTGTATAAGACGATTATTGATGCAGGCCGCATTCTGTCTTGTGGCTTCCGCTCCAGCGGCCGGCACGGGAATCTCCTCCGCCTTCCACCGGTAAGGTACAGTATTCGCATCCGATACTCGGATAGCCTTTGTCATGCAACTCGTTGTACGGAAGATGATATAGTTTGATGTAGTTCCATACGTCGTCCCATTTCCAATGAATCAGCGGACAAATTTTAATGGACTCAAAGCGGCGGTCGATATTGACAAACTGCGTATGAGCGCGAGTCGGAGATTGCTCCCGCCTCAGTCCCGACAGCCAGGCGACCGCGCCCTGCAGCACCTCTTCGAGAGGTTGAAGCTTCCGCAGCCTACAGCACATATCCGGATCGGTCTTCCACAATTCCGGTCCGTATTGCGCCGCCTGTTCCTCCGCGGAAAGCGACGGCTCCTTCATCTCGATGCGCAACTTAGGATATTTGGCTTTAACGCGCTTGATTACCTCATATGTTTCCTTGAAGTGAAAGTGCGTATCAAGAAACACAATCCGTGCGTCAGGACGTACCCGACTGATTAAATCAACCAGCACCATCCCCTCCGCACCGAAACTACAGGCGTATACCAATCCGTCACCGAATTGACCGTACGCCCACTTCAATACGTCCAACGCATCCTTATTCTCCAGCTCTTTATTAACCGCTTCGAATCGTTCGGTCGTTAGTGTCTTATAAGAAAGTAGTGTATCCGACACCTAACTCCCTCCTCCCTGATCATGAATAGTACTTTTCTCTTTGCGAATCGTATGGGACAAACTGATGGACCCGACCTTAGATTCTGCCAAAGACGAAATCCGTTTTCCGCCATTCCGCTTGCGCCGATATTCATGGCGAAAAACAGGGCTGCGGCAATAGCCACATAGATCATCATAGTTCAATCACATACCCCCATCCCGCTTCAGCCGGCTTTTTTTCTACAATGGCCAGTTCTTTGATCGATTTAGACGGCAGAAAATAGCGGTCAATCTGGTTCTGTGCGCTGCGAAACGCTTCTTCTTCATTATCGTGAATCACGACCACGGCGGCTCTCGATTCATCGCTGAAAATCACTTCAAATCGGTATGCAAACATAGCCTTTACCCTTTCCTTCTCTCTC
>Ga0310822_100498_pt1 | contig 18863 bp, 19 predicted proteins | sample P4_ome_2_FD_201313 | JGI IMG/M metagenome (GOLD analysis project Ga0310822, IMG submission 201313) | Sorghum-adapted microbial communities from Joint BioEnergy Institute, Emeryville, California, United States - P4_Day56_Rep2 | ecosystem: Engineered > Bioreactor > SSF (Solid state fermentation) >... | reverse complement strand
AATTGGTCCAGCCTCGACTTTTCCCGTTCATCATACCCGACGTAATCGAAGCCTTTGACGGTCGCGTGAATCGGATTTCCCAAATGCGTCCATAGGCTGGTGGTGGGGTCGAGCAGAGCAATTTCCCGGACCGCGGAGCCCTGGGTCATGATGTAGCTGATCCGCCCGGCGTATTCGCTAAGCTCCCCGAAATGCTTCCAATAGGAATTTTGCAAAAACTGCGAAGGCGGTGCGTCATGTTTGGCCAGTCCGTCCAGCGTATAGAAAAACGAATGGAAATTATAAAAATTGATGCCCATGGCCGCCATCCGGTCGATCATCCATTTCGCATCCTGCAGGGTCATGGACCACCCGGTGCTGTGAAAGCATTCGCACAGCACCCGCTTCCGGCCGAGCTGTCTGGCGAGCGAGCTGGCCATTTTCGGGTTCCCCCGGAAATTGCCGAAGTACTTGTCGATGATCCATTCCAGGGAACGGCCGAGCTTCTCGTGGGCGCTGTCCGACCCGACCACATGGCTGTAAAGCTGGGTCGTCATGCGGACGGCCGGGACCTCGGCCGCGTATTCGATTCCGTTCGCCTCGCACCAATCGCGGCACTGCTTATGGTAGCTCTCCCGCAACAGGTGGTTAGCCGCCTGGAAGAAGTCATACCGGACTTTCGCCGCTCCCTCATAATCGGCGCAAACCAGCGCCGGAAGGTGCGGCTTGAGATCGTATCCATTTCTTTTCGCAAATTGCCGCGGAAGCCGGGCCGACCAGGGGAGCCGCCCCAAATATCCCGTTTCGTCGGTAAACATGCCTTTAATCACGATTCCGAAGTATTGCCCCACCGCTTGCTTATAACGCTCATGGGTCAGCTTGATGAAAGAGCGTACCGCTTCCTCATGGCCAAAGTCAACGAACGTGCCGTAATATTTGTAATCGGGAATCTCCGCCTCCACGAACACATGAATGTCCCATCGGCCGGCCGGAGGCTTCCAGCGCAGCTTTTTGACGGTGCGGTACGTGAAGAAACGTTTGTTGTTATAGTCGGTAAGGCCGGTTTTCTGAAAGACGGGCTCCGCTTGGAAGTTTCCGATCGAGGAGCCGAGATCCAGCTGCCGGTTCCAAAGCTTCTCTCCGGTCCGAGGGTTAACAGGGACGGCCGTCGCCGAGACCGTCCTTCCCCAAGGAAGCTCCAGTTCGATGTCCTGGCCGCCTTCCGCCGTGATGCTTCGATGCTCCAGGATGCGGTGTTTGGCGTCCGGGTGCTCCAGAATGACTTCGCCCCCGGCAATGCCGCTCGGATAAGGGTATTCGTCATACAGCCAAACGGAAAGTCCGTGCCTGGATGCGGCCTCGACAGCGTACCTGACTTTCCCAAACCAGGCGTCGGATAAATATGGAATCGTCATCCCCTGTCTGGCGCACAGAAAAAAACCGCCCAGCCCTTTTTCCGCCATTTCCGCGATTTGAACCTCAATCTGCTCCTCTTCCATATCGCCGTTCCAAAACCAGAACGGGTAGATCCGGAATTCCGCGGAAGGGTTCCTGAATTCATTGGAATTTACCATGGAATGCTCCCTTTGAAGTATGAAATTTGGCCTGCATTTGGCCCAGCAGCAAGATCGAACCGCCCGCCTGCGAACAAGGAAGGCATCGCCCGGTTTGGATGATTGATGCCGTCGGCCGGCAGCAAGGTTACGTTCATGCCGGCTTTGCGTCTCTCTTTCCGCTTGGCATACACGTCACAAGCGGGAATCCCTTCCTCCCGGCAAACCGTTCAGGCCCGTTCCCTATAGCTGTCGATAATGCCGCTGCTCTGATTCTCCGCGCAATCCTCTGCTGCTTTCCGGAAAACATCGCCCCGGACCGGCAGCTCGCGGGCTCTCATTTCCTGCCTCCCGCTGAAAAGTCCAATAGCCGTGCTGCGGTGCGATCGGAGAGGCCGTTCGATTCACTTATTCGAAAGGCGGTCACCCGGAACCGTTCAACGGACAGGGGCTTTAGAACGTTTACAAACAGGGTTTCGCGCCTTGTTGAAACACCCGGCTAAAGCTATTATACCAATGAATTGATCACCGAGGCCAGCAGGAACACGGGACGGCGGATTTCGTCCATCATTTCGGGGATCTTATCGATCATGTCCTGTGTCGGCGTCGGTTCGGAAAGTCCCGAAATCTGGAAGCCCGCTTCAATCAGGACATTGAGTCATGTTGCAACCGTCCGATGGTATTTGACGACATTGTTGTCCGGAAATCCGGCTTCCCGCGGTCCTTCCTCCTTTCATTCGGGATCGTTCGCAGGCGACCCCGCCGGTAAACTATTCGTTCGTATTCCGATACAATCGTTCTGGTCGTCGCCCGGCCGCACCGGGGGCATTCATCCACTCCAAACAAGAAGACCAATGGAAGGCGGGCAGAAATAAGGCCCGGATCTGTTTCGGCGGATCCGGGCCTCCATCCTATTCAGGCGATTAGGGTTCGCCGGCATAATACAACGGCGCCGGCAGTGCTTGCCGCTCAGACAATCTGGTAATTCGGCTTGACGCGCTCGAAATTGGGGTTCTCTCCGCAAACTGCGAGCCCCATGCCCCAGTCGAAGTGAACGTTCTGGACCGGGAAGTCGGAGGCTTCGCGGTACTGGAAGAGTACGTTGCGGCGGATCCGGTCGCTGGCGTTCCGCTCGGAGCCGTGGATCGTCAGGTAATTGAAGAACAGGACGTCCCCCGGCTCAGCCGGACAGGGAGTTCCCATCCGGATCGGATACTCCCGGTGATCCAGATAATACCGGCCTACGTGGGGCAGCGGCCCCTGCTTGTGGGAGCCGGGAATGACCCTCAGGCACCCGTTCTCCGGATCTGCGGCATCGAGGTGAACGCTGGCCGCCAGCATGGTATGGTTCTGGTGCGGGAAATACGGATGGTCCTGATGCATGGGAAACGCCGCGCCGTTCTCCGGGGGCTTTACCAGCATTTTCGTATGATGCAGCAGAACGTTGGGACCGATCAGCCGGGAAAGAATCGCCGTCATATTCGGATGGATCACGGCGCGCATGAAGGCCGAGTCGTGGTAGTGCACATCATGAAATCCTTTCAGAACCAGCTTCTTCAGCTCCTCCGGCGGCAGATAATCCCCGCCCCAGGCGTGGTTGCGGTCCAGCTTGGAACGGGCCGCGCGCTGGATGATTTTATCCACGGCCTCGCGCATCTCTTCGACTTCTTCGCGGCTGTACACCCCTTTGACCAACAGGTAACCGTTCTCATTGTAAAAATCGACGTCTTCTGGTTTAATCATACCTAGCCTCCTTGACGGCTCCCTTTTCGGGAGAACGATTTCATGCCTGTATTATAGGTAATTCGGGCAGCTGCTGTCTTTGGAGGGAGATGCCATCTTTTTGTCGGATTCGGCCATCGCTTTGGGGAAAGGAGTTCATGAACGATGTACCGCTATCGGGAAAGCCAAAGCCGTCTCAACCGTCTGGCGCTGGTGCTGGGCGGGGACCGCCTGTCGTTCCGCGTGCATTATTGGGGGGCTTCGCCGGGCCATATGGACAATCCGGTCCACAAGCATTCGTTTTTTGAAGTGTGCCACGTGCTGGATGGGGAAGGCATCTACATGGATGATGGGGTGGAATACAGGGTGGGAAAAGGCGTTTTTTTCGTGTCGAGGCCCGGCGTCACGCACCAGATCCGCAGCCGCGGAGGGATGGATCTGCTGTTTGTCGCCTTCGAAACCGACGAGTCCCGAACCGCGCCGGAAGAGCTGGAGCTGTTCCGCAAACTGGCGCTGCAGAAGGAAGTGCTGGTGGAGGACGGCATCGATTCGCCGTCGGCTTGTCTGTGGCGTTCCCTGCTGGTTCCCGAGCGGGAAAGCCGGGCCATCCCGGCGGCCCGGGTGGCGGCACTGGCTCACTCCCTGCTCGCCTCGTTTCCGAATCTGTTCGCCGCGGATGCCCCCGCCCCCCTCCAGGCGCCGGCGAGGTATCCCGCACTTTTGCATCAAGCGAAAATGTTCATCCGGGACAACCTCGATCAGCCGCTGTCCCTCGGGATGGTGGCCGCTTATCTCAACGTTTCGCGGCGCCATCTGTCACGCCTGTTCTCGGAAGGCATTCATGAATCGTTCACCGGCTTTATCCGCAAGGAGAGGGTTCGCCAGGCCGCGCATCTGCTCGGCAGCACGGATTTGTCCATCAAGGAAATTGCGGAGCGGACCGGCTTCGGTTCAGTGCACTACTTCAGCCGCATTTTCGCCAGGGAGCAGAAGCAGACGCCGGGCCGCTACCGCCGCGAGCTGCGGGGACCGTAAAGAAGCCCGTTGGCGGACCCCTGAAGGGCAGATAGCCTGCCCGAACGGCATCATCCATTGGGACGAGGCTATTTGCGCAGGCGTAACGGCGCCTTGCCCAGCCACTCCCGGCGGACATAGTCGCGGCAGGCTTCCGCCGCCAGCTGCAGCTCCTCCGTGCTGCGGGCCAGGATCCGCAGCACGGCCCCGGGGACGATCAGGCGGGTGACGCCGAAGCGGATGTCCCGGGAAGCGCAGCATGCCTGCAAATAGTCGTGGAGGCGGCTGAGCTCGGGCTCCTGCGCCTTCTCGTGCACCGCCAGGACGGAACCGTAATGCGTATACCCTTCGAAAAGATCCCGGTCCCCTCCGTACCTGGCCGGGACGACGGCCAGACGATCGCGCATTTGCAGCTGCCCGCCGATATACAGCTCGGTCAGTGAATCGATGCGGTTGTATGGAAACAAGGCGCCGTCACGACTCCAGCCCGGCGTCCAGGCATCAGAGCAGAAGACGGCCGCTCCCGGCTGCAGCTTCAGGATGGTACGCTGGAAATACCTGGAGCCGGAATATGCGATCACAGGATCCGGAACGATCTCCAGCCAGGCGCCTTCGGCCAGCTCCGCCTCCGTATCGGAACGAACTCCACTGGAAGGCGTCTTGTAGACCTTGGTCGCGGATTGTGTAGTCAGGGTCATCTCGGCGCCCGGCTCAAGCTCCAGCTTCAACCGGTACCGGTCTCCGTCGACGTAGCCGCCGCCGGGATTCATCAGGAACAGCAGGACCTGACCGGATCCGTCCGGGTCGATCGGCCGCGACAGCTTGAAGGCCCCCGTAGCGTAAGCATCGCGGATCACGGTCCGTCTCCCCCGCCTGCAGACGGCCAGCCGCAGCAACCCGGTCTCCTCAGGCACCCGGGTTCAAGCCTTCCAGCAGCACTTCAGTGCGAAGCCAATCCAGCACGGCATCCAGTCCTTCATCCTTTTTCAAATTGGTCAGAATGACGGGACGTCCCGATCTTGCCGCATTCGCTTCGGTCTCCATTACTTCCAGGCTGGCTCCGACATAGGGAGCCAGGTCCGTTTTGTTGATGATGAGCAAATCCGACTTGATCATGCCCTGCCCCCCCTTGCGGGGAATTTTCTCACCCTGCGCCACGTCGATCACATAGATGGAGAAATCGGCCAGCTCCGGGCTAAACGTCGCGGACAGGTTGTCCCCGCCGCTTTCCACGAAAATCAGCTCCACATCCGGGTGTCGGGATACCAGCTCGTCGATGGCGGCGAAATTCATCGTTGCATCCTCCCGGATCGCCGTATGCGGGCATCCTCCGGTCTCCACCCCGATAATCCGGTCCGCGGGAAGCACCCCGTTGCGCATCAGAAATTGGGCGTCCTCCTTGGTATAAATATCGTTGGTCACAACAGCCAGACTCAGCTGTCCGTGAAGCCGGCGGGTCATCCGCTCCACCAGCATCGTTTTTCCGGCCCCTACCGGGCCTCCGATCCCGATTCGGATAGGTTTCACGTTTTGCGCCTCCTTCTCTGATTCAATAAATCAGGACATGAACATTCGGCCGTCCAGCCGCTCGTGGCGAATGGCCGCCATTTCCAGCCCCGGCTGGCTGATGCCGAAATCCTCCGGGGGAAGCTCCGCAATTCTGGCGGGTGCGGAAAGCAGCTCCGGCTGCAGATCGATGAGCAGCCGCTGCCCGTCCGTCTGTCCGAGCGGAATGGCGCGCACTCCGTTCTGGATGAGCGAGGAAACGGCGGCATACGCGTAATGCAGCAGCGCCTCGGACAGCGGAATGCGATAATGGCGGCAGATGACGGCGAAGACGAGAGCCGTCTGTCCGAAGGCCCGCTTCTCCCGGATTTGCGCCGCGTAGGTCTCCAGCTGCGGCAGGCGGAGAAGCTCCCTCGCCAGTTCGAGCATGCGCCGCCCCATGCGGGTTCCGCCGTCCCGCTGTTCCAGCGGGATCGTCTGCACGGTCAGACTGCGGTCTACTTCCAGGAAAGCCTCCTCGTCCTCCGCTTCGAGGGCTTCGCAGGCGAGCCGGAGCGCAAGTCCTTCGTTATAGATCCACTGCTCCAGCAGAAAGGTCCGCAGCCAGGCCGAGAAGGCGCCCCGGTCGCAAATTTTTTCCTCCTGAACGTACGTTTCGAAGCCGTAGCTGTGGGAGAAAGCGCCGGAGGGAAATCCCGTATCGCACAGCTGCAGCAGGATGAGCCGCTTCTCATCCATGGCTGTGTCCGATATGGCGGAACGGCTGTTCCACGACGCGGTCCTCCGCGGTGTAAGGAATCTCCAGCCGCATCAGCAGCTCCTCCAGCAGCCGGTCGTAGGGAACGAGCATTTCACCCTCCCCGAACTGGGCCGGGACATGCCGATTGCCCAGCTGGTGGGCGATCGTTCCCATCTGCCGCAGCGAGACGGGCCGGATGACGAGCAGCCGGTCCGGCAGCACGCTCAGCACAATGGCGTTCCTCTCGCCGAGGTAAAGAATATCCCCGTCGCGCAAATCCTGCGGCTCCCGCAGACAGATGCCGATCTCGGTCCCGTGATCGGTAACCGCGCGCTGGATGCGCTTGACGAGATCGTCGCTGCGGAGGTAAACCTTCTCCACATGCATCTTCCCCAAATCCGTCGTTTCGGTGTTTCCTAGCACCTGTTCAATAATCATGGTTCACTTTCCTCCGTCAAAACAGGAAATAACGCTGGGCCATCGGCAGTACTTCGGCCGGCGCGCAGGCGGCAAGCATTCCGTCGACCTTGACCTCGTACGTTTGCGGATCCACCTCGATGACCGGGGTCTCCCCGTTATGGATCATATCGCGCTTGGACAGCTGCCTTATGCCCCTGACCGGCAGCACGGTCTTGGCCAGTCCCAGCCGCTCGCCAATCCCGGTCTCGAAAGCCGCCCCCGAGACAAAGGTTACCGAAGTGCCCCGGCGCGCCCGACCGTAAGAACCGAACATGGACCGGTACAGAACCGGCTGGGGCGTCGGAATGGATGCATTCGGATCCCCCATCAGGCTGTGGGCAATCATGCCGCCCTTGATGACCAGCTCCGGACGGACGCCGAAGAACGCCGGCTCCCAGACGACCAGATCGGCCAGCTTGCCTGTTTCCACGGACCCGGTGTATTCGGCAATTCCGTGAGTGATCGCCGGATTGATCGTATACTTCGCGAGATACCGCTTGATGCGGAAATTGTCGCCGATTCCGCTGTCCTGCGGCAGCTTGCCGCGCTGCTTTTTCATCTTGTCCGCGGTCTGCCAGGTGCGGAGGATCACTTCCCCCACCCGTCCCATCGCCTGCGAATCCGAGCTGATCATGCTGAATACGCCAAGGTCGTGCAAAATATCTTCCGCGGCGATCGTCTCTTTGCGGATTCTCGAATCGGCAAAGGCGATATCCTCGGGAACGCCCGGATCGAGATGGTGACAGACCATCAGCATATCCAGATGCTCGTCGATCGTGTTGACCGTATACGGCCGCGTCGGATTCGTGGAAGACGGCAGGATATGGGAATAGCCGGCAACCTTGATAATATCCGGCGCGTGACCGCCTCCGGCGCCTTCGGTATGGTAGGTATGGATGACCCGGCCGCCGATCGCCTTCAGCGTCTCCTCGACAAAGCCTCCTTCGTTCAGCGTGTCGGTATGAATGGCTACCTGCACGTCATAGCGCTCGGCCACGCCGAGGCAGCAGTCGATCGCGGCCGCGGTCGCGCCCCAATCCTCATGCAGCTTGAGCCCGATGACGCCGGCGCGGATCTGCTCTTCCAGCGGTGCCGGCGAGGAGGCGTTGCCTTTGCCGAGAAAGCCGAGGTTGACCGGGAATGCCTCGGCCGCTTCCAGCATGCGGTGGATATTCCACTCGCCCGGAGTGCAGGTGGTGGCGTTTGTTCCCGTCGCCGGCCCCGTCCCGCCGCCGATCATCGTCGTCACACCGGACGACAGTGCGGCTTCGATCTGCTGCGGGCAAATAAAATGGATATGCGCGTCGATTCCTCCGGCGGTGACAATCTTGCCTTCGGCGGCGATAATTTCCGTCGAAGCCCCGATCAGCATGGTGACGCCGTCCATCGCCAGCGGATTGCCGGCTTTGCCGATCGACGCGATTTTCCCGTCGCGAATCCCGATATCCGCCTTGTAAATCCCGGAATGATCGAGGATCACGGCGTTGGTGAGCACCAGGTCCATGGCCCCGTCCTCCCGTCCGGCAAGCGGGTGCTGGCCCATTCCGTCGCGGATGACCTTCCCGCCCCCGAACTTCACTTCGTCGCCGTAAACGGTCATGTCCCGTTCAATCACGGCGAACAAGTCCGTATCCGCAAGGCGGATGGCATCGCCGACGGTCGGACCGAACATGTCCGCATACTGCCGCCGGGTCATCTTCAGGCTCATTCGTTCTCCCTCCCGACGGCCAGACCGTTCGTCCTGTTGTTCAGACCGTAGACCTTCCTCTCCCCGGCCAGCTCGACCAGCTCCACCGTTCGCGCATCCCCCGGCTCGAAGCGGACGGCGCTGCCCGCAGGAACATTGAGCCGGAAGCCGAAAGCCTGCTCCCTGTCGAAGCCGAGGGCTTCGTTTACCTCGTAAAAATGAAAATGCGACCCGACCTGTACCGGCCGGTCCCCGCGGTTCACCACCGAAATCCGCACAGTTCGGCGGCCCTGATTGCATTCAATGTCCCCGGACAGCAAAATAAATTCCCCCGGTATCATCCGTTTCACTCCTCCTTCGAATCGTTCGGCGGGCAGCCCGCGGTCTCAGCGGATCGGATCATGGACGGTCACCAGCTTCGTGCCGTCGGGAAACGTCGCTTCCACCTGAATCTCGCGGATCATTTCCGGCACTCCTTCCATAACGTCTTCCCGGGACAAAATCTTCGCGCCTTCCCTCATCAGCTCGGCCACCCTCTTTCCATCGCGGGCGCCTTCTATAATCTCGTAAGTGATCAGGGCAACCGCCTCCGGGTAATTCAGCCTGAGTCCCCGCTCCTTGCGCCGGCGGGCCAGATCCGCGGCGACGACGATCAACAGTTTTTCCTGCTCTCTTGCCGATAGGTTCACTCTTGACTCCTCTCCGTCCGACACTGAATGGGACTTAACGATGTTCTGGCGATAAGAAAATTATAATTTTTTGAACATAAAATGTCAATTATTATTACAATACATATAAGTTTTATTAACAAATTTGTAAAAACACAATTTCCTCGTTGTATTGCGTTATATTATTTTACATTTAATTTTGGTTTTTTAGTCTTCTGTTCCGGATCTGCGACATCCGGCCGCAATTGGACGGTTGAATTAGGGCATGGGCCCAACCTTTCGGGGGGCATGGTACATATATAAGGTATAGTTGAAGATAACGACTTGAAAGGGGGATGGAAATGTCTGTAAGGTCAATCGCACGCCGGACTGTAAAAGCAGAAAATCTGGCCCCGGGAGCGGTAACATTCTCCAAAATCGCCCGCAAAGCGGTAAGATCCAGAAACCTTGCCGCCGGGTCGGTAACCACTTCCAAGATCGTCGGCGGGGCTGTGAATTTGGCCAAAATGGATATATCCAGCGTGGACACCCGCTATGTCCGGAAAGCGGAAGGCTCCTACACAGGGGACGGAACGCTGGAACGCCCCATCAACCTGGGGTTCCGGCCGATCCAGGTTTCCATCACGGCAACGAATGCGCTTGAAAGCTATCTCGCCTTTTCGGAAAACCACTCCCTCAAGCTTGCGGAAACGGCGTCCGTCAGCTTCCAGGTCAGGCTGACGCCGGCCGGTTTCATCGTCGCCGATTCGGAAAGCGGAGGGCGGGAATCCCTTGACGGGAACAACTCCGGTACAACCTATGTTTACATTGCCCTGGGCTGAAACAGGGAGTGACCGAACAATAAAAAAGACGTCCCTCACCCCTGTGAAGGACATCTTTCCCGTAACTAACAGCCATCAGATAGTCCAATCATTCCATTCCCGCTTCCGCTTCTCTGTTTCCTTCAGCCACTGAATGGTGCCCAAAATCGCTTCCGTTCCGCTGTCTCCCGCCGAAAAGGTATGATCCGCCTGGAACAGAATTTCTTTGTCGCATACGCCGTCGCCGCGCGTCCAGAACACTTTCTGGTACAGAAAGCTGTAATCGACCGGAATGACTTCGTCCGCCGTCCCGTGCACCAGAAAGACATCGCCGCCAAAATGTCTGGCTTCCTGAAACGGCTGGTACCGCGTCAGCGATTCGAAGAAAACCGGTTCGAACCGGTAGCCCTGGAACGTTGAAGCTCCGGACGTCACGGTTTCCTCATAAACCCGCTTCCCGCAAATTTTCACGATATCGCTGAACGGATGAGCGACCGGCGCCCAGAGTACGAGGGAACGGACCCTCCGGTCCCGGGCTCCGGTCAAAATCGCCAGGGCGCCTCCCAGGCTGTGCCCCAGCAGGATTACCCGGTTCGGGTCGACGCAGTGGATGTCCAGGGCATAATCGATCACATCGCGGGTCTGCCCGATCATTGAATCGATTCCGCCCGCGCCGTACTCCCCCGTGCTCTCCCCGCAGCCTCCGTAATCGAAGCGCAGCGTCATAAATCCCTCCCTGCTAAGGGCGCGCGCCGCTTTCACGAACAGACGGTCGACGCCGATCCGGCTGCCCAGGAAGCCATGGCAAATGATCACTAGAGGCTGCCGGTGCGGACGGTCCCCCTCCTCATTCTCCGGGTAATGCAGTACCGCCGCCAAATCGAGCGGACCGCTTCGTATCGTAACCTGCCGTTCCACCCTTCATTCCCGCCTTTCCATACTCAGACTATCCATCGTCGAATGATCCTCAATGCTTCATCGTTGCCATTTTTCCCCGGGACATACCCTGAAAGCCAAAATGCCGTGAAAACTAAAAATATATTATTCCAATTAACTTAGTCGGATATCGAAACGGATTTATTCTAGCACCTCCGGCCCCGACTCGTCAATACGATCTTTACGCGGCACTGTCTAATAAAACGATTTCTATCCAAAAAAGCGGCAAACCGCCCCCCCCCGGCCCGGGAAGACGGCCTGCCGCCCGCCGACGTCGGGCGTCTTACACAGCCAGATAGTTGTGCAGGGAGACTTCGTCCAATTCGTCCAGTGTTCCCTGGGCAACGATAGTGCCTTTATCCATGAGGTAAACATAATCGGCCACGCTGCGGACAAAATCGATGCTCTGCTCGACCAGCAGGATCGCCGTACGCTTCGCGGACTTTATGTCGCGGATGACATCCCGGATCTCCCGAACGATCGAGGGCTGGATTCCTTCCGTCGGCTCGTCGAGCAGCAGCAGCCCCGGCCGCGAAGCCAGCGCCCGGGCGAAGGCGAGCTGCTGCTGCTGGCCGCCGCTCAGGTCGCCGCCCTTGCGCTGGAACATCTGCTCAAGCGCCGGAAATTTCGCCAGCGCCTCCGGAGGAAGCGTCCTGGAACGGCTTGCTTCCAGCCCGAGCAACAAATTCTCGTAAACCGTCAGCTGGCTGAAAATCTCCCTGCCCTGCGGCACATAGCCGATGCCTGCCGAAGCGCGGTATCCGGGAGACTTTTGTGTAATGTCCCGTTCGCCGTAAACCACTTTGCCGCTTCTCGCTTTGAGTATTCCCATGATCGTCTTGATCAGTGTCGTTTTGCCAACGCCGTTGCGTCCCATCAGACAGACCACCTGTCCGGGACGGACCTCCAGACTTGCTTCACGGAGCACAACACTTTCTCCATACCCCGATTCAAGCCGGTGCACCGACAGCATCGTCTTCCCTCCTCCCCAGATACACTTCCGCTACGCGGGGGTCGCTTTGTACTTCGTCCATCGACCCTTCTTTCAGCAGCCGGCCCTCGTGCATGACCGTTACCCTGTCCGCAAAACGGCGGACAAACTCCATATCGTGCTCCACGACGAGTACGGCCCGGTCCCGGGCAATCCGGCGAAGCAACTCGCCCGTCTTCCCGGTTTCGGCATCGGACATGCCGGCGACCGGTTCGTCGAGCAGGACGACAAACGGCTGCTGGACGAGCAGCATGCCGATCTCCAGCCACTGCTTCTGCCCGTGCGACAGCCCCCCGGCACGCCGGTCCGCCGCTCCCTCTAGGCCGATCATCTCCAGCATTTCCCGGGTTTCCCGAAGATCCGTTCCGCTTTTGCCCGCAAAGAGGGAAGCGAGCACCCCCCGTTTTTTCTGCCGGGCGAGTCCAATGTTTTCCGCCGCCGTGAGCCCGGCAAAGATCGAAGGAGCCTGAAACTTCCGCCCGATCCCCAGCCGGGCAATCTGGTGCTCCTTCTTTTTCGCCAAATTCACGCTTCCGCGGAATGAGAGCTCTCCCCGGGACGGCTTGACCTTGCCGCAGATCACGTCAAGCAGGGTTGTTTTGCCGGCTCCGTTGGGCCCGATCAGGAAGTGCACTTCCCCGCGCCGAAGCTCGAGATCCATCTGGTTTACCGCTTTGAATCCATCAAATTCAACGGTTACTTTCCTGAGCGAAAGAACCGTAGCTTCCCGTTCGTTCCGGGATGGCATCCTTTTTCCCCCTTTCCAGCCGGTTTACCCCTTGGGCCGCCAAACCCGCCAGCCCTTTGGGCAGGAATATGACAACGACGACGAACAGGGCCCCCAGAAGAAACGTCCAGAATTCAGGGTAGGCTTCGCTGAACACGCTCTTCGAAGTGTTGATCAGCAGCGCTCCGGCAACCGCCCCGATGAGCGATCCGCGGCCGCCGATGGCCACCCAGAGCACCATCTCGATCGACGGCACAATGTCCATCATCGAAGGGGAAATGATCCCCACCTGCAGCACGAACAGCACCCCGGCCAAGCCGGCCAGGCCCGCCGATACCGCAAACACGAACATCTGGTATTGCGCGGGGTCGTACCCGAGAAAGCGAATCCGGTTCTCTCCGTCCCGGATCGCCTGCAGCACTTTGCCGAAATGGCCGCGCACCAGCCAGCGGCAGAGGGCGAATGCGGCGAACAGGGCAAAGACGTTGACGAAGTACAAGGCGGTCTTTACTTCCGGAGCGGCCAGCTGGAACCCCAGCAGCGTGCGGAAGCCCGTAATTCCGTTCGTCCCCCCGGTATAGTTCTGCCGGCCGACAAGCAAGGTTACCGCAATCAGGACCAGAGCCTGGGTCAGAATGGTGAAATAGACGCCCCGGATCCGGTTGCGGAAGGTGAAAAAGCCGAGAAACAAAGCCAGGAGCACCGGAAGCAGCATGGACATCGCCAGGGCGACGCCAAAATGGCGGAACGGCAGCCAGAACCAGGGAAGATGGTCGATACCGCTCCACTGCATAAAGTCGGGGAGTTTGCCGCCGGCCGCGACCAGCTTCAAATGCATGGCCATGCAGTATGCCCCCAGGCCAAAGAAAATACCCTGCCCCAGGCTGAGGATGCCGGTATAACCCCAAATCAGATCGAGACCCAGGGCAACGATGGCGAAGGCCAAAAATTTGGCCAGCAAATTCAAACGAAAATCGGACAGAAAGAGCGGCGCGCACAGCAGGGCGGCCGCCGCCCCTGCATAGAGCGCGGTGAACCTGATTCTGCGCGGCCAGGAAGCCGTTTGCTGCAGCATGCTGTTTTCCTCCTCTCTAATCCAGCGACCGGGAGCGCACGGCCGCAAGCCCCATCGGTTTCCACTGCAAGAACGCGACAATGCCCAAGAAGACAAGGACTTTGCCGATCGAGGCGTTCGTCCAGAATTCCAGGAACGTGTTGGCAAAGCCGATTCCGAAAGCCCCGGCCACTGTTCCGAGCAGCTTTCCGACCCCGCCCAGCACAACAACCATGAAGGCGTCGACGATATAATATGTGCCGAGAGACGGCCCGATCGGTCCGATCAGCGTCAGGGCGCAGCCGGCAATCCCGGCAATCCCGGAACCGATGGCAAAGCTGAGCGCATCCACCCTGCGGGTGGAAATGCCGAGGCATGCGGCCATTTGGCGGTTCTGCATGACGGCCCTCATCCGGCGGCCGGCCGGGCTGCGATAAATGTAAAGATACATCGCGGCGAGCGTAAGCGCGACCAGGCCGAGAATGAACAGCCTTTTGTACGGGAGCACGAGCCCCGCGGCAATCGCCCATCCGCCGTTGAGCCAGCCGGGACTGACAACACCCACGTTGGGCGCGCCAAAAATCGTCCGAGCCAGCTGCCGCAGAATCATCCCGACGCCCCAGGTGGCCAGCAGGCTGTCCAGCGGCCGTTTGTACAGGAAGCGGATCAGCCCCGTCTCCAGCAGCAGCCCGAACAGGAAGGCCGCGGCAAAGGCGGCCGGGATAGCGAGAAGAAAATAGGCGCCGAACCAGGTTTTCGGCAAATATGCGGCAAAGAGATTCTGCAGGATGTAGGTCGTATAAGCGCCGACCATGATCAGCTCGCCATGCGCCATATTGATGACCCCCATCAGCCCGAAGGTAATGGCCAGCCCCAGGGCGATCAATAACAGAATGGAGCTGACACTCAGGCTGTTGAACAGCTGCAGGAAAAGGCCCGTCATCGGAGCGATCCTCCTTTTTTCAGTAATTTCCGGGAGCGGAAACGAAGGGACGGGACGCGCCCGCCTTTGAATCGGGATTATTTGCCACCTCCGCCGATCCCCGGGGCCCAGTCATATCCGGTCAAATAGGGATCCGGCTTGACCGGCTTGGCGGAATTCCAAAGCTCCTTGAACTGGCCGTCCGGCTGCACTTCGCCGATCCGGGCGATTTTGTAAATATGCTGGTTGTCGCCGTCAATCTTTACCTTGCCTTCCGGCGCGTCGAACTCCAGTCCCTTTGCCGCGGCCTTCACTTTATCCACGTCCGCGGAACCGGCTTTCTCAACCGCCTTCTTCCAGAGGTAGACCGCCGTATAGCCGGCTTCGATCGGATCGTCCGTCACCCGGTCCTTGCCGTATTTCGCTTTGTAATTTTCCACGAACTTCTTGTTCTCCGGCGTATCGGTCGTCTGGAAGTAGTTCCAGGCCGCCAGGTGTCCGGCCAGCACATCCGCCCCGATTCCGCGGATTTCCTCCTCCGCCACGCTGACCGAAAGGGTCGTCAGGTCCTTGCTGGTGATCCCGGCATCCTTCAGCTGTTTGAAGAAAGCCACGTTGCTGTCCCCGTTAAGCGTGTTGAACACCACATCGGGCTTCGCCTGCCTGATTTTGCTGATGATCGTGCTGTAATCGGTATGGCCGAGCGGCGTGTACTCCTCGCCGACCAGCTCCCCGCCTTCCGCCTTCAGCTGGTTCTTGATGATCTGGTTGGCTGTGCGGGGAAAGACGTAATCGGAACCGAGCAGATAAAATTTCTTGCCGCGGTTTTGCAGCAGCCAGCTTACGGCCGGCACGATTTGCTGGTTCGTGGTGGCGCCGGTATAGAAGATGTTCGGCGACTTCTCCATCCCCTCATACTGCACCGGGTACCAGAGGAGGCCGTTCAGCTCTTCAAAAACCGGCAGCATGGCCTTGCGGCTCGCCGAGGTCCATCCGCCGAAAACAGCGGCGACCTTGTCCTGGGTCAGCAGCTTCCGCGCTTTTTCCGCGAAGGTCGGCCAATCCGAGGCCCCGTCCTCCACGACCGGAATGATCTTCTTGCCGAGCACGCCGCCGCTGGCGTTGATCTCGTCGATCGCCATCATCTCCGCATCCTTGACGGACACCTCGCTGATTGCCATTGTTCCGCTGAGCGAATGCAGAATGCCGACCTTGATTCCGTCCGCACTCGCCCCCGTCATGCCGGCCGCCCCGCTGTCGGTGCCGGCTCCGGCCGTTCCTCCGTCTGCCGTCTTTCCTCCCGATGCACATCCGGACAGCATCAGGCATACGGCCATCATCATGGCCGTCAGGCCTTTCCAGCTTTTCTTTCGCATGCTCCCCACTCCTCTTCCCGTAAAAAATAAATTTTTCCGAACATTAGTTATGTATAGGTGTATTTATGTTCGTGTTTCATATTATACGACCACAAAAATTTTGTGTCAATATATATTACACAAAAATTGATCAATTCAAAAATTTCCGTAATAATCTGGTGGATATTGTGATTAAATGAAAACATATCTAACACATAATAACATATCACCTTAAAGATTCAACCAATATATCCTGTAAATATGTAATTTTTTATTACATTAATCGACACCTGTTTGTCCGCTTCCCCGGCTCTCTTGGAAAGCGTGAACGCACCGCCGTTGTGCTATAATGAAAAAAAACTGCACTTCACAGTACCGATTCAGGAGGTTGCCTATGGAGAAAACCATGATCATTATGACTCCGCTGAACGAGAATCAGCTCCGGCGGATACAGTCCGCCGCTCCCGGCTGGCGCATTCTTAACGGTAAGGATCGTTCCGCGTGGCGAGGGCATTTGCCGGAAGCGGAAATCATCGGGGGCTGGAACAGGGAGGCTGCGGATGCCTGCCTTGCCGGGGATTCCAGGCTGCGCTGGGTACATAACTGGGGGGCCGGCGTCGACAGCCTGCCGCTGGAGGCCTTCCGGCGCAAAGGGATCCACGTCACCAACTCCAGCGGCGTGCATCCCTACCCGATCTCCGAGACGATCTTCGCCCTGATGCTGGCCTTTACGCGAAAAATCCATACCTACGTCCGCAACCAGGCCGAACGCAAGTGGCACCACGCCAATCTCGGACAGGAGCTGCACGGACGTACGCTCGGCATTCTCGGCGTCGGCGCCATCGGACGCGAGACTGCGCGCGTGGCCAAAGCGTTCGGCATGAAGGTTCTTGGCCTCCGGCGCAGCGGAAAACCGTTGCCGGAAGTGGACCGGATGTACGATTACCGCGGTTTGGCCGAGATCCTTCGCGAGAGCGATTATGTCGTCAACATTTTGCCGCTTACTTCCGAGACTCGCCATGGGATCGGGGAGGAGCAGTTCCGCATGATGAAACCGTCCGCCTTCTATGTCAATGTCGGCCGCGGCCAGACCACCGATACGGATGCGTTGATGCGGGCCTTGACGGAGGGGCGGATCGCCGGCGCCGGACTCGATGTCTTTGAACAGGAGCCCCTGCCGCCCGAACATCCGCTCTGGGCAATGGACAATGTCATCCTTACTCCGCACACGGCCGGTTCGACCATTCATTACAACGATCGGGTTCTGGAGATTTTCCTGCCCAACCTGGAGGCTTACCTTGCCGGAAAGCCGCTCGTGAACAATGTGGTCGACCTGGAGCTCGGGTATTAGCGGTGCGGAACAGAACCTGGCCGGCCGCGGTCGTTATCGCCGGCTGCCTGCTTGCCGCCGGCGGGTGGCTTTTGCAGCAAGGCCATCAGAGCGGCGGGCGAACGCCTCCCCCGACCGGCGAAGGACAGCAATCGCCGGCGCTGCCTCCGAGCAGCGGAGGGCAGCGGCTCCCGGCGCTGCCGGACCCCGGGCGGGCGGGCGCCGATGCTTTGCGAAAGCAAATCGCGGGGATGAGCCTGGAGGAGAAGGTCGGGCAGCTGGTCATCTCCGGACTCGACGGGACCGCCATGGACGACCATGCCCTCGGCCTGATCCGGGACGGGCATATTGGAGGCTTTATACTGTTCAAGGACAATATCCTGAATGCCGATCAGGCCCGGAAGCTGACCGATACGCTCAAGGAAACGAACCGGTCGTTCGGCGGGATTCCATTGTTTCTCGGGGTGGACGAAGAAGGCGGGAGGGTCTCCCGCATGCCCGACGATTATGTCGATCTCCCGACCAACCAGGTGATCGGACAAGCGGACAAGCCGGAGTTTTCACGCGAGATCGGACAGATTCTCGCCCGCGAGGTCGGCTCGCTCGGACTCAACCTGGATTTCGCTCCGGTGCTGGATGTGAACAGCAACCCGCAAAACCCCGTCATCGGGGACCGTTCCTTCGGGGCGGATGCGGAACGGGTCGCAAGCTTGGGAGTCGCGACCATGCGGGGCATTCAGGCAGGCGGGATCGTCACGGCTGTGAAGCATTTTCCCGGCCACGGCGATACTTCCGTCGATTCCCACATCGGACTCCCGGTGGTGCGGCACCCGCTCAGCCGGCTCAGGCGGCTCGAGCTGATCCCCTTCACCGAGGCCGTGCGGAACCAGGCCGACATTGTCATGGTGGCGCACATCCTGCTGCCCCAAATCGATGCGGACGCCCCCTCCTCCCTGTCGCCGAAGATCATCACGGATCTTTTGCGCGAGGAGATGGGCTACGACGGCGTGGTGATCACCGACGATCTGACCATGGGCGCCATCGCCGGCCGGTATGATCCGGGCGAAGCCGCGGTCAAAGCCGTCAACGCGGGAAGCGATCTGGTCCTCGTCTGCCACGACTATGAGAAGGAGAAAGCCGTTCTGGACGCCCTGCTGGACGCCGCGCGGACAGGCAAAATTTCGCAGGCGGCGATCGACCGCAGCGTCTATCGGATTTTGCGCCTGAAGGCCAAATACGGCCTGGCCGACACTCCGGCTAAAGCCGTCTCGACAGCGGCGCTGAACAGCGATATCCGGCAGCTGCTCGACCGGTATATGGGAAACGGCCAAAAATGACGGCAACAGGTTAAACGGACGCCGGCGGACGTCTATTCGGAAACGGATGGAGCCGGAGACATGGAAACAGGGAATTTTGCTCAT
>Ga0310822_100494_pt1 | contig 19054 bp, 16 predicted proteins | sample P4_ome_2_FD_201313 | JGI IMG/M metagenome (GOLD analysis project Ga0310822, IMG submission 201313) | Sorghum-adapted microbial communities from Joint BioEnergy Institute, Emeryville, California, United States - P4_Day56_Rep2 | ecosystem: Engineered > Bioreactor > SSF (Solid state fermentation) >... | reverse complement strand
ATCATCCTCACGGTTTGGATTTTGAAGTCTTTGTCATACTTTTGACTCATCTTCGGACACCTCGATTTTGCTGAATTTATTGTCGCATTCTCGATTCTCGGTGTCCACTATTCAGTCTAGCATCACGGCTCCGGCTCCAATTATGCAATCATCAATAATGGTTATCTGATTTTTAACTACACACCCCATACCGAGCCAAGAGCCACTTTTTATAATAACGCCCCCTCCCAATTTTGAGCCCGGAGAAAGATGTACAAAATCTCCGATAACGCAATCGTGTTCGACAATTGCACCAGTATTTATAATGCATCCTTTACCAATTTCAGCGCAGCAATTGATTATGACTCCTGGCATGATAACTGTACCATATCCGATTTTCACCTGGTCGCTAATTATGGCGCTCGGATGTTTGATAATGGGAAGGGAGGCGCCAAGCTTCTCCAATCGGTGAATATACGTTCTTCTTTTTTCATTATTTCCGATAGCAACCACAAATTCATGGTTATCAACAAACTTATCCATTTCATTCGTAGTTCCTATAACTTCAAGGCCAATTTGACCAGTCAATTCTTTATCGTCTAGAAAAGAAATGGACCGCCATCGGTTCATCTGCTTTGCTATATCTGCAACAACTTTTCCGTGTCCGCCTGCACCAATGATGAGCAACTTATCTTTCATAGGCTCACTCTTTCATGATTACTACCTTGAAAAGGCTCGGCTGTCATATAAGTTTCCGAAGTAATGCCTTCCCGCTTGAACACTTTCATGACCGTCTGAATAATAATCTTCCAATCTTCCCTAAAGGTAATGTTCGACACATACTCGACATCCAGCTTGAACTTCTCTTCCCAACTGATGGCGTTCCGGCCGTTCACCTGGGCTTTGCCGGTCAAGCCGGGACGCACGAGATGCCGTTTCCGCTGTTCTTCATTGTAAAAGTGACTTTATTTTTTTTCTTTGCACATTCTTGTAACCGTCGGTGATGATTCCGGTTTTCAAACCGTTTTGCTTTAGGTACTGAAGACAAGGTATCACATCATCAAAGAAGTCGATCTGAGGATCATGATTTCGATAAATGTCTACCAGCCATCTGACGTCATTCTCGTGATAGGGCATTCCAAACTTGTCAAACATTCGGTTGAACACCAATTTTGAATCAACCGAGAACAATTGATTGAGTGTGTCATAGACGATGGAGCGATCCAATCCGAATTTTTCCGATACAGCTCGGGACACTTTCCGGAAGCCGCTCAACACGTATTGCTTTTCCGATATAAGCGTGTCATCCAAATCAAAGACTACCGCTTTGATACCCATGATTCTTCCTTCATCACTATATTCATGTTCTCATCCAGGCAAATACTTTGGTCAAATCTTAGAAATAGCAGGTTTTCTCTGTAATTTTCGTTGTATTCCAGCTGCTCTCCCATCAACAGGCGGTAAAGATTTTCACATGAATCGGCGCCACTGGTGATGCTCATCGGCGCTCCGCCGCCGAACCTTGGGTTGATTTCGATGAATTCGATTCCCCGCTTTGTTTTGATGCACTGGATGGTAATGGGTCCGATCGGTTTCAATATTTCGAGCAGTCTCTTGACTTCATTGATAATTGCCCGATCTTTGACGATCTTCCCCTTCGAAATCTCTCCGCTGCGCGTGGCCAGCCTCAATCTCGGCACTATGGTAATGACATTGCTTTGAAAGTCCAGGAACGCATCAACCGTGTATTCTTCGCCTTCGCTGAACTCCTGGATGATCGGTGACCTTACAACTTTGCGATACAACTCAAGCTCACTTGCATTGTTGACCTTATAGGCTTGTATGCTGGAACTTCCATCTTTCGGTTTGATAAAGAGGGGAAAGCTCATAGCTTCGGTTGCAGAAAGCTCTTCTTCCGACAGCATTTTCGGGACAAGGAAATTGTGCTCTTCCAGGAAAGATTGGGTCCTCGTTTTGTCTCGACAAATCTCCACCACACGAAAATCCGAAACAAGCAACTTGGCATGGGTTTGCGATTCGATCGTTTCTTTGTTTTTCGACAAAAGCAACAGTTCCGTATCGATGGTGGGAACGATCAAGGCAATGTGGTCCCGGTTGCACAATTCAACAATTGCATTTATGTAATGGGGATCCGATATCCTCGGAACGACCTCACCCTTGTCGGCAAAGTACAGCGCCGGGGCGGTTTCCTGGCAATCAACCGCAACGATCTTGCTTTTTAGATTCAATTTTTTGGATGCGTTCCTGAAGCATTGAACCAGTTCAACCCGTCTTCCTGCACTCAACAGCAAAATGTTGTAATTGTTCATAGCGCCCTCATGCCCTCGTTCGATGATCCCGTAAATTCTTCCATCGTGGCGTGCGTTTTGCTGCTGATCCCTCTTCTGGCAAACACCTGAAAAACTGTTTTGAAGATGATTTGCCAATCCTGCAGAAATGTAATGTTGGATACGTATTCCGTGTCCAGCTTGAATTTTTCTTCCCAACTGATGGCGTTGCGGCCGTTGGCTTGCGCTTTGCCCGTCAATCCTGGTCGCACGAGATGACGCTTCCTCTGTTCTTCATCGTAAAGGGGCAAATATTGGATCAAAAGAGGTCTCGGTCCCACAATGCTCATGTCCCCCTTCACGATGTTCCACAGCTCCGGCAATTCATCAAGGCTGGTGGAGCGGAGAAAACGTCCAAACCTTGTCAAACGTTCATGGTCGGGCAACAACCGACCGTTCTCATCTTTGGCATCCGTCATTGTCCGGAATTTGTAGATGTAAAATATCTTTTCGTTCAGTCCCGGCCTCGGTTGTTTGAAAATGACCGGGCTGCCCAGGTTGATTCTGACCAAGATGGCAATGATCAGCATGATCGGGCTAAGCAGGACAAGCGCGAGCAAAGACAACAGAAAATCTTGCGGCCTCTTGATATATGTCTCATAAAACCCCTTGTCGCGATTCATCAATTACCACAACCCTTTGACAATGCTGATCACACGTGCCAAATCTTCATCCGTCATCTTCGTGTCGCTTGGGAGGCAGATCCCGTTTTCGAACAATTGCCCGGAGACGTCCGTGCCTGTGGAGATGAAATCATAGTTTTCGTACAACGGCTGAAGATGCATCGGCTTCCAGAGCGGCCGCGATTCGATGTTTTCGCAGTCGAGGGCAGCCATCACATCGCCGGGACGAACGGGGCCGGTCAGGATCATGCAGCTCAGCCAATAGTTGGGTTCGTTCCATTCATTGATCGGCATGAACCGGACGCCTTCGAGCCCGCCGAGTTCTCTCCGGTAGGTTTCAAAAATGGCTTTCTTCCGTTCGATGCGCTGTTCCAGCACTTTCAGCTGTCCCCGGCCGATGCCTGCCGAAATGTTGCTCATCCGGTAATTGTAGCCGAGTTCGCTGTGCTGGTAGTGCCTCGCCGGATCCCGGCTCTGGGTGGACCAAAACCGTACCTTCTCCACCATCTCCCGGTTGCGGGAAACCAGCATGCCGCCGCCGGATGTGGTAATGATTTTGTTTCCGTTAAAAGAAAAAATGCCAAAATCGCCGAAGGTGCCCGTATATTTCCCCTTGTACAACGTTCCCAGGGATTCAGCAGCGTCTTCGATGAGTGGCACATGATAATGTCGACAAAGTTCCATAATCGGATCCAAATCCGCGGCCAAGCCGTACAGATGGACCACGATAACGGCTTTTGTCTTTCCCTTGTATTTTTCCAGGGCTTGTTCCAACGCTTTCGGGGACATGTTCCACGTTCGTTCATCCGAGTCGACAAACACGGGAAAGGCATTCTCGTAAAGAATCGGATTGGCCGATGCCGCGAAGGTGAGCGATTGGCACAGGACCACGTCCCCCGCCTTCACGCCAGCCGCTTTGATGGCCAGGTGGATGGCCGCCGTGCCCGAAGAGAGGGCGGCGGCGTACGGCGATCCGATTTTTTCCGCAAATTCCCGTTCGAAGGCATCGACATTGGGGCCGAGCGGAGCGATCCAGTTTGTGTCGAATGCTTCCTTGATATATTTCATTTCGTACCCTTCACTGCTCATGTGGGGGGAAGACAAATAGATTTTCCCGGTCATGTCAAATCCAACTCCGCATGCCAGCCGGTTGCATCGGCCGATTCGGCAGATTCGCTGAAAGTTTCCAATTTTGAAGATTCTATTTTATTTATTTTATATGTAGGAACAATTTGTTGCAAGATCTGTCGAATTTCTGTCGGATTTTCCCGCAGCGCCTTGGACAACAGATGCAATTCTTCTTCCAATTTGACAGGGTCGTGGTTGCCCGGCTGTCCGATGAAAATCCGGTCGTGTTTCGTGCTGGTCAATCCTTCCTCGGCGGTCAGCATTTCCTCGTACAGCTTCTCGCCGGGGCGGATGCCGACATATTGGATTTCGATGTCCCTGCCCGGCTCAAATCCGGACAGGCGGATCAAATCCCGGGCGAGATCGTCGATTTTCACCGGCTTGCCCATGTCCAGAAGGAACACTTCCCCTCCGGTGGCGAAGGCGCCGGCCTGGATGACGAGCTGGCTTGCTTCCGGAATGGTCATGAAATAGCGGACCATTTCCGGATGGGTGACGGTCACCGGGCCGCCCTTTCGGATCTGTTCCTTGAACAGCGGAACCACGCTGCCGCGGCTGCCGAGCACGTTGCCAAAGCGGACGGCCGCGAAGATGGTGTCGCTTTGCTTGTCCAACGCCTGGATGATCATTTCGGCGATGCGTTTGGTCGCTCCCATAATGCTGGTCGGATTGACGGCTTTGTCGGTGGAGATCAGGACGAACCGCTCCACCCCGTACTGGTGCGCCAGTTCCGCCACATTTTTGGTGCCGAAAATGTTGTTTCGGACGGCTTCCTCCGGATGATATTCCATCAGCGGAACATGCTTGTAGGCGGCGGCATGGAACACCACCTGCGGACGGTACCGCTCGAACACCTGCTCCATCCGTTCCCGGTTTTGCACGTCGGCGATGACCGCTTCCCGCGGGAGGTTGGGGAACGTTTCGGCCATCTCCCGGTCGATCTGGTAAATGCTGTGCTCTCCCCGGCCGAGAAGGATCAGTTTGCCGGGCTTGAACCGGGCAATCTGGCGGCACAGCTCCGAGCCGATCGATCCTCCCGCGCCGGTGACGAGTACCGTCTTTCCCTCCAGGTAACCGGCAATGCCCTCCAGCTGCAATTTCACCGGTTCCCGGCCAAGCAGGTCCTCCACGTCCACGTCGCGCATCTTTTGCAGGGACACTTGACCTTCGATCACTTGTTCGATGGGCGGAATGATCCGCAATTTGGCGTTCGTATGTTTGCTGATTTCGAGGATTTCCGCGATTTGCGAGCGGGACGCGGATGGAATCGCGATGATGATGTCATCGATCTTGTATTTCTGGGCCAATTCGATGATCCTGCCCCGCCCGCCGGCCACCGGGCAACCGTTTACTTGCTGCCCGTGCTTCAACGGATCGTCATCGATGAAACAAACCGGAGACATGTCCAGCTTCTCGTTCTTTTTCATTTCCTTCGCAATCAAAACCCCGCAGTTTCCCGCGCCGATAATCATGGCTCTCCGTTTCTTGGGCTTCCGGCCGGCATAACCGTCCGTCAAGATCCGCATGGCCAGCCGGCTGCCGCCCGTAAGCAGCAGGATCGATTCGAAGGTTCGCACGAACACGGAAAACGGCACACTGCCTTCCACCAGCAATGAAACCCCGATGTAGGAGACGACGCAGGATATGACAACGGCTTTGATGATCGAAACGAGTTCTCCGATGCTGGCATAGCGCCAGGCGCGGTTGTAAAGATGGAATGTCTGCATCATGATCAATCCGGCCGCTGTCGTAAAGACGCCGTAAAGCAACATTTGGTCCCATCCCGGAAACGGCCCTCCGTCCCAGTGATAGAACAGATAGGAAACTCCGACACTGGACAGCATAAACAAACCGTCCAGTCCCATCAACAGCCATGTTCGATGTTTGCCGTTCAAACACAACCCTCCCGACACGTCTGGTCACGGCTTGGCGATTCAACCGAACATCGTTTCGTTTTATCGTGCGGCTGCATGGCAACTGGTCAATCCCGTTCCGGATGGGAGCCGTAATAGTAGCTGTAATAATAATGTTCCGATTCTTTGTGGATGACGTTGTTGAGGATGACGCCAAGAATCCGGGCGTTGACCTGTTCCAGGTTGGCTTTGGCCCTGAGGGCGATTTGCTGTCTGACTTTTCCGGAATCGATGACCAAGAGGACTCCGTCACTCAGGGAAGAGACGATTTGTGCGTCGGTCAGGGCCAGCACCGGTGGTGTGTCGATGAGAATCATGTCGTACTTCCCGCGCAATTCCTCCACCAGGGCGGCCATTTTCCTGGATCCCAACAGTTCCGACGGATTCGGCGTAATCGGGCCCGAGGGAAGAAGATGCAAATCAGGGACGAACGTCTGGCGGACGGCCTGCCCGATTTCGGCATTATTCGTCAAAATATCGGTCAATCCAATCTTGTTTGACACATGAAAAATGCGATGCAATACCGGCTTGCGGAGGTCGCTGTCAATGAGCAGCACCTTCTGGCCCGCCTGGGCGTATGCCACCCCCAGGTTGCTGATGGTGGTGGATTTCCCCTCACCCGGTCCCGCGGACGTCACCAGGATTGTTTTGATCTCGCTGTCCACGGAGGAAAAACTGATGTTGGTGCGCAGCGTCCGATACGCTTCAGAAACTGGAGAACGCGGATTGAAAGCCGTCACAAGCATTCGTTTGACGGAATTCCGGTTAGTTGAAAGTTGGGGCATGTCGGGCATCCTCCGCTTTCTTCTTTTTCTTGGCCGGGGCGGTTTCCGCATCTTGCGGACTCATCTTCGGAATCATCGCCAGGGTCGGCAATTGCAAAAACTCGAGAACGTCCTGCTCCGTCTTGATCGAATCGTCCAAGTATTCCAGCAGGAACACCAGACCCATTCCGACCATCAAGGCGACAACAAAACTGATGGCGATGTTCAGAAGCGGTTTCGGATAGACCGGTGTCGGGTGGGCGGCCGGTTTGGCATAACTCAGAATGGAGACGTTGTCCACGGCCATGATGGACGGAATTTCCCGTACGAACACTTCGGCTACGGCATTTACCGTCTCAATCGCGCGCATATAATCGGTGTCCCGGATGGACAGCGTCATAACCTGGGTGTTGTTGACCGAGCTGACCTTGATGCTCCGAATCAGCTCATCGGCCGTATAACCCAGTTGCGGATTGCGTTCCACCACTTTCTCCATGATCGCTTCCGTCTTGATGATTTCCTTGTAGGTATCGATCAGGCGGATGTTCAAATTGACGCTGTTCAAATCCAATTGGTCGGCCGAATCGCTTTGTTTGTTGACGATCAGCTTGGCGGACGCCTCATATTGCGGCTCAATGAGCAAATAGCTGACCAATCCGGTGGCGGTGCAGGCGACGATGACCAAGACGGCCAATACCCAGAAACGTTTTTTCAACATGTACAGGTAGTCTCTCAAATCCAATTCCTTATGCAAATCAACAGCCTCCATACACGGAACGATTTGATGGGACAGAGCAGAAAGAAACTGGCAGCATCAATCGTTGAGGTTCCCGAGAACCTCTTGGAATTTTTCCTCTTTGACAGCTTCGTACCGATCCCAATACCAATTCACCACATCGGTCGGGTATCCGTTTTCCGAAAGGCGGTCGGACAGTTCTTGCATGATGGCGTCAAATTCGGCGTCACATGCCGCGAGTTCGGCCCACCCATCACTGATCAGCCTGCTGCGTTCGTCCTTGTTTGAAGAAGCCTTGTATTGGTCAAACAGGCTGTTCATCCGTGACTCGCACTTCGATTTGAGGGAAGAAATCTTGCTTTCCGCCTGCCTTTTCAGTTCATCGGCAGTCGGTTTTTGCACGGACGAACCGCCCCCGCCTCCGGCGGCGGGGAGGGGGAGGGTACCGGCGGAATCCCCGCTTTGGGCAGCGTCTTGTTCCCCGCTCGGCTCGTCCGGCCCGCCAACTTCGTCCTCCGGCAGGATGGGCGGCAGAGCGACGCGGACGGTCTTCGCCGCCTGATCCCATTCCACGGGATAACCCAGCGCGTCGGCCAGGAAACGGACCGGAACAAACAGCCGATTGTTGAGCATGATCGCTTCCATGCCCGGCGGGGTTTCCACCTTCTCACCGAAAAGGTCGTAGGTAACGGGGATCAACACGGCGGAAACCGACCGGAGGGTTTCACGGGCAATGCCCGCCTCCGCCGCCTGGCGTGCGCGATTCCGGTTTTCTTCGTTGTCGCTTTCGATGGCGGCTTGCTCATCCCGTGTCGGCGTCCGGATGGCGACCGTCCTGCTCTTGCCGTCCCAGGAAACCGACAGGTTGAGGGAGTGGGCCACGAAACGAAGCGGCAGATAGGTTCGATTGTTGTACAGAAAGCCCTGTTGGTCCTCCGGCGGAGCGTACTGGACATCCCCGAAATAATAGGTGATCGGCAAATAGCGGACCCTAATGGCCGGCGCGGCCGCCGTCGCCGCATTCACCATCAAGCAAAACAGAACAATTCCCGCCGGGACCAACCATCTCCATCGCTTTCGGGTCACGGCTCATCCCTCCCTATCCTTCTTGCGCATGTTTGTGAAAATCCGCCCGCCGGCGGAAAAAAATCAACCCTCCTCCGGAACTAGAGGAGGATTGACGTTATGACCGTGAAAGTTGCCTGATCAACGCAGATCCAACAGTTTCTTGATGACGACCGCCGCTTCGGCACGGGTGGCGTTCCCCTTCGGATTCAGCTTGCCGCCCGACCCGATCATGACTCCTTCGGCTGCCGCGAGTGCCACATCTTGTTTCAAGCCTGCATAGACAAGCCCGTTGTCGCTGAACGCCGAAAGCGTCTCGTCGGCATTGGCCACCCGGCTGTAACCCAACTGGTTGACCAGGACGCGCCCGATCATGGCCGCCATCTCTTCCCGCGTGATGGAGCGATTCGGGTTGAACAGCCGGTCTTGCGCGATGATTCCCTTGCTGACGGCAACCGAAACATACGGATAATACCAATGGTCCGCTTCCACGTCGAGGAACGGTTCCGTCGCCTTCGCGTCGGACAGGCTGAGTGCCGTCACGAGCATTTTCACGAACTCGGCGCGGGTTACGTTATCCTGCGGACGGAAAGCGCCCTTGCCGTCGCCGACGATGATCCCTTTGGACGCCGCGGCCGCGATGTAGGGGCCGGCCCAGCGTTCCACCGGAGCCAGGTCGTTGAACGTCACACGGTTTTCCACGACAACATAGGAGGACAGGCTGTCGCGCAGACCGTTGACCGTGCCGGACGCTTGATCATAGATCCCGACGAAATAGATCAGTTGGTCGCCGTCGATTTTCGCCAGCGTCAGCAAATCCGTATTGAATTGTCCGGCATTGGCCACCGGCAGGCGCAGTTCAACCGGTTCGGCGAAGGAACGGATGACGGTGCCGTCTTTCACGATTTCAACGTCGTAAACATCGGATGCGACGCGACGATCCTTCAGGGCTTCCTCCCCGGTCGCCGGTTTCTTCACCAGTTTCACGATACCGCCTTCCGGCAACGCGGCCGGAGCAACGACAATTTCCGCACCGCCTACCGAAATGGCGATCCGGTCGACACCGGCGTCGGCCAGTCGGGCGACCAAATCGGCGTCAAGTTCGATTTCCGTCCGATCTGCCGACACTTCACCCAGGTCGATGGTAAGTTCGAAGGCCGCCGTGCGGCCGCCGACCGACTCCAGCAATCCGTTCAGCTCATCGACGGTTTGCTTCGCTTCCTTGGCCAGGTTGACGATGGTGTAGGCGTTCAAAACCGTCCTAGCCACGCCGTCGTCGTCCACACTCACCGTGACCGGCACAACCGCAAGTTCTTTGATCGCCTTCGCAACTTCCTTCTCCACGTCCCGGACCTGCTGCCTCAATTCGGATTCCGGCAGCTGGGCCAGCTGTTCGTTCAGTTCATTCAGTTTTTCCTTGACTTCCGTAACCGACTCCGGTACGGCAATCGCCGGTGCGATCGCGCCGCCGCCCTGTGAAGCGTGTTGCAGGGTAATGGTTCCGCGATAAATGATTCCGTTCCGGAAGATTTCTCTGGCTTGTACTTTGACGGTGGCGGAACCGGTTCCGGTCAGTTTGAACTGGCCGTTCTCAAAGGCAACGCCCGTGCCCTCAATCACTTCCCAGGTGAGCAGCGAGTTGTAGATGGTTTTATCCTTCACTTTCAAGGACGGCTTCAGGATACCGTTTCTTCCCGTCGTGGATTCGAGCGAAGCTTCCGAACGAATGTACGCATAGACGAAGGATTTGATGATGCCGTTGGCCGTTTCCCGATCCACGAGGTTATAAAATTCGTTCATCACATCGCCGATCACTTCGGCCATCCGGTCCCCGCCGCTTTGTCCGGGAGCCGCGGCTTTGGCAGCCAGTCCCTTGAGCACGGCGCTCACTTCGTCATCGGATTGGTTCACCACTTGGGCGACCGCCCGGCGCGCCATCGAGATGCCCAGATCCACGAAGGATTTGTTGGAATCCAACATGTCCAAATACGTGTCCACGTTTCCGAAGGCGTGGTTTTCAACGGCTTCGACGAACGCTACCAAATCCGCGTATCCCGGCGTTGCGTCCGCATCGCCAAGCCGGGCCAACGTTCTCATTGTATCTTTGAATGGTTCATCCGCCAGTTTGCCGCGGATTTCATTTTCATCGTAAGGAAGCGTCAACAGGTCAAAGACCAGGTTGGTCAAATCATTCTCGAATTTGGCTGTATCGGAAACAAGGTTTTGATAATCGTCAATGCCCTTCAGAAAATCGATCAACGGTTGGACGACAAGTTTCTTGTCGGCATCGCCGATTCCCCTCAAGGTGGTCCTTGCTTGACTGATGGTTTCCCGTTCATCCTCAAAAAGATGATCGGTGACCTTCTTCACCTTGCCAATCAATTGATCCACAGGTTGTGTGCCCGCATCAGCCGCCAACACCGTGGCGACTCCACCGAATGCAAGACAAAACGCGATGAGCAAACTGATTCCCTGTCTTACAAGTTTCATCTGCAAACCTCCCGATGTCTGATCTTGGTTGACTGCAATGGTTAAGGACATATCAAAAAGCGCATTCCTGCGCCTGTCCCCGCAACATGAAACACGAATGCGGTTGTCTTGTTGTCCATTTTCGCAGCCGATATGGAAAAGCGCACCTCTATTCCCATTTCAGCTGAGAATCGTAACAAAAAATCGGGCCAACATCTGTGACGCAATTCTCCAATTTTCATAATTGGGGCAGGATAATGCGGCGTGGTCACACTTTCTCCACACAAAAAAAAGAATCCCGGAATTCTCCGGGCTTCTTTGTTCATCATCCGCGAGACAGCCCTTTCATTTCATTCCAACGGCCAGGGGACCGCTTTGCTTCAATCCGGCCGAGTCGGGCAACTTTGTGGACTCCATCCCTTCCATTCTTTCCATTTCTTCCATTCCTGCCGCTCTTTCCGGTCCTTCCACATCCGGATTGCGGAAGGTCGGAACGAGGTGGTGCAGGAGGCGGCGGATGGCCGCCTGGCCTTCGTTTACGGCATTCGCCATCTTGTTCAGTTCGAGTTCCAGCTGCGTTTTGTCATAATCGCCGGGCTGACCGACAAAGATCCGGTCATGTTTCGTGCTGGTCAGCCCCTCCTCGGCGGTCAGCAGTTCTTCGTACAACTTCTCGCCGGGACGGATGCCGATATAGGTGATTTCGATGTCCTTGCCCGGCTCGTAACCGGAGAGACGGATCAAATCCCGGGCCAGGTTGTCAATCTTTACCGGCTTGCCCATATCCAAGACGAACACTTCTCCCCCGGTGGCATAGGCGCCGGCCTGGATAACCAGCTGGCTTGCTTCCGGGATGGTCATGAAGTAGCGGATCATTTCCGGATGGGTGACGGTTACCGGACCGCCGGATTTGATCTGCTCCTTGAACAGCGAAATGACGCTTCCCCGGCTGCCCAGCACGTTGCCGAACCGGACGGCCGTGAAGATGGTTTTGCTGTGCTTGTCCAGGCTCTGGATGATCATCTCGGCCACCCGTTTGGTGGCCCCCATGATGCTGGTCGGATTGACCGCTTTGTCGGTGGAAATCAGCACGAAACGCTCGGCCCCGTATTTGTCCGCGCATTCCGCCACGTTCTTCGTGCCGAAGACGTTGTTCATGACGGCTTCTTCGGGATTTTTTTCCATCAGCGGAACATGCTTGTAGGCGGCGGCATGGAACACCACCTGCGGACGGTACCGCTCGAACACCTGCTCCATCCGTTCCCGGTTTTGCACGTCGGCGATGACCGCTTCCCGCGGGAGGTTGGGGAACGTTTCGGCCATCTCCCGGTCGATCTGGTAAATGCTGTGCTCTCCCCGGCCGAGAAGGATCAGTTTGCCGGGCTTGAACCGGGCAATCTGGCGGCACAGCTCCGAGCCGATTGATCCTCCCGCGCCGGTGACGAGTACCGTCTTTCCCTCCAGGTAACCGGCAATGCCCTCCAGCTGCAATTTCACCGGTTCCCGGCCAAGCAGGTCCTCCACGTCCACGTCGCGCAACGTTTCCAGACTGACTTTGCCGTTGATCAACTGTTCCAGGGGCGGAATGATCCGCAATCTGGCGTTCGTGTTCTTGCAGATTTCGATGATTTCGGCGATTTGGGCCCTGGGGGCGGACGGCATGGCGATGATGATTTCGTCGATCCGGAATTTCTCGGCCGTCTCGACGATTTTGTCCCGGCCGCCGACCACCAGGCAACCGTTGACCTGTTGCCCGTGTTTGAGCGGATCATCGTCGATGAAACATACGGGATACAGGCCCAATTTGGCGTTGAACTTCATTTCCTTCGTGACCAGCACGCCGCAATCGCCGGCGCCGATGACCATCGTCCGGCGTCCGTTGTACTCGCGCTGCGAATAGTTGTCGGTCAGGATTCTCAAGAGCAAACGGAATCCGCCGGTGAGAAGCAATGTCGAATCGAAGGTGAACACAAACACCGGCAAAGGCACGATGCCGCCTGTAAGCGGAAAAACGGCAGCCCAGGAGGCCGCGCAGGCGATGCTGACGGCTTTGATGACCGAGATCAGTTCGCCGATGCTGGCATAGCGCCAGGCCCGGTGATAAAGTTTGTAATGATTCATCATCGAGATGCCGATGACGACCGACAACGCTCCATACAGGGAAATTTGTTTCCAATCCGGCGCCGTATGGCCGCCCCGGTAATGAAACAGATATCCCAGACCGACGCTGGACAGGATGAACAGGCTGTCCAGTCCGATCAAGATCCATTTGCGATGTTTGCTGATCACGATGGCTTCACCCCGACTCATTCAAACAATAAGGCAGACGTTCCACGTTCTCCGCCGTCCGGATTGATCCCGTTTCCCGGTTGTTGTTCCATTCCCCGGTCCGTGCCGCGTTCTCGCGTTGAAGTCGCCGTGGGCCATTTTATTCCGATCGCGTGTCGCTGTAATAGTAGTTGTAGTAGTAGTAGTAATAATCGTGCTCTTTGTGGGTGATGTTGTTGAGGACAACCCCGAGAATGCGGGCGTTTACCTGCTCCAGGTTCGCTTTGGCCCTCAGCGCAATGCTTTGCTTCACCTTGCCGGCATCAATCACCAGCAGCACCCCGTCGCTGAGGGATGAAACGATTTGCGCGTCCGTAAGGGCGATGATCGGCGGCGTGTCGAGAAGGATCATGTCATATCGTCCGCGCAATTCTTCCATGATGGCGGCCATTCGCTTGGAACCCAACAGTTCCGAGGGATTCGGCGGCGTAGGCCCCGATGTGATCAGATGCAAATTGGGCACGCTGGTCGTCCGGATCGCCTGCAGCGGATCGGCGCCGCTTACGAGCAGGTCGGTCAGGCCAAACCGGTTTGACACATGAAACAGGCGGTGCAGAACCGGCTTGCGCAGGTCGCTGTCGATGAGCAGCACCTTCTGGTCCGCTTGGGCGTACGTCACCGCCAGGTTGCCGACGGTGGTGGACTTTCCTTCTCCCGGTCCGGGAGACGTAACCATGACCACCTTCACTTCCCTGTCCACCGACGAAAAGCGTATGTTGGTGCGAAGCGTCCTGTACGCTTCGGAAATCGGCGACCGGGGATTGGTGACGGTGATCAACATTCGCTCAGAAGAAGGGTGTGGCATGGTTGACGTCCTCCGCTTCCTTCGTGGCCTCCATACGGACAGCTTCAGCCTCCGCTTCGGCTTTTTTCAACCTGGGGATGGTCCCCAGCGTGGGCAGCTGCAAAATGGCGGCCACATCCTGTTCCGTCTTGATCGTATCATCCAGATATTCCAGCAGAAACACCAGCCCGATGCCAACCATCAGGGCGACGACGAAGCTGATGGCGATATTCAGGATCGGATTCGGGTAAACGGGTTCCGGATCGTCCGGAAGCTTGGCTTCATTCAAAATGGAGACGTTGTCCACCGTCATGATGGACGATATTTGCTCCGTGAACACGTAAGCGACGGCATTCACCGTTTCAACCGCCCGTTTGTAGTCGGGGTCACGGATGGATAAGGTCATCACTTGTGTGTTGTTGACGGAACTGACTTGGATCTTGCGGATCAGCTGTTCGGGGGTATAGCCCAAATCCGGGTAATCTTCCACCACCTTGTCCATGATGGCGGCCGTCTTGATGATTTCCTTGTACGTGTCGATCAGCCGGATGTTCAAATTGACGGTGTTCAGGTCCAATTGATCGTTTGGATTGTATTGCTTGTTGACGATAAGTTTGGCGGATGCTTCATATTGCGGATCAATGACCAGATAACTGACCAAACCGGTGATGATGCAGGCGACAATGACGATGACGGCAAGGATCCAGAAACGCTTTTTCAAGATGTGCAGATAATCCCTCAGATCAAGTTCCATTTGCAAATCTGTGTCCTCCAATTGATTGGGCATTTTTCGGATTGGCGCCGATGTTGCAAAATCCGTGAATGTCGGAATTACAGTCCAACCCTCTTGCGCGCCTCATCTTTGATCGCTTTGTATTGATTCCGATACTCATCGATCACGTCGGTCGGGTACCCGTTTTCGGCCAGTTTGCCGGCCAAATCCTGCATGATCGACTCGAATTGGGCATCGCACCAGGCCAATTCCTCCTCCCCCTGTTTCAGCAGATGATTGATCGCATCCTTCCCGAGTGAAGGATCGTATTGGTTGAGCAACGCGTACATGCGGGATTCGCATTCCGCCTTGAGGTTCGCCAGCCGATTTTCCGTCTGGCGTTTCAGCTCTTCGTAAGACGGTTTTCCCCCGGACGGCGAAGGACCAAAACCGCCTCCGGATGGCGGAACGGCCGTACTCCCTTCCCGGCCGCCCTTATTTCCGTTTTCCACCGCCCTGTCATGATCCGGTGCGGCGGTTTCCCGCTTCACGTCCACCAAGGACGGGGAATCATCCGTCTCAAAAGCCGGCGGCAAATTCACTCGAACAGACTTGTCCGCCTGGTCCCAGGTGACGGGAAATCCCATCAACGTCGCCACCAAACGGAGAGGCACGTACAACCGGTTGTTGATCATGATCGCTTCCATGCCGTCCGGCGTTTCCACTTGTTCTCCGTAAAAGACATAGGTCACTTTGATGAAAAGAACGGAAGCCGAACGAACGGCGGAGCGGTCGCCGGACGTCTCCCGAGCCTGCCCGGCTTGAATCGCGCGGGTCCGGTTTTCCTCGTTGTAGGCGTCGATGGCGGCCTGCTCCCGGCGCGTGGGCGTGCGAATCGTCACCGTACGGTTCTCCGCGTCCCAGGAAACCGCCTGGTTCAGGGAATGGGCGACGAAACGCAGCGGCAGGTAAATCCGGTTGTTGTACAGGAAACCTTGCTGATCCTCCGGGGGTGCGAAGGATTCATCCCCGAAGTAATAGGAAATCGGCGAATAATGGAGCGTAACGGCCGTCCGCGCCAAGGCGGATGCCGATTCCGCAAGCAGGCAGGCTGACAGCAAAACCGCAAGAATCAGAATCGTCCGGCGTAACCGGCGCACGGTCGTCCCGCTCCTTTCCATCCTGATCCGTTCCGCTTTGAAACCGGCTTGCATCCGAAAAAAATCAACCCTCCTCCGGACCAAGAGGAGGATTGACGGGTATGTCCCAGGAAATTCACCCTATTGGCGAAGGTCCAGAAGTTTCTTGATCACCACGGCCGCCTCGGCGCGGGTGGCGGTTCCCTTCGGATTGAGTTTGCCCTGCGAACCGACCATGACTCCCTCCGCAACCGTTACGGCCACATCCCGTTTCAACACATTCGAGACAAGCTCCGCATCGCTGAACGCGATGAGAATCGCGTCGGCGTCGCTGATCCGCTTGGCGCCCAGGTGGCTGACCAGGGCCCGGCCGATCATCGCCGCCATCTCTTCGCGGGTGATGGACCTGTTCGGATTGAACAGCTGACCGTCGGCCACGACGCCGTTTTTGACGGCGACGGTTACATACGGATAATACCAATGGTTCGGCTCAACATCGGCGAAGGACTCCTTCGCGTCGCGGGCGTACAGGCTGAGGGCGGACACCAGCATCTTCACGAACTCGGCGCGCGTCACGTTGTCCCGCGGACGGAAGTTGCCCTTGCCGTCTCCGACAATGATTCCCTTGGCCGCCGCCACTTCGATGGAGCGGCCGGCCCAGCGTTCCACCGGAGCGATGTCGTCAAATGCGACTTTGTTCTCCACGACGACGTAGGAGGACAGCCCGTCGCGAAGCCCGTTGACGGTGCCGGTGGCCGGATCGTAGATGCCCACATAGAAGATCAATTGGTCGCCCTCGATCTTGGCCAGGGTCAAAAGATCCGTATCGAATTGCTTCGCCTTGTTCACCGGAATGCGCAGTTCGATCGGCGCCGCGAAGGCGCTGACGGCGTTTCCGTCTTGCGCGAATTCAAATTCATAGACATCGGAAGCAATCGGCCGGTCCGTCACTTGTTCCGCCTCTTCGGCCGGCTTCTTCACCAGGTTCAAGGTGGCGCCTTCCGGCAACGCGGCCGGCGGAATGACGATTTCCGCGCCGTTCACCGCAATGGCGATGCGATCGACGCCGGCATCGGCCAACCGGCTGATCAAATCGGCATCCAGCGGAATTTCGGCGACGTCCACTTCAACGGTGCCCAGGTCGATGGTCAGTTCCACCTGAACCGGCCGGGCGCCGACGGTTTCCAGTTTTTCATTCAGCTCATCGGCGATCCGTTTGGCCGCCGCGGCCCGTCCGACCAACTCATCGGCATTCAAATCGGGCTTGGCCACGCCATCTTCCACATTGACGTTGACGGTCGCCTTCGCCGCTTCCTTGACCGCCTGGGCGGCTTCCCTGGACACTTCCCGGACCGCTTGCGCCTGTTCTTCCGGCGGCAGCTGGTCAAGTTGATCCGTCAGTTCATCCAGGCGCTGCTGGACGTCTTCAACCTTCGGCGCCGCCGGTTCTTCCGACGCGGGCGTATTCGGCGCCGAGCCGCCTCCTCCGCCGGATCCGCCCGACGAGGCGGGCCGCAACGTGATTTCACCGCGATAAACGATTCCATTGCGCAACGTTTCTCTTGCTTCAACCGAGAACGTTGCGGCGGTATTGCCGCTCAACACAAATTTCGTTCCGTCGAATGTGACGTTGGGGTGTTCTTCTTTCCAATCGAGAATCTGGTTCGGGATATCGATGCCGCCAATCACCAGTTGCGGCGTCAGGTTGCCTCTGTCGCCGGTCTTGACTTTCAAATCCGCCTGAGTGCGGATATAGCCGTACAGAATGGCTTTGACGCTTTTTTCCGCCAGGGCGGAGTCGCCGCCCGAATTCAATACGTTGTAGAAATTGTTGATGACGCCGGAAATGACGTCGGCCATCCGGTCGCCGGTTTGCCCTCCGGGATAGGCTTTCTCGGCCAGCCCTTTGAGCACGCGGGCAAATTCGATATCGGGATCCTTCGCGACTTCGGTGACCGCCCGCTTCATCTGGTTCACCAAAATTTGGTCGAAGGAAGCGGAAGAATTGAAATCCTTCAGAAGGGACACCGGGTCGGAGAGCAATTCGTCTTCCACCGCATGGATGAACTCCGTCAGCTCGGCGTACCCCAAATCCGCATCGCCCAGCCCCGTGCCGCTCAATGCGGCCAGGTAGTTCAGCACGTCTTTGTATTTCTGGGCCGAAAGATTGGGAAGGCTTTCCCCTTTGTCATATGGAGCCATCAACAAGCTGAACGTCAAGTCAAACAGATTGCTCTTGAACTCATCGGAAAGCGAAGCGTTCCCGCCGGCCGCGGCGTCAATCATGTCCAGAAGCGGCCGGACAAACGCCTCCTTGTCCGGGTTCCCGTTGTATACGTTTTGCAACCTTGTTTTGGCTCCGTCGACGATGGACGATTCCGGTTCCGCCAGCGGATTTCCGGCGAGATCCGTGTCCAGCAGCTTGCCATGAACCGCTTCGAGCTTCACGGTCACGCTCTGCCACGGCGAATTGGCGTCGGCTGCATAGGCGGAGAGGGCAACTCCGAACACAAGACTGAACGTCAACAGCAAAATGAGTCCCCGTCTTGCTAACTTCATCCGAAAAACCTCCCGAGGTTGAAACATGATTGACAGAGGAAAAGACATTTTTGCAGAAAATCACAGCGTGGGCAGGGGTAAGCGCAACCAGGCGGAAAAACAGTCAAAAAAGCAAAATCTCCATGGATAAACTTCGGCAAAATTTGAGCAAAAGAGCATAAAACAAGACCGTATATGTACGATACCATAGTTTGGTTATTTCATCAATGACATGTGACGACAAAATGCTATGACTTTTTTCATATTTTTCAAGACTTTTTGACCCGGCCGGCAAGAAAAAACCCCCCGGGTATTCCGGGGGGTTCAGACTGTCGACAAAGTCCCTGTCGACAGTCTTTTTATACAATAAAACTTTACCCATTCACCGCGGTAATATGTTATGCAAGGATTCTCTGCGTTGGAGTGATTGCTGTTGCTCAGGAAAACGGGCTATGAAGGACGCACCCAACTTTCCCTCGTGTCGCTCGATGAACTCGTCCCGGAAGATCATCTGGTGCGGAAAATCGA
>Ga0310822_100487_pt1 | contig 19338 bp, 16 predicted proteins | sample P4_ome_2_FD_201313 | JGI IMG/M metagenome (GOLD analysis project Ga0310822, IMG submission 201313) | Sorghum-adapted microbial communities from Joint BioEnergy Institute, Emeryville, California, United States - P4_Day56_Rep2 | ecosystem: Engineered > Bioreactor > SSF (Solid state fermentation) >... | reverse complement strand
TGGCTGGCCGACGGGCTGCTGACGGTGCGGTTTCCGCGCGGCGATCGGACGGAGGAAGAGATCCGCGTTGAATAAACCGGTACCTGGATCGGGGCCGCCCGGGATTTGAAGGAATACGTTCCGGCGGCGGAGGGAATACTGCCCGATTGGCAGGTTCGTCCATACGGCTGCGCGGAAGCCGTCCGGGCGCTTGTGTCCACGGGGGTGATGGAAGCGTCCCCGATGGACTTCAGGAAAGCTTTTCAATATAATATGAATAAGCATGAAAGCCGGGGAAAACGGGAACAGCGGTGTCCTCCGCCGAGCAAGACGAATTCGCTTCCCTTGTCCCCGGCCGCCGCAGACCTGCACGAACAACAATCGGTATCCTGTACATAAAGGAAGATGCGAATGAATATGAATTCAAATTCAGCGGTATTCATGATATTCGGCGCCACCGGCGATCTCGCCCGGCGCAAGCTGTTTCCCGCTTTTTACAGCCTGTACCGCGAAGGCAAGCTTACCGACCACTTTGCCGTGATCGGGCTGGCCCGGCGTCCCCGGACGAACGACCAGTTCCGCAGCGATGTGCTGGAATCGATCAGGGAATTCGCCCGGCATGAAGTGCAAGGCGATGCCGATTGGAACCGGTTCGTCGAGCATTTTGAATACATGTCGCTGGACAGCACCCAGGTGGCCGGGTTTCACGAGCTGCGCAAGCTGGCCGACCGCCTGGACGAGAAATTCCATGTCGGAGGCAACCGCCTGTTCTACCTGGCGCTCGCTCCCGAGCTGTTCGGACAAGTCACGACCCATATCCGCGAGGGAGGGCTGCTGGAATCGAAGGGCTGGAACCGGCTGGTCATCGAGAAACCGTTCGGCTATGACCTTGCCTCCGCCGAGAAGCTGAACCGGCAAATCCGCGAGGTGTTCGAAGAGAATGAAATTTACCGGATCGACCATTATCTCGGCAAGGAGATGGTGCAGAACATCGGAGTGGTGCGTTTTGCCAACGCCCTGTTCGAGCCGCTCTGGAACAACCGGCATATCGCCAATGTGCAGATCACGCTGAGCGAGACGGTCGGGGTCGAGGACCGGGGCGGTTACTACGATCATTCCGGCGCCCTCCGCGACATGGGGCAGAACCACATGCTGCAGATGATCGCGATGATGGCGATGGAGCCGCCCAGCCGCACGAACCCGGAGGATCTGCGGGACGAGAAGGTGAAGGTGCTGCGTTCCCTGCGCGCCTACCGCACGCCGGAGGAGGTGCGGTCCCACGTGGTGCGCGGCCAGTATACGGAAGGCGAGATGAAGGGGACGCTGCAGAAGGCCTACCGCGCCGAAGACTCCGTCAACCCGAATTCGACAACGGAGACATACTTTGCCGCCAAGGTCTACGTGGACAATTTCCGCTGGGCCGGCGTCCCGTTCTATATCCGTACGGGCAAGCGGCTTCCGGTCAAGACGACGGAGGTCGTAGTCGAATTCAAGAACGTGCCGGACAATGTGTATCTGGCGAACGACCATCGGCTCGAGCCGAACCTGCTGGTCTTCCGGATCAATCCGATGGAAGGTATTTATATGAAGATCAACGCCAAGAAGCCGGGAGCGGAGGGCGTGATTATTCCCGTGGCCATGGATTTTTGCCAGAGCTGCCAGGTCGGGCTGAATACGCCGGAAGCATACGAGCGGCTTCTGCATGATGCCGTCCGCGGCGATTCCACCTACTTCACCCGCTGGGACGAAGTCGCTTCGGCCTGGAGCTTCATCGACCGGATCGCCGAGGCTTGGTCGCAGTCCAGCGACGATCTTCATCCGTATCCGGCCGGAAGCTGGGGGCCGGAGGCGGCGCGCGAACTGCTCGCCCGCGACGGTTTCCGCTGGTGGCCGGTGAACGGCCAGCATGAAGGGGAAGTGATCTGGGTCGAAGGAGAGACGAAGTAAGAGCGCCGCGGAGCATCGGTGCTGCCCAAACATGTGCCGGCACCCCGGGGCCTGGAAGGCCTGGGGTGCCGGCCGCTCCTTCGCGGGAGATTCCGTTTCGGCGGGCAGCCGCACCGCAGGGGAGGCGGTGCCGGGATCGCCGCTTCGCCGTTTCCGTCGGCGGTTAGCCGGGTTCCCGTCTTTTTTTCTCACCCATAGACTGGTTACGGGAGAGGGAATATGACCAGACGCGCATTCCTGAAGTGGATGCTGTCTCTAGCGGCTGCGGCAGCCGCGCTGGGGTGGTTGTCTTTTGAATGGCTGGGGAAGCTCTCGCGGCTTAGGGAAACCGGCGGCGGGATCGGGGAAACCGGCGGCGGGGTCGGGGGAACCGGCGGCGGGACCGGGGGCATCCGGCCGCCGAACGGGCCGGCGGCGGAAGCGGCGGACAGACCGCCCCGGCAGCCGGAGGATTCAGGCCCCCCCCTGCTGTCCTACGCGATCCTCAGCGATCTGCATATTAACGCCGACGACCCGAATCCGTCCCGCCATCTCCGGGAAGCCCTGGACGATTTGGCTTCCTTCGGGGACAAGGTGGAATTGGTGATGATTACCGGGGACATTACCGATACGGGGCGGGACCGGGACTACAGGGAATTCCGCAAAATCCTCGACGGCTACAGGCTGCCGCCCTATTATGCCAATATGGGCAATCATGATTACTACAATATTTGGATTGACGATAAGGGGCAGTGGAACCAGGAGCATATGCCCAACGGCAAGACCGACCGGCAGTCCCGGGAGACGTTCATGAAATTTTTCGGGATGGAGAAGCCTTATCGGGAAGTCGAGGCCGGCGGGTTCAAGCACCTTCTGCTTTCCCAGGAAGCCTATGTGCAGGAAAGGCCCGAGGTCGGGGAAGGCGCCTGGTATTCCGACGAACAGCTGGATTGGCTGCGCAAGAAGCTGGAGGAAGCGCCCAGAGGCCGGCCGATATTCGTTTACATTCACCAGCCGCTTCCGCCCGCCGGCCAGGACGGCCGAACCCATCAATTAATCCGGGCCAGGGAGTTCCGCAGCATTCTGGAGCCCTATACGAACGTATTCGTATTCTGCGGGCACCGGCATCAGGATTTCGAGAACGGCGCCTCCCACTATGAGAAAGAAACGTTCCACCTGTTCCACAATTCATCGGTGGGCCGCGTGCTCAACCGCAACTATCAGCAAGCAAGCATGACGAAATCCCAGGGCTTGTATATCCAGGTCTACCGCGACAAAGTTGTCGTCCGGGGCCGGGAATTCAGCAAGCGGCAGTGGATTGGGGCCGCCGAATGGAGCCTTCCGCTGGAGGCCTGAACACCGTCAACGCTTAGATTGTACGAAGGGAAACGACAAGCATGAGCAAACCCAACCTGAACGACATCCAGACAGAGGTGGCCAGACGCCGCACGTTCGCCATCATCTCCCACCCCGACGCCGGAAAAACGACGCTGACCGAGAAGCTGCTCCTGTTCGGGGGCGCCATCCGTCTGGCCGGCACGGTCAAAGGCCGCAAGGCGAACCGGCATGCCACCTCGGACTGGATGGAGATCGAGAAGCAGCGGGGCATATCCGTCACCTCAAGCGTGATGCAGTTTGATTACGAGGGCCACAAGGTCAACATTCTCGACACGCCGGGACACCAGGATTTCAGCGAGGACACGTACCGGACGCTGACCGCTGCCGACAGCGCGGTCATGCTGATCGACTCGGCCAAAGGGGTTGAAGCGCAGACGAAGAAGCTGTTCCAGGTATGCCGCATGCGGGGCATCCCGATCTTCACGTTCATCAACAAGATGGACCGCGAAGGGCGGAACCCGTTCGATCTTCTGGAGGAGATCGAGCAGGTGCTCGGCATCCGCTCCCATCCGATGAACTGGCCGATCGGATCGGGCCAGCAATTTTGCGGCGTTTACGACCGCCACAAGACGCGGGTCGAGCTGTTCCAGGGCGATGAACAGCACCGGATCAGCGTGCGCAAAGTAAGCGGATATGACGATCCGGTAGTGAAAGAGATTGCCGGGGAATTCCTTTACGACCAGCTTTGCCAGGACCTGGAGCTTCTCGATGTGGCGGGCGATCCGTTCGATCTGGAGAAGGTTAGGTCGGGCGAGCTGACACCGGTATTCTTTGGCAGCGCCATCAACAATTTCGGCGTAAAGACGTTCCTTGAAAATTTCCTCCAGTTGGCCCCGCCGCCGCAGCCGCGCAACAGCAGCGAAGGCGTGATCGAGCCGACAAGGGACGGCTTCTCCGGCTACGTGTTCAAGATTCAGGCGAACATGAATCCGGCGCACCGCGACCGGATCGCCTTCCTGCGCATCTGCTCCGGAAAATTCGAGCGGGGCATGAGCGTCAAGCTTGTGCGTACCGGCAAGGACATCAAGCTGGCCCAGCCGCAGCAATTTCTGGCCCAGGACCGCGACATCGTCGAGGAAGCCTATCCCGGCGATATCATCGGGCTGTTTGATCCCGGGATTTTCCGTATTGGGGATTCGCTGAGCCAGAGGGGGAATGTCGTCTTCGACGAGCTGCCAACCTTCTCGCCGGAGCTTTTCAGCAAGGTTACGGTCAAGAATGCTCTGAAGCACAAGCCGTACCAAAAAGGACTCGACCAGCTGACGGAGGAAGGAACCATTCAGATTTTCTATTCCACCGGACCATTTGACGAGACAATTCTCGGTGTCGTCGGCCAGCTGCAGTTCGAAGTGTTCGAATACCGGATGAAGAACGAATACGGCGTCGATGTGCAGCTGCAGCGTCTTCCTTACCAGTTCGCCCGCTGGGTGGTCGATGAAAAGCTGGATCCGGGCAAGTTCCGCATTAACTCCCAGCTGGTCAAGGACAAGAAGGGCAACTATGTCGCCCTGTTCGAGAACGAATACGCTCTGCGCACAGCCATCGAGAAAAATCCGACGGCGAAGTTCCTCGAAAGCGCGCCGTGATCCGGCAATGCGCCGCCGCCCGGTAGCGCGCCGCGACCCGGCAAATGCGCCGCGAAAACAGCGTCGCCCAAAACGGCATACACCCCCGATGGGAATGCGGAATAATATCTATCCGGATACGGACGTTTTCCCTGGCAGGCGGGCACCTATTGAGGTGCCCGCTTTTTTAAGACCATTCTCTTAACGATCCGCGACATGCAAACATGGTCCCCCTTGCGTGTTTCGCTTGTCTCCCCGCAGTGGACATTTTTCACATTTGTCTTTCATAAAGTGGACAAAGAGGATCTAATCGGCGTCCTGCTGAATTGATCAATATATTGTATGGGGAGGCGTATTCGAACCCGGATATAGACCCATCAACTCATCAAGAGACAAGCTATGCAGTGTCCGCCTTTTAAAAGACAAATTTACTAAAATGTCCATCTGGAGTGAACAGTGGGACACCAAGCGTGCCGATACACTGCAGCTCCAGTGAACAGTGGGACACTAAGCGTGCCGATACACTGCAGCTCCAGTGAACAGTGGGACACCAAGCGTGCCGATACACTGCAGCTCCAGCGAACAGTGGGACATTAAGCGTGTCGCGGCTGGCGGTCTCCTGTTTTCGCGGACCGCAGGGTATGGTAAAATAGTGGAAATTATCGCACACAACAGAAAGGATGCGGCCATGGACTGCCAATATACTGCGGCCTCCCGCAGCGTATGGTTACCCGTATAAGGACGCCGATCTCCGTCATTGCCCTCATCACGACCAAAAACCATAAAATTACACACGAACGATACCGGAAGGCGGGGACTCTGAAAGCCGGCAAGCGAAGAATCATCTTTCTGCGGTGCTTGCGCAACAGCGAATAATTCCTTCGGCGCCACGCATTCCCTGGGCGCCACGCCGGAAGTTTGCATGTTTTTGCGTACAAGGAAGGGAATCACTTGCCGCCCATCCCGGGCGGCCGTCGAGAGCAACCGGTAGGCGGATTCCCGGTTTGGAAGGAGGCGGCTCATGGAAAACCGATGGTTGGATTGGGCGAAGCAGATTCAGGCGATCGCCCAGATTGGCCTGACTTACACGAAGGATGTGTACGACCGGGAACGCTACGAAGCGCTGCGGCAATTGAGCGTGGAGATCATGGCGCACTATACGATGACCGATCCGAAGAAAATTGCTCTTGCCTTCGCCAGCGAGAAGGGATACGCCACGCCCAAGGTGGATATTCGCGGGGTGGTGTTTGCAAACGGCCGGATCCTGCTCGTCCGCGAGAAGATTGACGGGGCGTGGGCGCTTCCCGGAGGCTGGGCGGATATCGGATACTCGCCGGCCGAGGTGGCGGTCAAGGAAATCCGCGAGGAATCGGGGTACGAAGCCGAGCCGGTGCGGCTGCTTGCCGTGATGGATAAAAGGTTCCATCGGCATCCCCCGGAACCTTATCATATCTACAAACTGTTTATTCTGTGCCGGATTACCGGGGGACAGCCCGAAGGGGGAGTGGAAACGAGCGAGGTCGGATTTTTCGGGGAGGACGAACTGCCCCCGCTGTCGCTCGAGCGCAATACGGAGGCGCAAATCCGCACCCTGTTTGAGTTTTTGCGTGATCCGGACAAGCCGGTTATTCTGGATTAGGAAACCGGTCTTACATCGATAAAGCTTTTCTCGCCGTCTGGATATCGCTGTCCAGCAGCTGGTGGATGTCGTATGCCGGATAATACCCGCGCTCATTCATGAAAGCGAAGACTTTGCCGTGCAGATGAATGGCATTCAGAAGATGGCGCTGCAGCACATCCCTGACCTGCGGCGTCGCCGTCTCGGTAATGGCCAGCGCATAATTGCGCACGGACGTCTTGGCAAACCCCAGCAGGTGGCCGGAATAAAATGCGGTGAGATCCGGCGGTTCCGGACTTCTGGCGTAGGTCGGGGCGGACGGGTAAAATTGCAGCAGTTCCCTGATGTTCTGCTCGGTTCCGGCGATCGCTTCGCTATACAGGGAACGCAGAGCCGGGTCCTGGATGTTCCGGATTTCCCGTTTGAACCCGATCAGACAATTGGATTGGTACGCGACCAGCTCGTGCAGCTCCATCGTTTCATGCCAGGCGAGATGCCTCTGTGCTCCTGGTTGTGGCAATGAGATTCCCTCCATTTTTGAAATATTCACCATACCATATGCCTATTGGGCGTCCCGCGCACGTTGTCTCCCCGCGACAATTTTCCATTCGGGAATTCGCCGCCCGCCGGACAAATTGCCATGCCGCTCCTATAATCTCGCGGTGCCGCATAGGATGCGGAAGGAGGCATGAAAGGAGGCGACAGGGTATGGCTGTACCCATGGAATCCCTGCGGGACGGGCTTGCGGCCGTCTACCACTGGACGGATTTCATTCTGCGCCAGCCGCCGAGGAACTACAATCCGCAGGAAATCCGCTACCGGACCTTATTGGAGGAACAGCGGAAAACGGCCGCCCGCGCGCTGGTTCTGCTGCGGCGGAGCCCCTTGCCAAGCAACGATCTCAGGGAAGCGCTTTCGGTAATGTTTCGCGATGATGAAACGGCGGACCCGGTATTCCGGTCCTGGGTTCGCGTCTCCCTCTGGATGAAATCCGCCGAGCCTGATGATTTGCAGAACCTGCAGACGGTGATGGAACGCATTAGAGGGCAGCTGGAAGAGCTGGTACCGGCGATTGTTCAGCTGTACGGCGACGAGGAGACCCGCCTGATCGTGCCGGCAATCTACCGGCAGCAGGAAAGGCCGCCGGAAGAGCAAAATCAGGCTTTCGGAGGTGACGGGAATGCCCTGGAAAACGGAACGAACGGATCTTAACGTATACAGCCAGGGGGATATCGACAAATGGGTGTACAGCACCTGCAACATCTGTTCCATTGGCTGCGGCTGCTTTATTGCCGTCAAAAACAATCAGATCGTGGGAGTGAAGGGTAATGCGGCCCACCCGGCCAATCGCGGGCGTCTCGATCCCAAAGCGGAGTGGCAGTGGGTGCCGAACCAAAGCTCCGACCGGCTGCTGCATCCGCTCATTCGCGGCCGCTCGGGCAAACTGCTCAAGGCGACATGGGATGAGGCCATGGACTTGTTTGTCGGCAAAGTCCGGGAAGTGCTGCGGTCGGCCGGGCCCATGGGGGTGGCGATCTACTCAACCGGGCAGGGGATGCTGGAGGATTATTATACCATTGCCAAGATCGGCCGTGCAGGACTTGGTACCCATCTGCTGGACGCCAATACCCGGCTTTGCACAGCGACAACGGAATGGTGCCTCCTGCAGTCGTTCGGGGCCGACGGCGTTCCCGCCTCCTATGACGATCTCGATCTGGCGGAAACCGTAATGCTGTTCGGCCACAATCCGGCGGAAACCGGAACTGTGCTGTTCGAACGCATCATGGAACGCAAAAAAGCGACAGGAAAGCCTTATCTCATCGTCGTCGACCCAAGGCGCACGCTGACGGCCCAGGCGGCGGATCTGTTCCTGCAGCTTTACCCCGGGACCAATGTCGCGCTTCTCAACGGTCTGGTCCATCTTTTGCTGCAGCAGGGGGATATCGATCCGGAGTTTATCCATGCTCATACCGTTGGCTTTGAACGGGTGAGGCAATCGACCGCACGATGGACACCCGGGCTGACCTCGCAAATCAGCGGAGTTCCCGTGGAGCAAATCCGCGCTGCCGCCCATCGGCTCGGAAAGACTCCTTCTCTGGTCACCACCACCCTGCAGGGGGCGTATCAAAGCGCGGATGCCACAACGGCCTGCGTGGCGATTAACAATCTTCATCTGCTGCGCGGACTGATCGGAAAGCCCGGGTGCGGTCCGCTTCATATGTCGGGGCAGCCGAGTTCCTCCGCCAACCGAAGCGTCGGCGGTGTCGGCACCTATCCGGGCCACCGCAATCCGGAGAATCCCGGGCATGTGGCGGACATCGCGCGGTTGTGGAATGTAGATCCGGCAACGCTGCCCATCGGTCCCGAGATCGGCATAGAAGAACAAATCCGCCTGATGGAAGAAGGCCGGCTGCAATTATTTTGGAACATTCATACGAATCCGATGGTGTCCCTGCCAAACCGGCGGAGGGCCCGCCGCGCATTTGAAAAGGCGTTCGTCGTTGTGCAGGATGCGTTCTTGACCGAAACGACGGAGGTGGCGGACATCGTGCTGCCGGCGGCGATGTGGGGTGAGAAGGAGGGGACGATGGAGAACGCCGACCGGCGGATCAATCTGCTGCGCAAAGCCGTCGATCCGCCTCCCGGGGTCCGGTCGGACTTCGAAATTTTGCTGGATTTCGCCGGCAGGATGGGGTTCCGGGATCGGGACGGCCGTCCGCTGATCCAATACCGGACGCCGGAGGAATGCTTCAGGGAATGGGCGATGGTATCCAAGGGAACCACTGTGGATATGTCCGGAATAACCTATGAGAAGCTGGAGCAAGCGAACGGGCTGCAGTGGCCGGTCAACGAGGAACATCCGCAGGGAACGGTTCGCCTGTATGAGGATTTGCATTTTCCCACAAGCCCCGACGAAGCGCAGACGTACGGCAAGGATGCGTTTACCGGTCGGGCCCGGACCCGGGAAGAATTCGCCGCGCTCGGGGCCAACGGCAAAGCGATTCTCTACGCCACCGCCTATTTGCCGCCGGCCGAACAGCCGAACGAGGAGTTTCCGCTGTGGCTGACGACCGGACGCCTGGTCTGGCACTGGCATACGCGGACCAAAACGGCAAGGGTGCCGTACCTGCACATGGCCGCTCCCCAGGGGTATGTGGAAATTCATCCCTCCGATGCGGAACGGCTGGAGCTGCTTCCGGGGGAAGTGGTCCGGGTGGTTTCACCGCGGGGGTCCATCGAGGTTCCCGTCCGAATTATTGAAACGATCCTTCCCGGGCTGGTCTTTGTGCCGTTTCACTTTGGCAGCTGGCAGCAGAATCAGGCGGCGAACGAGCTGACCGTCGACCTGGTGGACCCCCTGTCCAAGCAGCCGACGTACAAGCAATCCAGCTGCCGGATCGAAAAACGAAGGCAGACTGTAAAGCTGGAGGCCGGCGATACACTGGAAACCGCCGCGTCCCGCTATGGCCTGACGGGGGAGCAGCTGGCGCGCATCAACAGGCTGATGCCGCCTTACCGTGCGGATACGCTGCGTGAAATCACGGTCCCGTTATCCATGGCGGATGTTGTGATTCCCCCGTATATGCCGTATCGCGAAGCGGACGTTCTTCCCCGGTTCATGCAGACGCAGGACGCGGTGACCCGGCTTGACGAGAAGGAACGAAAACCCGAAACGCGCGGAGGACCGGAAGAATAATCCCGGGTGAATTGTGAAATCCTCTTAGATGTTCCGCCAATTTAGTATATTCAGGAGGGTTTCTTATGCCGTTAACGCCGCGGGAAGCACAGGACTTGCATGAGCTGGCCCTGAGCTGCGTCAATACGATCACCAACATGGCCTGCTTCATGAACCAGGTCCAGGATGCCGAACTCCGGGCTATCCTGCAGCGACATTTCCCGCTTCATATCCGGGATTATAACATGAAGGTCGAATTTTTGAAGAAAGCGGAAGGTGCCGCTTCCAACTTTCCGGTACCGAATCTGCAGTCCGCCCTTCATCAGGCGCCGGCCAATCCGTCGCCGGTGGCTCCGAGAACCAACGTGCAGCAGTTTAATGACCGGGAGATTGCGACCGCCTATCTGTTGACCTTGAAACGGGCGGGCCGCGAGTACGCCTGGTCGGCGATGGAGGCGGCCCATCCGGAAATCCGCACCTTCCTCGAAGATGTCTTCCGGATGTGCTCGCGTCATGCTTATGACGTGTGGCAGTGGATGGTCAAAAAAGGCTATTATCCGCTCGATGCCGCTTCCGGAGCCGAAGCGGGCCGGCTGGCCGGCTTGTATCAGCCGGTCCGCGAGCCCGTGCCCGCACACTAGGACGACAAGAATTGCCGCCATTACGACAGGGATCCGCCGGTTTTTTGCAGCCGGCGGATCCCTGTTTTGACGAGATGGCCCAGGACCAAGTCGCCAAACCGCTCATACACTGGTAAAAAGCTACGGAAATTTTCGTACGACAACGAGGAGTGTATGGCGTGCACATCTTGATCATTGCCCCCGAACAAATCCCTGTTCCTCCGGTGATGGGAGGGTCGGTAGAAATCTGCATTCACCAGATCGCGCAAAGATTGGCTGTTTCCCATCAGGTGACCGTGATCAGCCGCAGACACAGCCGTTATCCCGTCATTGAGCAAAACGGCGGCCTGACCATTGTCCGCGTACCGGCAGGAACCCGCAGGGAATATATCCGTTCGGCGTTGAGGGCGGTCAAGGGCCGGAGATTTGACTGGATCCAGATCGACAACCGTCCGAAATTCGTTCCACCGGTGCGCAAAGCTTTTCCCCGCACCCCCGTTTCCTTATATTTGCATTCTCTGACATTTGTGAGCCCGCCTTACATTACACCCGGCCGCGCCGGGGAGTGCCTGTCCCGGGCTGATCTGATTGTCGCCAACAGCCAGGCTACCGTAAGGCGCCTGAAGGGCATGTTTCCCAAAGTCAAGGACCGTTTCCGCAAAGTATGGCTGGGCGTGGACTCCGAACGCTTCCGGCCCGCGGCGCCCGGGGAGCGGGAACAGCTTCAAGGCGAGTACCGCACTGCCCGCGGGTTTACCGTGCTGTTCACGGGACGTTTGATCCCCCGCAAAGGCATACCTGTTCTGATCAGAGCAATGAAGCGGGTCAGGAGAGCGGTGCCGCATGCCCATCTCGTCATCGCCGGTCACGGAAAGCCGGGGTATGTGAAGAGCCTGAAGCGAACCGCTTCCCGTCTCGGCGTTTCCGTCCAATTCCTCGGATATATTCCCCACAGCAAGATGCACGAAGTCTACCGTCTGGCCGACTGTTTCGTCTGTCCTTCCCAGAAGCACGAGTCGTTCGGACTGGTGAACGTGGAGGCGATGGCCTCGGGACTTCCGGTTGTCGCCTCGAAGCTCGGGGGAATCCGGGAAGTCGTCAGCCACAAGCGCAACGGGCTGCTCGTCCGGCATTACCGCAGCAGCCGCGCATTCGCACGGCAAATCGGGCGGCTTGCCTCCGACAGGCAGCTTGCCGAACGGCTTTCCCGGCAGGCCCGGGCGGATGCGGAAGAACGCTTCGGATGGGAGGAGACCGCCCGAAGGCTGGCCCGGCTGTATCAAGATGTTTCCAGATAGCGAACGGAAAGGAAGATCAGCCCCATGAGACGATACATTTTGAGCAAGCTGGCCAAAACCCGCGCCCTGCTTCAAAACCCCAGGCTGGCGCAGTACGTTCCATCCACGAAAAAACTGGACCGGGCGGTGCTGGAAGAGTTTCTTCACAAGCACAAGATGGTATATGTCAAGCCCGACAAGGGCACCTTCGGAAAAGGCGTCATGCGCGTGGAATGGCAGGAGGGCGGGTTGTCCCCATATCTGTACCAGACGGGAACCCGAGTGTTTGAATTTACCGGATTCGACGATCTGTACCGTTCGATTCGCGAGCGGACGAAAGGGCGATCCTATGTGGTTCAGAGGGGAATCCATCTGCTGAAATACCGCGGAAACCGGTTCGATATCCGGGTCATGGTCCAGCTTGGGAAGAAGGGCTGGAGAACGACGGGAATGATTGGCCGGGTAGCCCAGGCCGGGAAGATTGTCACCAATTACCATAACGGGGGCAAGCCGAGAGCCGTGGAGCTGCTGCTCGATGTGCATCTGGCTGCGGGCAAGAAGAAGGAGCTGGTCGAAAGGCTGGAGCGGCTTGGGGTGAGGGCTGCCAGGCAGATGCACAAGGCTTATCCCGGAGTCCGGGAGATTGGGGTCGATGTCGCGCTTGACGAACAATTTCATCCGTGGATCCTGGAGGTCAATACAAGGCCCGATCCGTATATTTTCCGTAATTTGAAGGACAAACGGATCTATGCCCGGGTGATCCGCTACCACCGGGCGCTGCGGGATCCCTCCCGGGCGGGAGGAAGACGCCGGGCGCGGATTCGTTCGCTCCTTCTGCTGAAAGGGTGGGGGGCGTGAAGCCGGACCGGCAGGCCCCAGGCGCCCGCGCTTTCCTCTTTCGCCCGGATGCGGGAGGCTGCCGGCGGTTTCGCACAGGCGGCCAGTGCCCCCCGTACAGGTGGAAGAGCACCCGCCCTGAATCCGGCCGGATAGCGGTACATGAGGGCATGGCCGGATGCCGGGGCAGTCCTCCCGGGCGGCGTCGAGCCAACGGCGATAGCGAAATCGATCGAATTGCAGAACAGGCTGTTCGCCGTCCCGTGCTGTTCCGGAGCGCGGATTCGCGCAGCATTCAGGCCTGCAGCGTCGGCTGAACGGCGCCGAAGCCGAGGCCCAAGCCAATGCGAAGCGGCAGGACAAGCCCGCCCGATCCGGCGAAGGAACAGGGCGCGATGGGTTCAGGCGGAGCTGTCCGGTCCGGGAAAGGAAAACAGGAATACAGTGCCGCGGCCCGGCGTGCTCGTGACCTGAACCGTTCCCCGGTGCGCCTCGACCAGCCGCTTGACAATCGCCAGGCCGAGACCGGTCTCGCCGCGGGTTTTGGCCCGGGACGGATCGGCCTTGTAGAACCTCTCCCAGATCATGGCCAGCTGCTCCTCCGTCATGCCAAGGCCGCTGTCCTCGACGCGGATCCAGGTGCGCCCGTCCGCTTCGCCGGCCGAAAGGCAAATGGTTCCATGCTCGGTGAACTGGATGCTGTTTTTGACCACATTGAGCAAAATTTGCGTAATCCGGTCGTAATCCCCGTAAATCTGCAGTCCGGATGGGCAATCGATGAGCAGGCGGAGTCCCTTCTCGTTCAGCAGAAATTCCAGGGTTTCCGAAACGACCTCGAAGAGTTCGCCGAGCGGGAGAGGCCGCGGATCGAGTGCAATCATCCCGCTCTCGATTTTCTCCGTATCCAGCAGCTCGTTGATCAGCCGGATCAGGCGGAAGGTCTCCTTTTCGATAATCGCATAATATTTTTCCTGCTCCTGAGGGGGAACCAGGTGATTCTTCAGTCCCTCGATAATTCCGCGAATCGAAGTCAGCGGCGTGCGCAGCTCGTGGGTGACGTCGAGGATGAACTGCTGGCGCCGCTTGTCGTACTGCTCCAGCTTGAGCGAGGTTGCCTGCAGCTGTTCGGCCATGGTATTGAAGTCCCGCGACAGCTCGCCGAGCTCGTCCGATCGCTTCACATCGAGGCGGGCGCCGTAGTCCCCCCCGGCTATGCGGCGGGTGGCGTGCTGCAATGTGCGGACGCCGCGGCTCATGCTGCGGGAAACGATCCAGCTCGCGGCCGTGGCAAGCAGGAAAGCGAGCAGCCCCGCATCCATGATCAGCCGGTTGATTTCGCGGACCGCCTGATTGAGTCCTGAAATGCGGGACAGAACAAACAGGTAAACCTCGCCATTGACGCTCTTCGCCTTCAGGACGCGGGGCCAGACCATCAGCGGATCGGTCTCCTGGTCGATGATGAAATAGCGGTTTTCCCGGAACGAGAACATTTGCCGCCGCAGGCTGTCCAGGAAGGTTTTCCCGCGGTTGGGCCGGGTATCCATGCGCGGGTCCTTCATGATGACAGTTCCCGACGGATCCATCACGACGAAGGAAATGCTGCGCTCAAGATAAACAGACCGGTAGACCTGAAGCGGCTGTTCCGGATTGTCCTCCTTCTGCAGCAGTCTGGCGATGGTGCGGCTGGCGGCCCTCAGTTCTTCCTCTTTGCCGTGATAGATCTGCAGCCGGATCAGATAGGTGAACGCCAGGCCGAGGAGCAGGAGCACGAGCAAGGAAATGATCAGATGGCTGAGAAATTGGCGCTGGAAGAGGGTGAATCGGCGCGCCTGCCGGCGGCGGCGGTTTCCGTCCGCCGGGTTGCGGCGATCCGACCGACAGCGCCGGTCAAGGGCCCACGGCCATCCGGGCAGGATCCGCATGGGGTCATTCCTCCAGCTTGTAGCCGACACCCCAGACCGTGGCGATCAGGGGCCGTTCCGGCGTCGAGATTTTATTGCGCAGTCTTTGGATATGAACGTCGACGGTCCGCTCCTCGCCGAAATAATCGTACCCCCAGACGCTCTCCAGCAGCTGTTCGCGGGTAAACACCCGCTTGGGATATTTCATGAACAGGCACAACAGATTGAATTCCTTGGGGGTCAGGTTGCGGATGTGCCGATTCCCGACGGCCAGCTCGCGTGTCGCCAGGTCGACCGACAGATCTTTGTACTGCAGACAGTCCGCGGGTTCATTCCCGCGGGGCCGGCAGCGGCGCAGAACGGCGCGCACGCGGGCCATGAGCTCCATGGGACTGAAGGGCTTGGTAATGTAATCGTCGGCCCCGCCGTCCAGACCGGCGATCCGGTCAGGCTCCGTATCCCTGGCCGTCAACAGAATCACCGGCGCGTCCGAGGACCGCCGGATTTCACGGCAGAGGGAAAGCCCGTCCCGGCCCGGCAGCATCCAGTCAAGAATGAACAAATCCCATTCCTCCCCTTCGATGAGGCGGGCGGCGGCCGTTCCGTCATGGACGAATGAGGCGGAGTATTTTTCCCGGTTCAAAAAAAGGCGGAGCATCTCGCAGACCGAATGGTCATCTTCGGCTACAAGGATTTTCATGGCGGTTCACCTCGGGTCCGATATCCTTTACCCCTATAGCATAGGACTCCCGCTTGTCCGGCGCAAGAAGAAAACGTCCGGCAAAAAATGATTGACAGCGCTCTCTTCCGATGGCAAAATGAACGCGTGTACATAAAGGATTGCAGATGGAAGGCGACGGCTTTCCGGGGGAGTGTGGCTGATGACAACCAGAAAAGAAGTCGCCCGCCTGGCAGGGGTATCCGAAGCTACCGTATCGCGCACGCTGAGCGGTTCGGCGGCGGTGAAGCCGGCCACCCGGCACCGGGTGCTGAAGGCGGCGAAGACGCTCAATTACACGCCGTCCGCGGTCGCCCGCAGCTTCGCCCGGGGCCGCAGCGGCAATCTCGGGGTGGTTATGCCTTATGTGCCGAAGGTTCATCTGCTGAGCGCCCATTATTTCTCCGAACTGCTCAGCGGAATAGGGGATGCCGTACGGGAAAGCGGATACAGCCTTATGCTGCTGTTCCGGTCTCCGGACGAGCGGATCGATTACGTATCGCATTTTCATTCGCGGAAGGTGGATGCGCTTGTCGTGCTCGGGGCCAGGGACCGTGCCGCGGAAGTGGAAGCGCTGCGGCGGCTCAGGGAAGAGAAGCTCCCTTTCTGCCTGGTGAACCAGTATTACGCGGATGAAGCGTTTCCGGCGGTGGAAGCCGACCATCGGGAAGGAAGCGCGCTAGCCGTCCGTTTTCTGCTCAGGCGGGGCTGCACGCGGATCGCTTTCCTGAACGGGCCGGGCGATTATTCGAACAGCGCCGACCGGCTGCGGGGTTACCGCCAGGCTCTGCGGGAAGCCGGAATCCGGCCTGATTCGCGCCTTCTGTTCGCGGGCAACTACAGCCACAAGAGCGGTTACGCGGCGAGCCTGGACATCGCCGGGCGCATCCCGGAAATCGATGCCGTCTTCGCGGCCAACGACCGGATGGCGATCGGACTTATGCAGGGCCTGAAGGAACGGGGCATTGTCCCGGGCCGCGACGTGGCCGTCGTCGGCTACGACGATTCCGATGCCGCGAAGCTGGCGGACCCGCCGCTAACGTCCGTGCGCGTGCCGCTGTTCGAGATGGGCAGGCTCGCGGCCCTGCGTGTGCTGGAGCAGGCGGAAAGGGGCGATTGGTTCCCTTTTCACGAAAAGCTGGAGACAGAGATGGTTGTGCGCAAGTCATGCGGCGGAGAAACCGCCGTAATCTAGCAAGTCCAGGGAGGGACAAAGCAATGGGGAAAATCAGGGTAGGATTGATAGGCTGCGGCAAGATCAGCTCGATCTATTTTCAAAACGGCAAGCTCTACGAGGCGCTGGACATTACCGCCTGCGCCGATCTCGATCAAGAGCGGGCCAGGGCCAGGGCCGCAGAATTCGGCGTGCCCAAGGCGTGTACGGTTGAGGAGCTTCTGGCCGATCCCGAGATTGACGCGGTGCTCAATCTGACGATTCCGCGGGCGCATGCGGAAGTCGCGATCCGCGCCCTGGAGGCCGGCAAGCACGTCTACGGCGAGAAGCCGCTGGCCGTCACCCGCGAGGAAGGAAAGCAGATTCTGGAAACCGCCCGCCGCAAAGGGCTGCTCGCGGGCAGCGCCCCCGATACGTTCCTGGGCGGCGGCATTCAAACCTGCCGGAAGCTGATCGACGAAGGATGGATCGGCCGTCCGCTGGCCGCAACGGCGTTCATGATGGGTCGCGGCCATGAGCACTGGCATCCGGATCCGGAATTTTATTACGACCTCGGCGGCGGCCCGATGTTCGATATGGGCCCGTACTACCTGACCGCCCTCGTGAATTTGCTCGGACCGATCCGCCGGGTAACCGGTTCCGCCAAGATCAGTCTGCCGGAACGGACGATCACCAGCCAGCCGAAGTACGGAAAGAAGATTGAAGTCAAGGTGCCGACGCACGTCGCCGGAGTGCTTGACTTCCACTCCGGCGTAATCGGCACGATCATCACCAGCTTCGATGTGTTCGGCGGCACCTCGGATTTGCCGCGGATTGAAATCTACGGCACCGAGGGCACCTTGAGCGTGCCCGATCCGAACACCTTCGGCGGGCCGGTGCGCCTGCGCCGGGCCGGCGCCAAGGAGTGGAGCGAAATCCCGCTCGCCTTCGGCTACGCCGAAAACAGCCGCGGCGTGGGGCTGCTCGATATGGCCTACGCGCTGCAGAACGGCCGGCCGCACCGCGCCAGCGGAGAGCTGGCCTACCACGTGCTGGAGGCCATGCACGGCTTTCATGATGCATCCGACAGCGGTCAGCATTATGTCATGGAAAGCACTTGCGAGAGGCCGGCCCCGTTGCCGCTCGGTCTGGCCCCGCATACGCTGGATTAACCGGTAACGGCAAACCGCAGGCTGCCTCCGCGATCCGCGGGCGGGCAGCCTGCCTGTTATCTGGAAGCGAGATGTTCCTTGAGCGTATGAACGAGTGTATCCTGAACGGATTTGTCCGTATGTTCCCAGATGATTTCGAACAGCACGCCAAGTCCCGGCAGCAATTGCTCGGCCCCGCCGATCGAATCTTCAATCACCTCGTAAAGCTCTTCGTCCGTTTTGTCGTGGACCCTCTGGATAATGGCTTGCCGCAAGTTTAGATTCATCATTTCGTCCACCTCCGCAATGCTTTCAATGAATGTGTCCTGCTTAATATGCGCAGCTTCGGCCCTCCTCATGCCCGGATCGGCCATTCCGGTGAAATCCCGGATTTGTGATATAATAATGGAGAATAGGACGGGAAAGGAACGGGACCAGGATGAACAAACAATTCGCGGTGATCGGGATGGGGCGGTTCGGATCCAGCGTCGCCACCACGCTGTATAATCTCGGATTTGAGGTGCTGGCCATTGACAGCAGCGAACAACGGACGCAGGAGGTGGTCAGCACGGTAACCCATGCGGTTACGGCCGACTGTACCGATGAAGAAGCTTTAAACGCACTGGGCATATCCAATTTCGACGTGGTGGTAGTGGCGATCGGCCAGGATATCCAGGCCAGCATACTGACCACGCTCATTCTCAAGGAAATCGGCGTCTCTACCCTGATCGTCAAGGCGCAGAACGAGCTGCACGGCAAGGTGCTGAAGAAAATCGGGGCCGACAAGGTGATCTTCCCGGAACGGGATATGGGGCAGCGGGTGGCCCATCATCTGATTTCCCCGAATATTCTCGATTATATTGAATTGTCCGAGGACTACAGCATTGTCGAAATGGCGGCCGGCCCTCATCAAATCGGCAAGAGTCTGCTTGACCTGGACATTCGCGCCAAATTCGGCTGCAACGTCATGGCGATCAAGACGGACGGCCGGATGAATATCGCCCCGCGCGCGACCGATTTGCTCAGGGAGGGCGACATTCTGGTCGTGGTCGGCAAGAACGAAGATCTCAGGGAATTCGAGCGGGCTTCGGCGAGGTAGCGCGATGAAGGAAAATCATCATGCGCTGCTGACGTCGGTACACAATCCGCGTATAAAGCAGTGGGCCGAACTGCTTGAGCGCAAGGGCAGGGACAGGCACGGCAAATTTCTGGCCGAAGGCGTGCATATGGCTGTCGAAGCGCTGAAATCAGGGCGGGTCGTGGAAGCGGTCCTGTATTCGCAGGACAAAGGTGTTCCCGCCGAGCTGGAGCCGTTCGCCGCATCCGCGTCCACTGGCGGGGAAGGGCCGGAATGGATCGCGGTCAGCGCGCGCGTCCTCGAGAAGCTCGCGGATACCCGCACCCCGCAGGGAGTTATTGCCGTGGTCCGCAAGACCGAGGCCTCCGCCGCCCCGTTCCTGGCCGATCCCCGGGCGCTGGTCGTGGCGATCGACGGAGTGCAGGACCCGGGGAACCTCGG
>Ga0310822_100486_pt1 | contig 19342 bp, 22 predicted proteins | sample P4_ome_2_FD_201313 | JGI IMG/M metagenome (GOLD analysis project Ga0310822, IMG submission 201313) | Sorghum-adapted microbial communities from Joint BioEnergy Institute, Emeryville, California, United States - P4_Day56_Rep2 | ecosystem: Engineered > Bioreactor > SSF (Solid state fermentation) >... | reverse complement strand
TGTGCAGATTGATAATCAATTTCGGCGTCTTCGTAGCCGTTATCTTTCAGCGCTTTGATAAAGCCTTCACGGGCGGCATCGAGAGCCGGATGCTCAATGAACTGCGTAATGCCGACTTGTACTTTTTCCTTGGCCTGTCCTGCTTTTTGCCCGCCGCTTGAATCTTGCTGCTGATCGGATGTCGTCTTAGCGCCGCAGGCCGCCAATAGCAGGCACAACAAAAGAAACCATACACCCAGTGTGCGCGATCTCTGTTTCATGAATAACTCCCCTTTTTAACTTGTTGTTTTTTTCTGATAATTTATTATACACTAACTCTGTATTGCTTTAAAAGATGAAAATCTTGCCCGGGTTTAAAATGTTATGCGGATCAAGCGTTTGCTTCATTGCATACATAACATCCAGCGCGTCACCGTGCTCTTGTCGCTGATATTTCGCCTTGCCCAGACCGACACCGTGCTCTCCCGTACATGTGCCGCCCCGACTCAGCGCATAGCCTACAATCTCCGTATTCACCGCCTCCGCCTGTTCCAAATCGGCGGGATTGTTCGGATGTACCATCAACAGCGAATGAAAATTCCCGTCTCCGACATGTCCGACGATACCTCCGACCATGCCCGTTCGCTCGATAAGCTCCCGTGCGTGGTCAATGGCGCCTGCAAGCTCAGAGAGGGGCAAACAAACGTCGGTCGTCATTGCTTTCCTGCCCGGATATCCATGCAGAAACGCATAGGCCAAGTGATGACGTGCTTCCCACAATGCCGTTTGTTTCAGTGAATCGGTTTCAAATAGGAAGTCGCCACAACCGTGATCCTCTACAATTTCTCTCGCAAATGCAATGTCACAGGCAAGACCTGCTTCGTTCCCGTGAAACTCAAAAAATAAGGTAGGAAACTCCGGATAATCCGTTCCTTTATACGCATTTACCTGCCGAATAGAACGACCATCGATAAGCTCCATGCGTGCAACCGGAATGGCGGCTCCCATAATCGCGCAGGCTGCTTCCACTGCGTTCGCTACGGTCGGAAAACTGGCCCGTGCCGTAACAGACGCTTCCGGAATGCCATACAGACGCAGCGTGAGCTCGGTAAATATGCCAAGCGTTCCCTCCGATCCGATGAATAATCCGTTTAGATGATAGCCCGATGATGATTTTGCAGCCATACTGCCGGTACGAATCACCCTGCCATCCGCCAGTACTACTTCCATATCCCGCACCTGGTCACGCATAACGCCGTAGCGTACCGACGTCGTCCCGCTTGCATTCGTTGCGGCCATCCCGCCAATCGTCGCATCGGCTCCCGGATCTACCGAAAAGAAGAGACCGTATTTCTTCAATTCTTTATTCAACTGCATACGGGTTACCCCCGGCTGCACACGCACAAGAAAGTCCTGTGGCCGCACTTCAAGCACCCGGTTCATCAGCCCAAAATCGAGTGAAATACCGCCCTGCTGCGGAATAACCTGCCCTTCCATCCCGGAGCCGACGCCGAATGGAACAATAGGAACACGATGTGCATTAGCCCACTCGGCGATTCGACTTACTTCTTCTGTCGTTTTCGGAAATACCACCACATCCGGAAGGCGCGGTGTATGGTATGATTCATCTTTTCCATGCTGCTCCAATACGTTTGGATTGATCGTGACACGGTCAGCATCAATCATCTTTCTTAGCTCTCCCGCAATATCATTCGTTATTTTGACGTCTGATCCCATTTCTTTTTCTTCTCCCTCTCCGTTATGCCATCTGCATCCAGGCCCGCTTGTTGCGCCATGCTACATCCACTTCGGTACCAAAGAAGCTGGATAAGTTCTCTGCATTCATCAACTCCTGTGTAAGACCCGCGCCGTATACCTGCCCTTCCTTCAAAAGCAGTACATGGCGGAAAACAGGCACAATCTCTTCAATATGGTGAGATACGTAGATCATCGTCGGCCCTTCCGGCTGGCTTCCCATATCTTGAATCCGCTCCAGCAGTTGCTCGCGCGCAAAAATATCAAGTCCCGTAGCCGGCTCGTCCAGAATGAGCAGCTTAGGCGAGGCCATTAATGCTCTTGCAATGAGCACACGCTGTTTCTCTCCCTGCGAAAGGCTTTCATATATGCGTTTTTCCATCCCCAGGCATCCCATCTGCTCAAGCAGTTGGTATGCTTTCTCATAATCGGCCGCTTCCGGCTCTTCGTAGAGCAATCCCATGGAAGCCACCTTGCCGCTTAGCACGATATTTTCCACCGTTTCGTTTTTATACAGTTTCTCCTGCATGGAAGAGCTGACCCAGCCAATGGACTGGCGCAGTTTACGCAAGTCATATTCGCCAAACTTCTTGCCCAATACACTCACTTCGCCTTTTGTCGGCCACATATATCCGTTAATAATATTAAGCAGCGATGTTTTCCCTGAGCCGTTCAACCCCATAATGACCCAGTGCTCACCCGATTGTACGGACCATGTCACATCCTTCAATATATATGTATTGCCACGCTTCCAGCTTACATTTTTGATGTCAATTACCATGTTCCTGACTCCTTTTCTCCCGTTAATTTTCATATTTTCTGAAAAGTATAGAATCATACAATCGTTTTGTAAATACAAAAACCACTGAACCATACAGTACGGTGGTGCAACCGCAAACTATGATTTTAAAATAGAGCGGATAAATACTGTCGTCTCTTTGGCCAAATCATACTCTTTCACTTCAGTGTGATCATAGGCGAATTTATCCCGCTCAGACGATCCGGTTTCTTTAAATACGCGGACTAAGGGACGTGACGGCAATCCTTTATGCTGACCGACTACTACTCCGATTTCTCCGGTGCTGAGCTGAACGGAACTCCCGGTCGGATACATGGCAATCGAACGCAAAAACTGAATAACAATGTTATGGTCGAACTTCTTACCGGCCAACCCCATCAAATATTCGTTCGCCTGATACGGCAGCAGCGTCGGCTCCGGCGCAAAAGGGGAAATCAAATTATCGTAGAAATTCGTAACGGCCACAATTTTTGCGTATTCATGAATTTCTGGCCCCTTAAGGTTGCGCGGCTCCCCTGTCCCGTCCACATGCTCATGATGCTGCAGGGCGATATGCGCGCTTGATAGACTCAACTCATGGCGTTTGCGCAGTACGTTAAAGCCGACCCAGGCGTGGTGATCTCCCTCCTGGCTATACCGTTTGAGCGGATCGTCCGTATTTTTGATAACCTTTCCGATATCATGCAGCAGAGCACCCAGAGCCAGCTCTTTAAGCTTGGTGACGCTGTATCCCAGATTGATGCCGATAACGGTAGACATGATACAGACATTCAATGAATGGATAAAAAGATAGTTGTCTTTTGTGCGAATATCATCGAGATTGAGCATTACATCTTTCTGTGCCAGAATCTCTTCAATGATATTCGTCATCGTTTTGGACACGGCCGTTGTGTCAAAGTTTTTGCCTTCCTGTACGCATTCCAATATATTGGAGACATGAGAAATCGCTTCACGGCGCGTTTCCTCTGAAACTACTTCTTCCACTTTGATGTCTTCAAATCGGCTGTCCTCTATATAAACCATGGTGACGCCGATGCGGTGCAGCTTATTTACCATTCCCGGCGTCAGCAACACTCCCTGGCTCAGCAGCGTTCGTCCGTCACTTGCATAAATGCTTTTGGCCAAAACCTGCCCCGCTTCCAGGCTATCTAAACTAACATGGCGCATGTCTCTTTCTCTCCTTCGACTTGTAAACTCTGTAAGGACTGTATATTCATTACTATTATAACGCAGAATAGTATGTCATCCAGTCACAATATACTGTGACTACCAGATACTTTTGCTTTTCAGGATGCGAAAGGCAAGAAAAAATGATATGCTTATGCCGATATTTCTGAGAAGGAGACTATGTCCTGTATGAAACGATTAGTAACCTGGTTTTTAAACGGCCTGCTCGTAATGGCGCCTATCGGCATTACCCTCTATATTCTGGTCTATATCTTCAAGCTTGTAGACAGTCTCGGCAAGCAAATTCTACTGTCCATGAATTTGCCTCCGATTACGGGATTGGGTGTCATAGTCACGGTTACGCTTCTTATCGCCATCGGATTCATAAGCCAGCTCTGGCTGAGCCGCAAGCTGCTTGAATGGACGGAGCGATTAATCGCGCGTTTTCCCGGCTTAAAAACAATTTATAGCATGGTGAAAGATACTATACATTCTCTTATTGGAGAAAAGCGGGCCTTTTCCCAGGTTGTGCTTGTTACGCACGAAGACGGAGGAAAACGGATTGGGTTTCTCACTACGGAAGACGTTACCGCTTTTCATCTGCATACGTCTTATATCGCAGTCTACGTGCCGCATGCACTGCAGGTCAGCGGTGAGCTGCGTCTCTATCCGCGCGAACGGGTGGAATTTATCGATACACCGGTTGAAGAAGCGATGCGTTTCTGCCTGACCGCCGGTGTTGCTTCAAAAAAAGAAGAAGGAGACATGCCAGGTTAACCGGCATGTCTTTTCTGTGAAAATCGTGAGGAAAGAGGAAAGAAGATCCAGGGAAGAAAAAGGCGTTCGCCTTTTTCTACATTAAAATCCTCTCTTCATTCTTTCCTCTCTTTTCCTTCGTACCTCAAAAGTCAGCCGCCCTTCTCCTCATTTTCATGTCGGGGTTGCGGCTGAAAATCCATTGAGATTTTGCGACTTCTCTCATACCTTTCCCCCTCCTCCATACCTATGTCCTATTATTTAAAAACACTACCATAATATGTTTTATATTACTAAATAAAGGGGTAATGTAATAGAGAAAAATTATATATTATAAAAGGGGGAAGGAGTCACATGGCTCGCGTGGATCTTATAGAAAAAAAAGTATCCGCCAGAACTCTCATCAGTCTTCTCTTGGTCTTTTGTTCCTTATTATTTTCCTTGCTGTCTTTCTTCTCTTCATTTACATCATACGGTACGTTGCTCGTTTTTCTGGAATGGGGCACAGTGCTAACCGGCCTTGTATTGGCAGCTTCGACCATCGCGCCTATCCGGAAATATCTGGCCCATAATTCATTTTTCCTGGAGCTTTCCATCACAACCATTGTGCTGGCCTGTCTGGATTTGATTTGGATTATGTTTACGTCTTACATTCTTTCTATTTTAAATTAGAATGCAAAAAGACGAGAGTTGAATGTATAAACTCTCGTCTTTTTTTTCATGCAATATACTACTGCATCATGTTCGGCAACCAGAGAGAGAGCTGCGGGAAGATAACGAAGAACGCCAGTACGAAGATAAACAGAATAATAAAGGGAATCACCCCGCGTACGACGACTTCAAGCTTCTCTTTTGCGATACCGCCCACGACAAACAGGTTCAAACCGACCGGAGGCGTAATCATCGCCAGCTCCATATTTACAGTCATGACGATGGCGAAGTGAATCGGATCGATGCCGAGATGATCAATAATGGGAAGCAAAATCGGCAGCGTAATCAGAATAATCGAGACCGCTTCCAGGAAGGTTCCCATAATAAAGAACAAAATGTTGACGATAAGGAAGAACGTCCACTTGTTCATATCGCTTTCCGCGATCCATGCCCCTACTTGCTGCGGTACCTGTTCGTTGGTCAGATACAGACCAAACAGGCTGGCAGCGGCAATAATCAGGAAAATCATCGACGTAATATTGATCGTTTCTACCAGAATCGGGCGAACGTCCTTAAGTCCCATTTCCCGGTAAATCACAACCGAAACGATCAAGCCATATACAACTGCGATAACGGCCGATTCTGTCGGCGTTGCCACACCGGTATAAATGCTGCCCAGAATTAAGATAGGCAGAAACGCACCCCACAACGCTTTCAATGACGTCTTCATCCGAACTTCCATAGAAGCTTTTTCATCGCTTCCGTAGCCGTGTTTGCGAGCATAAAAAATAGCAGATATAATCAGCACACCGCCTAACAATAGACCCGGAATAACACCAGCCATAAATAGTTTCCCAATGGATTCCTCAGCTGTAATGCCATAGATAATGAGCGGGATGCTTGGTGGAATCAGAATACCCAGTGTACCTGATGCAGCCACAAGACCCATTGCATACTTTTTATCATAGCCCGCGCTGACCATCGCCGGAATCATGATCGATCCGATCGCGGCAGCCGTCGCCGGACTGGAACCGGAAATGGCCGCAAATACCATACAGGCAAGAATCGTGACGACAGACAGCCCGCCCGGCAGATGCCCCACCCATTTGCGCAAGGCCTCAATTAAATACTTGGAAATCCCGCCGCGTGCCAGAATAACACCGGCTAACACGAAACCCGGAATCGCCATCAGCGGGAACGAATCGAGTGCCGCAAACATCCGCTGCGGCACCATGTTCATATTAAAATCAGATTGCATCAATACGGCTACAGTAGCCAAAGCCAGACTGATGGCGATCGGTACCCGCAGCAGCATAAGGATGAGAAAACTACTAAACAGCGTGAGGACCATGCGGTGCATCCTCCTTTTCCTTTGGAATCTCTACCATGTCAACCGTATTTACGATTTTCTCTCCACGAATCGCTTGAATAAGTTTCTCTATAAAGCGAAGCAGAAACATGATGCCGGAGATAGGAAGAATCAAATAGACTATCCACATCGGAATGCCGACGTCCATCGATACCATGCCGGACGTATACCGCTTCGCCACCAAAACATAACCGTAATACGTAAAAAAGACACAAAATAGAATTCCCATGAGATTTGCAAAAATATCTACCACACGCTGCATTCCGCGCGGCAGTTTATCGTATAGCATATCCACTTGAATGTGGTGATTATTGCGTAGAGCTACCGGAACGCCCAGCAGTGCGCCCCATACGATTGTATAGTTGGCCACCTCTTCCACCCAGGCTTTCGGCTCGTTAAAAATATAGCGCATTAGCACACCGTAAAAGATAAGAACGATACCAACGGACAAAAATGAACTAGCTGCAATATCTTCGAATAAGTCCCACGCTTTTTTCAAGCCCTTCATTTTTGTTCCCCCTTTCTTACAGAAGAAGAGGCACTAACGACGTAGTGCCCTTTCTCTCTAACTCTATTTCAGATTTTTAATTCCATCGATTAATTCAGGCGTAATAACGGATTTGAACTCGTCGTATACCGGCTGCAGCGCTTTTTCCAGCTCAGCGCGCTCAGCATCGTTTAACTCAGTAATTTGCATTTTGCCGGATTTCTTCAGGTTTTCGAAGCTCTTGTCGTTGTCTTCACTAGCCAGCTTCCATTCATACTCGGTCGCTTCTTTCAGCGCTTCTTCCACTTTTGTGCGAACCTCTTCCGGCATGCTATCCCAGAACGGCTTGTTTACGAAAATCGCATAGTCAAGACGTCCATGATTACTCACTGTCAGGTACTTCTGTACCTCTTCGTATTTTTGCGTGTCAATGTTATTGAATGTATTTTCCTGTCCGTCTACCGTACCCTGCTGCAGAGCCGCATACGTTTCACCGAATGCAATTGTCGCAGATCCTGCTCCCAGCGCTTTAAATTGTCCTTCCAGCACTTTACCTGCTTGTGCACGGAATTTCATGCCTTTGAAATCGGCCGGTGCTTTCAGCGGCTTTTTGTTGTTTGTGAATTGTTTGAATCCGTTTTCCCAGAAAGCCAGACCCATAATGTCATTGCCTACCAGTTGTTCGCTGTTCAGCAGTTGTTTTGCCAGGTCGCTCTCAAAGAATTTCAGAGCGTGCTCACGATCTTTGAACAGGAAGGGCATGTCCACATACTGCCAGCGCGGATCGAGCTTTACCATTTTGGTAACGGAAGGCGCAATCATGTGCACGTTTCCGGATACGAGCGCATCCAGCTCTTCTTTGTCACCATATAGCTGCGAAGACGGATAGACTTCAACTTTCACTTTTCCACCTGTTTTTTCTGCCGCCAGATCAGCGAACTTCTGTGCCGCTTTTCCCTTTACACTGTCAACCGAAGTAACGTGCGAGAATTTGATGACGATGGCGTCTTTCTTCTCTTCGCCGCCGCTCGCCGGTTTAGCATCTGCCGCCTTTTTCTCTCCGCCGCCACAGGCCGCAAGCAGGACCGCCATCACAATCGTCATGAGTACTGCTACTACTTTTTTCAACTTTTTTCCCCCTCTTACCCATTTCTTTTATATTGCTTCAAGTATAACTTTTTTCCTTTTTTATACTGTGAAGCGCTTTCATTTCTGAACATTATTTTATTTTTGAAAAAAACAAAAAACAATTTTTGTTCATTTTGTTATAATTTTGTTCATTTTGTTTGTGTATTTAACCTACAGAAATAGGCAAAAACCTACAAACTTTCGACTTATATACGAAAAAGAATTGTAGAAAAACGCGTCGGTTGGTATAATTTTCTAAAAAATAAAATTGAGCACGCCACATTAAAACAATGGGCAGAGTCCTGAGAAAGGAAACGAATGATGCGAATCCCACCGCTGCAAGCTCTGTATTTTACACAGTTTCTGTCCGCTTTTGCGGACAACATGATTATCTTTATCGTGCTTGCCATCATGCGCCAGGAGGGGTATCCCGGTTTCTATATCGGGCTGGTCCAATCAGCGTTTCTGCTGGCGTATGTCGTATGCGCTCCATTCGTCGGGCCATTCGCCGACCGTAACGCCAAGTCCTGGGTTCTGCTTGTGGGCAATACCGTCAAAGCTACCGGCATTCTTCTGATGATGACCGGACTCTCACCGGTACTTAGCTATCTGGTGGTCGGTATCGGTGCCGTAACATACAGCCCGGCCAAATACGGTATTCTACCCGAGCTGACTAACAGCAAAGAGGCTCTGCTCAAGGCAAACGGCAAAATTGAAGGATATACAATTTTTGCTATTCTCGCCGGGTCAGTAGCGGGAGGGATGCTTGCGGAATACTCGCTGTTCTGGTCGATGGCCGTCTGTATCGGACTATACCTCGTCTCCATCGCCGGAACATTCGCAATCCCCAGGACGGGAGGCAATTCATCCATTCGCTATAACCGAGCGCTTATGAACTTTATTTCTGATGTGAAGCTGTTCTTCTCGAATCCAAAATGCCGGTTCTCCCTGGTAGGTACCAGTTCATTCTGGATGTCATCCACGGTGCTCCGCTTTGCATTTATCGCCTGGATTCCGCTCATGCTGGGCATCACGTCGCTGGACAAAATTTCGATGCTTGTCGCTGTAACGGGCGTAGGTATCATTATCGGCTCGCTTGCGACCCCGTATTTAATCCCGGCGCACAAGTATTATCGCTCATACCTGTATGGCCTCATGATGGCTCTCCTTGTCGTTGCTTCGGTTTTCATGTCCGATCTGTATCTGACAATTGCGGTGCTGATGGCGATCGGCTTTATGGGTGGCGCATTTATCGTACCGATGAATACGGTGCTGCAGGATGAAGGACATAAATTAAGCGGGACAGGGAAAGCAATCGCAGTACAGAATTTCATTAACAATACGATGATGCTGATCGGCATGGGCATCTATACAGGCGCAACCAGAGCAGGCGTCACCGCTCCCGTCTCGATTGTGACGGTCGGTCTGGTTCTGCTCGGTTTCGTGCTCTATCTTCATTTCCTGAAGAAAAAGCTGATAGCTTCGAGCGTACTCTCTATCGAAAGCACCGGTCGTACGCTATAAACAAAACCACCATGGCATCTCAGCCGCAACCCCGACATGAAAATCGTGGGAAAGGCGCCTGACTTTTGTGGTACGAGGGAAAAGAGAGAAAGGAATGAGGAGAGGATTTTAATGAGAAAAAAGGCGAACGCCTTTTTCTTCCCTGGAGCTTATTTCCTCTCTCTCCTTCTTTTCTCATGATTTTCACAGAAAAAAAAGCGGGCACTGTTATCCCGCTCCATCTTTACAATGTCTTACGCTCATTGCGCAGCATAATTTTTTGTTTCTTCTTGAGGGAATGAAACCGGTATCTTTGCCCGCTGCTTTTTACGTACCGGCTCCCGACGTTTCTTGCTTTTTAATAGGTAGGAGAAAACGAACCAACTTTGAGCTATATAAAAGGTTATAAAATAACCACTTTGCGGCAGGTGAAAATATAGATTGCAAAGAAGGCTGTACGTTGTAAACGCAAAAAACAAAAAATAAAAAGACACCATTCTGTTCTTTACCGTATTGCGATAAAACAGCCCCAATCCGATAAGAGAAAGCATAAAGATCCCAAAATAACTCCAGTATGCTGCCATGTCGTTTTCTCCCGCAGTCCAAAATGGTATAGATATGTATATAGGTCCACTGTAATTAATGTGATTATCTCCGCGGTGTATATCGTCTTGTTGCAGTCTGTATTCCTTATCCAATGTACCTTAATTTTTTTAAATGAACGAGGGACTTTACGATTATTTATGTAGGCTTTTGCTAAATCAACTATAGTTTTTCTACAAAATTCCACATAATATACCATTTGAAACTTGGCATACAAAACCACCATGGCTTCTCAGCCGTAACCCCGGCATGAAAATCAATAGAAGGGCGGCTGACTTTTGCGGCATGAAGGAAAAGAGAGAGGAGAGAGAGGGGATGATTTCAATGGAGAAAAAGGCAAGGGCCTTTTTCTTCCCTGGATCTCATTTCCTCTTTCCCTCTCCTTCTTTCCTCATGATTTTTTCCCAGTAAATAACCAGACATACCGATTCAAGGGACGGGCGGAAAATACAAGCCCCGCCGCCTCAAATATACGCTGCAGAATCGGCACCTGTGTGTAGTATTCCGTCTTTAAATCTTCTAGCAATGCGAACGCTTTCTGCTCTCTGACCCGCTGATGGATGGCATGCTTGGCTTCTTCGTCGGCATATGCCGTATCTGCAAACACGATGACACCCTCTTCGTTTAACCTATCGGCTAACTGCCGGATGGCACGCGCTTTCTGTTCATCCGTAAGATGGTGAAACGCGTATGTGCTGACGATACCGTCCACCTGGCCGATCTCCTCAGGGACCGAGAGAAAGTGTCCGTCCCTAACCGTAAAATCCGGCAGTTTCTGTTCTGCAATGCTTCGCATATCCGGAGACGGATCAATGCCGTACACTTCCCACTCCTGCTTCAGCAGCCGCTCGGTCAGATTGCCGGTTCCAACACCAATCTCAAGCACACGACTGCCCGGGGGCAGCTTCAATTCGTCTACCACCTGCTGCAGAATTTGTTCATATCCCTCGAAAACCTCGGCATATTCTCCTTCCCTGGAATATACCGTATGGTCGTATTCATCGGCCCATTGTTCAAACACATGATTAAATTGCACGTCACGTTCTTCCATGACAGCGCCTCCTATTTTTCCTTCATTATATGCAAATAAACCAAAATGTTTATTATTCGCATTAACTTAATCTGTTTAATTATAGCTAAAAAATCTCCTGCAATTCAATAGGAGATTATAACCTGCTCTTTTATTCGCCCTCGATTCCTTATTTTGTTGGATAGCGTCGTTCAATTTCTGCAGCATGTACCCGATGCCCCTGCAGCCCTGAAGCGGAAAGCGGTACGCTCTGTTAGCACCGAATACTTGCTGCACAACTTTGATGTGCTTTTTCCCGGCCACGACGACAATTTCCTCAAATACATCAAGCCCCTTCTCTGCAGCCTGCTGCTTAAGAGCTTCTACTGTAATAACGTCCGGGCTGCCGGAATTAAAAGCAAGGTCATAATTGCCTGGAACAATGTCGGTCGGAAATAAAAAGCCGTGTTTCGCTGAAAGAATGACCCAATGTTCGAAGAATATATCAGCGTATGTATGACAGGCCGTACCAAATGGACTGATATAAGCATCTTTTGCCTGGACGCCCCCCAATTCCGGGTGCTTGTCCCATATCTTGGCCGCACCACAGGGAGTGATACACAATCTTTTTTTCATTCTTCCTGCTTCCCTTCATCCTAAAATTCCGCATAATTAAAGCTATCTTTATATTTTTTCAACTCAATGGATACACTAACGGACGAAATTCCTTCTATATTACTTAATTTTTGATTGATAAATTCCACGAGCTTATCATTAGATGAAAAGTACGCCTGGATAATTAAATCATACGGACCTGAAAAAACGCTTACAAACCTTACCTCAGGTTGTCTGCTAAGTTCATTGGCCGCTTTATCTTGATAACCAAGCTCTGTACAAATAAAAATAATGGCTGATACGCTTAGTCCAATTTTCTCTGGCTTGCTATGTATAACAAACTCAAATACCTGCTCTTCCAACATTCGATTAACCCTTGATCTAACAGTCCCCTCGCTTACCTCTAATTTTTGAGCGATAAAGGTATTGGAATAACGAGCATCTTCCTGTAGCAGCATTATTATTTCTTTGTCTAGTTTATCTAATTCCCTCATTAATTAACTCCCCGCTTTATCCGCTTGTATTTTATATTCGTTTATCGGATAAAGATGTCTAGAGTCATGGAATTTTCCTGTTTTTGAATCCGTAGAACTAAAGTTGAACCCCGCTAGCCCACCGCACTTTCTATGTAACCAGGCAATCGATTTGATTCTTTTCATAAGTGAAATACGGTTCGCCAAAAAAATGCGTTGTCAGACCGCATACACTGAACCTGAATTGTGGCGTGCGCTGCTTCAAAAAAGACATCACAAAAAGTTCAAAACCCGGAAATTTATAGGTTCACCCGGGCATGATACGTCAATTTCAATTATGATATAAAATTTATCTGTCCGTTTTTTATGTGGTCTTCCTTAAGCTTGCCATCACACGCGAACGTGTGGTATGCTGTTTGTGCGAACATTTGATAAGTGCTAAGCCGTTAATGTACCCTTGTGCATTGCGGCTTTTTTTGACGCCATTTCGCCCGTTCTTCTAGCCTTTTTATTTGTTCGTTCATCATTGGGGAAATATCAAGATGTTAGCCGATAACTCATACCGGCGAGCAACAGCTGCTAGATTTCCGATTTCTTTTGCTTCTTTCACCACTTGTTTTTTACCTCTGTCACCATAAGTGTAATCAAAACACACTCTTAGTGTCCAACTTCTCTAGGGGGCTAAAGAGCAGGGAGTTTTATTTTGGTGTTGGATCATTTTTTAAGCAACCCTAGCACACCCTATTTCTTCCATTTTCTTTTGCTTGATAAAGCTTTTGATCAGCATGATAGTATAAATCATCACTGTCTGTGTCTGGATAAGTGGCGACCCCTATCGATACTGTAACAGGAATCTTCATTCCGTTGCTGAGTATAAAAGTATACTGTTCAATACCTGAACGGATCCTCTCTGCAACTTCTAAAGCATGCGAATAAGAACAATTGGGAAGAAGAATAGAAAACTCTTCTCCTCCGTTTCTCGAAACAATATCAATGCTACGAGAAGTACGGCAAAGAATCTCCCCAACTTCTTTTAAGATTCTATCCCCTTCCAGATGTCCATATGTATCATTAATGTTTTTAAAGAAATCAATATCAATTAGCAAAAGAGAAAGATGTTTATTATGTTTTTTTGCATCATTAATATAATGATAAAATAATTGATCGAATTGACGTACATTATGTAATCCGGTTAAAAAGTCTGTCGTTGCTTGCTCTTTTAATGTTTGAACCATCTGGTTATAGTTATTTATATAGGTAATAACATATAAAGAAGCAAAGCCAGCGGCAACAGAAATGGTCCAATGATACAAAATAATTTCTAAATAAATACTCTTGTCATCGACATTTATAAATAAGGCGATACTGAGAATAAACAATGAAAAAACATTCATTATCCAAAATTTTACTTTTGATGAAAGTTTCATTTTATAAAATTCTCCACAAACAACACCGATGATAAGCATACCCAGAGATGCTACAATTGAAGCTTGACTGAAGGGAAATAAAAAAAGCCTTCCCGCAATGACGATAAGGGCGGAGGAAATAGAAGGTAACGCTCCTCCATATAGCGCTGCAATAACAACAGGAATATGACGTAAATCAGCAATAGTAGTAGGAGAAATATGAATGGAAAATAACATAAGCCCAACTCCTACTATACCCAGGCACATACCTACCAGCGTTTTTTCTTTTATCGATACAGCAGAATGGATTGGATAATGCTTGAATAGATGCCCAGTTAGAAATAAACCTGATATAATGAGCGAACCATTTGCAATAAATTCTCTGAGCATAATTTCTTTTCTCCTTTTCCTCAATAAAAAAGACCAGTTTTTATAAGCTGGTCGGTTGCGCTACTAGCTCCAAGCTACCCAAGCGCCCAAATACAGGTAACTTTTCTTTGCTCCTTTATCTTAAGATAATATGTGATTGTGCAATTTTACATCCAAATAAAAGCATATTTACTTCTGAATTCTCCTATTGTTTATATAGTTAATTTCCTATATGGCCTTTATTGTTATGAACAAATGTTTTCAATTCATCATATAACTCACGCTGTGAATAACTTTCCTCATTAAAAGAAAGACCATAGAACCATTTTTTATTTATTTCTCTTTTCCATACAATAGTACCCTCTAAAGAAAATGTCTCCTCATTTAGCGTAAAATGAATTTTAATTCTATCTCCAATATTTTTCAATTGTGCTGGTGTAGACGTCGACAGCTTGGCTCCTTTTAAGCTCATATCATGAATAAATATCTTACCTTTTTCATCATCTAATGACTGGTCATGGTTATCAGAACGCTTGATTTGAAATGTTGCATTTACAGGTGAGTTAAATTCGATTCTGAAACCTTCGTTTCGTCTATACCGCACTTTCTATCATCCCTTTATAACAAGATAAAAAAGTAATATTTCTAAAACTCGAACTTATTTATTTGTATTTTAAGTAAAATTAACCATCACTTTACTGTAATATTCTATATTTATTTCAAAAAAATTTTAACCCATTTGTTCTCTTTACCACGTTGACTACGTCATAAACATTTTAACAAAAGTTCAGTAAATAGTAAAATAGTATTAATTTTATTTCGTTTCTATAGTAATACTATACTATGAAATTGTTTTTATAGCGCGCCAATCTAAAACTTGACGATAAAATGCGTAAAGGTATTCCTTTCGGTATAACCAGGGGAACAGAACATGAAAAGTCGCCAATGGTCAACAGAAAACCATCATGGCATCTCAGACACAACCCCGTCATGAGAATGATGGGAGAGAGGCTGACTTTTGTGGTACGAAGGAAAAGAGAGGGAAGAATGAGGAGAGGGACGCTATACTTTATCCCCTTTCACGTACACGTTTATCATGCTTGTATTTAACTACACCCGAAGAAAGATATTTATAAACAATTCGAGTTATGTATTGCCATATTCTTAATCCAGCATCGTCATTCATCGAAATCATTGTTTGCCCCCAAACAACGCTATAACTCGTCTACTCTATGAACCATATTCGTTACTCTCATCCTGAAAGTATTATTATGTCGAAATTTGTCTTGTTTTTAGTCCTAGTTCTATAAACCTATGTGAACTAAAATATAGAGAGAATACATATTTTAGGCGGTTTACCATGTTAAAGAAAGTCTCTGCATTTCTCGTAACAGCAGCTTTGATTTGTACAACTGTTGCAATCGAACATTCTGATGCTGCCCGCAAAGCAAACGAAGTAAATTCTCTTCCTCTCCAGCTGCTGTAACGACAAAAACGTACATATCAAAATTGTACTGAAGCAAAGAAAGCTGGCGCAGCACCAATTTACAAAAGACAGCCAGGTTACCGCCTTGCTCTTGATAGAGATAAAGACGGTATCGCCTGCGAATAGCTATTTTCTTATAAGCTAGGGTGAAAAGGATGTTTACCAAGGAGGAAAAATCTCTAATTCAAAAGCTCGTTCAAAAAAAGCGTGCTCTCTCCGGGCTCTTCTTTTCCACCGCAAAACAGAACATACATTCTTATTATCAACAGATTTATCCACACTATTCACAAGGAGGAAGGTTTATGGCTGGACAAATTATCTCACGCGGCAAAGATAAGTGGTTAGTTCGCGTTTTCTTAGGCAGAGATAAAAACGGAAAAAGGAAGTATCACAACAAAACCATTCATGGAAACAAAAAAGAAGCGCAGAAGTATTTAAATGCTGTACTGCGGGAAAAAGACATGGGAACATTTGAAGAACCGGCTAAGATGACTATCAATGAATATCTTGACCACTGGCTGGAAACATCAGCTAAAGGGAAGGTTCGACCGCAGACATTTGAAGGATACAAAAAGGAGTTGCGTCTCTACATTCGCCCCTATCTAGGAGAGTACAAGCTGAACAAGTTGAATGCACTGACCATTCAATCTGTGTACAAAGCGCACCAAGAAGAGCGCGGACTTGCTCCTGCCACGATTCGACGCCCGCACGTCATTTTTTCATCGGCATTGTCTCAAGCAGTAAAATGGGGCATGATCCCGAAGAATCCGTGTGAGCATGTGGTTTTACCTCGCAAGGAACGGAAAGAAATGAATGTCCTTACACCAGAAGAAGCACGCATCTTCCTTGAAGCAGCCGTATATGACCGCCGGCATGCACTTATATGCTGCTACTGACGACTGGTATGCGCCCAGGCGAAGCTTTCGGACTGAAATGGGGAGACATCAAAGATGGTAAAATTCACATTCAGCGCACGTTGTTCGGCAAGGCAAAGGCTGGCGCCTGGATGAACCGAAAACATCACGCTCCCGGCGTACCATTCCCCTTCCGGAAACAGCGATTGACGTACTGAAAGAGCATAAGATTCGTCAAACAGAACAACGACTCAAGTTAGGTGCAGCATACCACAATCACGATTTTGTATTCGCTGTAGATAACGGGGAGCCAATGAATTTGAGCAACCTAACCAATCACAGCTTTAAGCCGCTGCTGAAGCATACCGGCCTTAAAAATATCCGGTTATACGACTTGCGGCATACATGCGCTACCCTTCTCTTAGCAGCTGGCGAAAACCCGAAAGTGGTATCAGAGCGATTGGGTCACGAAAGCATTACACTTACTCTTGACACGTATTCTCACGTATTGCCAGACATGCAGAAAAAGGCTGCCGAAAAATTGGAGAACATGCTCTTCGGTTAACCCTATGCAACAATACTCAACAATACTAAACAAAACCAAACGAAGAAAAATATGTTTACTCGGTCAACAAAAATGTGTATACTATAAACAGAATTAATCGCTACTGTTCTTAAAGGATGGTAGGACAAGAGAACGGAAAAAGGAGGATGTTTCGGCATCCTCCTTTTTCGTGCTTAAATTAGGGGGGAGATGTTTGTCAAATCGGATTGCATTATTTATTGATGGAGGATATTTAGATAATGTTTTGATGAAATTCGGACGAGCTAAAATTGATTACAGCAAACTTGGAGAGACTATGGCTGCCGATCATCCTCTTATCAGAGCATACTATTACCACTGTCTGCCTTTCCAATCTTCGAAACCTACCGAAGAGGAAAAATCTCAATTCTCAAATGCGCAAAAATTTTTTAGAAAATTAAATCGTTTAGACTGCTTCACGGTACGGGAAGGAAAACTTGCTTTCCGGGGAATTGATGATGAAGGAAGAGCCATCTACGAACAAAAACGCGTAGACGTTTATCTTGCTACTGATTTAGTTATGCATAGCACAAAACGGTTAATTACGCACGCTGCCTTGCTTACTGGTGACAGCGACTTCTTGCCAGCAGTTGAAATCGCTAAATCAGAAGGTGTGCACATTACACTGTTCTACTCCGATAAAGACGGATGCTTACCTCACGACGAACTTCTCGACATGGTGGATGCACGAAAATTAATCAATCAAAACATGATTAATTCGTGGAAGAGATAGCACACAAAAAATCAAGTTGGCACACTATTGGCACACAAGCACAAAAAAAGACTGTCCAAAAGGACAGCCTTTTTCTTTTCAAACCCCAGTGATATCAAGGGTTTCATGGCAGTGCTCCCACGCGGAATCGAACCACGAATTGACCATTACGAGTGGAAACGCTATTGTATACGCTTCTTTTACGTTGGTATTATCGCTTTATTACGTACATTTTACCGCAAGTGTAACGGACATTCAAGCGCAAGATAAAAGAACACTCGGACATTCTACGTAAACAAATAAAAAAGGCGCAGCCCCGAAGGACCACGCCATTAATAATCGATATATTCCGGTTCTTCTCGCAAGCTATCGATAAGTTTCGTCAATCCATTCGCTAACCCTTTCGCTGCTACTATCGTATCCTTACCGTTGGGAGTATCTGCGAGTAAAGTTTCGATTGCTTCCGGCAAGGTGTTTAACGTGTTCAATGCTATTTGTCGTTCTAATTCCGCTTGAAAATTTGATTGTCCGCGCCATTTATACATCGTCTGGCGGGTTATTCCGCACTCATGCGCAATGTCCTCAACGGTGCGCCCTCCGTTACCAGGTTGCGCCATATAATGAATAGCGTGTAATTGCTCCGGCCGTAGCGGTCTGTGCTTCGTCATTATCTCGCTCCTCTCGTAATAAAAAGGCCGGCGCGTGGCCGACCGTTTACTTCGGTATGGTTAAAACTTGTCCGGGCTTAATCAGATTCATATTCTTGCCAATGACGGACTTATTAACGGCGTACAGCTTATGAGCGTCAATATTCTTGTGTCCGAGCGTACGTAGTCGTTGTGCTATCTTCGTCAAACTATCTCCGGACTTTACGGTATACGTCTTCGGAAGCTCTTTCTCGTTCGGTCTAGGCGGTTTAGGGGCCGCTTTAATCACCGTCTTTAATCCGGTATCCTTCGATACTGCCGGACCAACTGGCGTTAACTTAATAAACTTATACTCCTGTAGTTCGAGCGTATAGTAGATATCGCCAGGTGAACCCGCGCGTTCCTCGAAAGTAAAATTCATTATCGTCATAGCGTAATTGCACCACGAATTTGTTACCATGAGGCGAATTGGACGCTTGCTGTTCTTCCACCGCGCAATCTTATCGACATACTCGAGTGGCTTCAATATGTTTTCATATTCGCAGTAAGATGGGTTGTAATCGCGAGGAAAGAACGAAGACAACGTAATTCGTGTCATTACTTGACCGCCGGGGATCGAATATTCCCCAAACTGATTTATGTTCACCGTCTGCCAGTTATATCCGGACTCAATACGAATCTCTGGCGGGTTTACTGGAAGTTGAAACTGCTCTGCTTTATTGTTAAAGCTCAACCAAAACTGTAAAGCGCCCATTATCCCATATTCACCGCCGCTCCTTTGATTTGTTGTGCTAATGCGAAAGCAATACGTTCAATGTCCGCTTCTTCTCGTACTATCAGGCTGTTAACGTTCAAGTTAACGACAGGAGCGTCGTTTCCTCTACGGTTTTCATGCGCTGGAACGACTCGCTCACCTTTGTGGAGTATTGCTTTATACCCGTCATAAGGAACGTTGTCAATACCGTTGTAGTTCGAGAATGGATTGGCAAAC
>Ga0310822_100480_pt1 | contig 19485 bp, 22 predicted proteins | sample P4_ome_2_FD_201313 | JGI IMG/M metagenome (GOLD analysis project Ga0310822, IMG submission 201313) | Sorghum-adapted microbial communities from Joint BioEnergy Institute, Emeryville, California, United States - P4_Day56_Rep2 | ecosystem: Engineered > Bioreactor > SSF (Solid state fermentation) >... | reverse complement strand
CTCGTGGCCCTCGTCCGCGCCGGCGCCACCTTCGAGAAGGGCAAGCTCGTCGAACGACCCGAGGAATCAGGAGACCACCAACACGTCGCGTGACACGCCGATCCACAGGTCTTGACAATTACTCCGGGGCTTTTGTCATAGCTCGCTCCGTTGACGTATTCAGAGCGCACTACCTCCCAGAACTCCGTGACATCAGGATCGTGTGACGCTCGAGCGAGGCGTGAGGCGGACGGCCCGTTGATGTGGACCGCAAGCACCTGCCGACCTGAGTCATCAACTGGGCACAGCTCCAGGGCCAGGACCCTGACGCCGGAGACCTCCTGGTCGACCCTTCGCCATACGCGCCCCACGGGGTACAGCACCGGAGCGAGGTCCTCACTGACCAGGGTCTTCCTCGCTGCTTCGTCAGTACGCTCATGCAGACCGCGACGCCGGCCTTCCTCGCCTGCCGGCTGGCATATCGGCGCGGGGCCCGGCTCCCAGTCCTCAGGCAAGAGCCTTGAGAGAAGCCTGCAAAGCACGGCAGACGTGCCAGCGTGCTGGCCGATCTCAAGGCAATCGGCTTTCGCGTCCTCCATGGACCGAGCCTAGGGGCTACTGTCAGCCCATTACCGGCAACGGCTCCGTGCGAGGTAGCGATGGGCAGCGGCTTGTTCGACGGCTTCGAGGGATACAGGTCGGTGACGGACGCGGACCTCGAGGAGGCGGTTCGTCACTGGCTCGTCGCGCTTGACACGAATGTGCTGCTTCACCTCTACAACTACCAGGGTCAGGCGCTCGACGACTTCATGCGCGTGTTCGAGGCTCTGGGAGATCGCCTGTTCGTGCCGCACCAGGTCGTCGATGAGTTCTGGCGCAACCGGATGACGGTCCTGAAGGAGAACAAGGGACGGCATCTCGAGAGACAGAGCATCGAGAAGGCCTTCGACTCGATCGAGTCAGAGTTCGCCAGGTGGTACCAGCGGGCGGTGTCTCGGGAGGGCAAGTTGCCAGGCAATGTGCTCCGCGAGTTGTGGGAGGCGCGCCAGGCGGTCAGTGAGGCCATGGATGAGCTCGCGGACCAGCACTCGGTCTCCGCTGACACTCCCACCCACGCAGACCCAGTCGTGGTCCGACTGGAGACCCTCTTGCGGGGTAAGGTCGGCGCCGGTCCATCTGCGGACGATCGTCGCGGCCTGGTCGAGGAGGGGCGTAGGCGTCTACAACAGCGAAGACCCCCGGGCTACATGGACGCAGAGAAGAACCCTGACAGGGCCGTCGGCGACTTCATCGTGTGGCACCAGGTCATGACGGAGTCACGCTCGCGCGGCCTGCCTGTTCTCTTCGTCACGCAGGACACGAAAGAGGACTGGTGGGCAAACCGCGGCACTGCTGCCATGCGGGCCCGTCCAGAGCTCGTGTCCGAGATGCTCGAGTTCAGTGGCCAGCGGCTCATCATGGTGAGGACCCCCGACCTCCTGCGGCTCAGCCGGGTGCTCGGGATCAGCGTCAACGAAAAGACCCTCGCCGAAGCCGAGTCAGATAGTGAGGCGGGGGACGGTGTCTGGGGCGAAGAGCTCTACCTCAGCTACCTCGATCAGCTCGCCGCGTGGCCCGGTCACTACGACGCGTTCATCGCCGCAATCAAAGGCGGAGGACGTATCGCCCGGACTCCCCTCGCGCGATACATCGGGAAGAGGCCCAGATCGCCCATGAAGGGGACAAGCGTCCCGTACTCCACAGCGCTGCGACGCATGTGTGCGGCTGAAGGTCTGGCCCCCGACGACTTCGAGGTCCCCTTTGTCGCGCACGCCACAGATGGCTGGATGGACTACTTCTTCATTCCCGACCCGCACTACGAGGCGCTCGTGGACGTTGTCGCGAAGCACCCAGAGCTCCTGGGAGCCGAAGACGAAGGCGCGGACGTCGAGGCTCCCGAGGACTAGGCCCGGTACGTGAAGGTCTACCTGAATGAGAGTGACGGGCTCTACGTCACGGCAACAGTGACGTCATCAGGCGACCTCCGCATCGAGGGTCAGAACCTTTCCGGGACGCTGGGGACCGAGGAGATCGAGTACGTCGTCTCCGTTGCGGCCCCCGACGTTCGCAGGCTCGCGGAGGCCATAGGTGTAAGTCCGGGAACCCTCCTGCAGGAGTTAAAGGCTCGAGGGACGGAGATCGTCCGGCGCGGCGAACGGCAATGGCTACGGTACTGCGGAATCCCTGCCGAGCTGTGGAGTCGCTACGAGTACTGATACATCGCTGCGCCTTCGAGGTCCCGTCTTCGACGGACAGCGCTGAGGGGCGATCTGGGATCGGTCAAGGAGGCAGGGGTTAGAACGTGTCACCAGTTGGTGGAGTGCGGGCCGATGGCTTGATCACATCTGGTCGACAGGGGACCTCCCGGGTGCGGCTAGGTCGAGCCTCGAAAAACTCACGTGCCTAGTGGTGTCTCCTGGTCCGCATCCCCGAGGAGGGCCATGCCGACTTCCTCGACGTCTAGGGAGGTAATCAGATAGGGCACAACGGGAAGGATCATGATGGCCGAGATAACGTTCTGCGCTCGAATATGGAATCGTATCCGGCGGTGCAGTTCCTCTCGTGTGACGGGAAAGTGCACACCGCCCACGATATCGAAACGCGTAGAGTCGTCGTAGCTCCCGTACTTGCGGGCGTGCTCAACGTTATTCGAGAGAATCCACCCATAAAGGCACGCGATCACGCCTAGAACGGAGACGGAGCGCACCACCACGGTTTCGAGGGCGTCCTGCACCAGAAGGTTGTAGATCGGGTACCCTACCACGGTGGCGTAGAGGAGAACGGAGAGGATGGCATCCTGCACAAGTCCCCAGCGAGGTTCGGTGGTGGCAAGATAATGCTTCAGGTCGTCCCTGTAGCAACTCATGCTGCAAAGCACGGGGACGGTGGTCACGCTAACCATCACGGCGATACCGATCATACGATCCCACACCGTGGGGCCGAGGACTAGCAGCGATAGTCCAAGGGCAGGGCCGACACCCATGAAGATGCCTAGGCCCATGGCGTAGAACCAGGCAAGCCGCGAGAGCTGCTTTCCTCGGAGCAGATAGATGTTGCCAAGGACTGAGAGCACGGCGAAGGCCATGATTCCGAGGGTAGGTATGACCAAAGTGGCCAAGAGCCACGCTGCTCGGTCGTGCTGGCGCGCTGCGCCGAGTATCTCACCGAGGGCCGCTAGGCCCAACAACGTGACCCCGACTGCTCCGGCTGCACAGAGCGCCCTACGGAGCAAGATCGTCAGTGCTGGCCTGGCGAGTGCCACGAGGAGGGTGACACCAGAAAAGCCCAAGTAGACCATGGCAGCTCGAGTTGAGTGCTGGAATGGTTGCCCTCCGAGGGCGGGGGTGGCTCCGTCGGCTATCACCACCTCCCCAAGCGTGATGTTCATGCCCACAGTAACGAGGGTGATGAGCCCCCAAGAGTAGGCGCGCATCCGGTGGGCGCCCAGACGCGCGCCGTTGGCTTCGGCTGCGACGAGCCTGTTGAACAGGTACTTCTCAAATGCGATGGCGCTGACAATGGAGATTGACCAGAGGACGAAAAGGCCATCGGCGGCAGGGTGGTCCGCCCGGAGCGCGACCCACCCACCGAAGGTCACCACAGTCAGAAGGACGCCCACATTAACGAGCGTCTCGATCACGAAGGGTCTCGTTGGGACCTCAAAAGGTGCAAGCGCGACTCTCGACACAGCCAGCACCAGGGCGGCAAGCACAATGATGACGACCGCATGTATCCACAGGCTCACCTCTGGAGAGATTCTGGTCCTATAGAGGAGGACCCCCGCGAGTATCGACAAGGTGAGAAGTAGAATGGCCGTCATCGCGACTTGCCGGACCTTTGTTCCGCGCCACAGGGGAAGAGCGAAGTTGGCAGAGAACAAGGCGGGGGCGAGCCAGAGCGCCCAAGTCGACGGCTCCTGTGCAGGTGCAAAGACGATCAGGGCGCCCAGGGTAAGCGCGCTGGCCGACCCTAACAATGCAGGGAGTAGTCCCCGGCGCCAGAGAAGAGGGGCGAGGAGTGCCAGGGCCGCGGGACCGACCAGGCACAACCATGCCGTGGATCTAAAGAAGTCGACCGGATCGGTACCGGCTGTGACGAAGTCGATAGCGAGGAGGACCGGGAAGAAGGGAAGCAGCATCAAAGCCCATGCGGCCTCGGAGGTTCGGCTGAGGCCGACGCCACTCGCCCGGACCTTCCAGAGACGCATGAAGGCCTGCGCAAACAGGGCCCCGAACAGAGCGGACGCCCCGCACAAGAAGGCCGCATGGTACCAACCGGCTGCATTGAACTGTCCCGGTGCTGGGATCGTCCAGTTCAGCACGGTCTGAGGGTCGCGCAGCCACTCTATCTGGGTGAGGGCGCCGCCGAGTCCGCAAAGGGCTGCAACAACTCCGACGGCGAGTCGCTCGCGCCTCCGCTCTAAGGGTTTGTGCCACGACCCCAAGCGAACAAGAAAGTAGGCCAAGAGAGGCAGGATGATGCCGTCACCCCAGGTTGCGCTCTTGAAATCGTATAGACCTAGCAACTGAGGGTCGTGCTCGCCCGTGAACCAGAAAAGGTTCATGGCACCGAAGCCGAGAAGAACGACCGCGATAGCTGTCCTTCGAGCGTACCTGACGGGCGTAAGGTCTTCCCCACTCGACGGAGCGGGCGATCCTGGCATTGCGGTCCTTTCACACCCCGGCGGGTCCGGGTCTGCCTCTGAGCGGAATGATATGGCTCAGGAGGTCTGGAGCATGGAATCCCGCGTCGTGTCGTTGAGCACTGGCGTCGATTGCTCCAGCGCAAGGAGTGAGTAGTCATCTTCCGTCGTGTCGTGGGGACGAGGTCTGCCAGACTCCTCCGTCGTGACCGAGGAAACCTACGCGATCATCGGCGCCGGCCCGACGGGTCTGGCGGCCGCGCGGAACCTGGACCGGCACGGGCTGCCGTGGACCGGGTACGAGCTGCACACCGACGTCGGCGGGCTGTGGGACATCGACGGGCCGCGCAGCACGGTCTACGACTCGGCGCACCTGATCTCGAGTAAGACCACGACCGAGTTCGCCGAGTTCCCGATGCCGCCGGGCACGCCGGACTACCCCGGTCACCGTGAGCTGCTGGCCTACTTCCGGGCCTTCGCCGACGCCTTCGAGCTGCGGCGCAACTACCGGTTCGGCACCGAGGTCACGAGGGTCGAGCCCTCCGGAGACGGCGGGTGGCTGGTAACCAGCCGCGGCCCGCAGGGTGAGGCGAGCGAGCGGCATACGGGCGTGATCATCGCCAACGGCACGCTCAGCGAGCCGAACGTCCCGACCCTGCCGGGGAGCTTCGACGGGGAGATGTTCCACACCAGCGCCTACAAGCGGGCTGAGGTGTTCGCCGGCAAGCGGGTGCTCATCGTCGGCGCCGGCAACTCCGGGTGCGACATCGCCGTGGACGCGGTGCACCACGCCGCCAGCGTCGACCTCAGCGTGCGGCGTGGGTACCACTTCGTGCCCAAGTACGTCCTGGGCCGGCCCGCGGACACGCTCAACCAGGGCCGGCCGCTGCCGGCGCGGGTCAAGCAGGCGATCGACTCCCGCCTGTTGCGGCTGTTCACCGGCGACCCCACCCGGTTCGGCTTCCCCAAGCCCGACCACAAGCTCTACGAGTCCCACCCGATCGTCAACAGCCTGGTGCTGCACCACCTCGGCCACGGCGACATCACCGTCCGCCCGGACGTGGAGCGGCTGGACGGGGACGGCGTGGTGTTCCGCGACGGGTCCCGGCACCCGTACGACGTGGTGGTGCTGGCCACCGGCTACCGGCTGCACTACCCGTTCATCGACCGGGCCTGGCTCAACTGGACCGGTCCGGCGCCGGACCTCTACCTCAACATCTTCACCGACAAGGACCCCAACCTGTTCGTCCTCGGGATGATCGAGGCGGCCGGGATCGGCTGGCAGGGGCGGTACGAGCAGGCCGAGCTCGTCGCGTCGTACCTGGTCGCGCGGCAGCGGGCGCCCGAGAAGGCGCGTGAGTTCGAGGCGCGGGTCGCCGGGCCGCGGCCAGACCTGTCCGGCGGTTACCGCTACCTCGGGGTGGAGCGGATGGCCTACTACGTCAACAAGGACGCCTACCGCCGGGCGGTGCGCAAGGAGATCGAGGCGCTGGGGGTCGCCCAGTGAACGACGTCGACGCGATCACCATTGCCTTCGAGGAGGGCTCGCTCACCACGCTGCGGATCGTCATCGGGCTGATCCTGCTCGGGGTGGCGCTGGATACCCGGGTCGAGGACTTCCGCGCCGCGCTGCGCCGGCCGGGGTCGATCGCGGTCGCGGTCATCGCCCAGTTCCTGCTGCTGCCGGGCATCACCTTCCTGCTCACCCTGCTGCTCGGGCTGCGCGGCTCGCTCGCGCTGGGGCTGATCCTCGTGGCCTGCTGCCCGCCGGGGAACGTGTCCAACATCCTCACCCACCGCGCCGGCGGCGACGTGGCGCTGTCGGTGTCGATGACCGCCGTCGGCAACGTGCTGTCGATCGGGCTGATGCCGCTGAACTTCGCCTTCTGGGGCGGGCTGCACCCGACCGGTCAGGAGCTGCTGCGCCGGATCGAGGTCAGCCCGCTCAACATGCTCGCCGAGGTCGGGCTGGTCATCGGCATCCCGTTCGTCATCGGGCTGGCCGTGGTGACCTGCTGGCCACGCGTGGCGGCGGTCGGCCGGCGGTTCGTGGGGCCGGCCGCGTTCCTCGGGCTCACCGCGATCATCGTCGTCGGGGTGGCGAACAACTGGGACGTGTTCGTCGCCTACATCGGCCTGGTGCTCATCGCCGTGTTCCTCCACGACGCGCTGGCCCTGGCCCTGGGCTACGGGATCGGGAAGGCGGCGCGGCTGCCGGTCCCCAGCGTCAAGGCGACCACCTTCGAGGTCGGGATCCGCAACGCCGGGCTCGGGCTGCTGCTGGTGTTCACCTACTTCGACGGGCTCGGCGGCATGGCGCTCGTCGCGGCGTGGTGGGGGATCTGGGACATCATCGCCGGGCTGGCGGTCGCCGCGGTGTGGAAGCGTCGGTCCGCGCCCGAGCCGGAGGTCCTGGCCGTATGACGCGCGTGCTCGTCACCGGTGCCTCCGGGTTCCTCGGGTCGTCCGTGGTGCCCGGGCTGGTCGCCGACGGCCACGAGGTCGTCGCCACCGACGTCCGTATGCCGTCCGCTCCCGTCAGCGGCGCCCGGCACGAGCTCATGGACGTCACCGACGCCACCGCGGTCGACCGCGTGGTGGGGGAGTATCGCCCCGAGGTCGTGGTGCACCTGGCCTCCATCGTCACCCCGGGCAAGGGGTCCACGCGGGAGCGGGAGTACGCCGTCGACGTCCAGGGGACGAAGTACGTGCTGGACGCCTGCCTGGCCCACGGGGTGAGGCGGGTGGTGGTGTCGAGTAGCGGTGCGGCATACGGGTACCACCCGGACAATCCGGAGTGGCTGACCGAGGACCACCCGCTGCGGGGGAACCCGGAGTTCGCCTACGCCGACCACAAGCGGCAGGTCGAGGAGATGCTGGCCGGGCTGCGGGAGAGCGCGCCGCGGCTGGAGCAGGTGGTGCTGCGGATCGGGACGATCCTGGGGGAGCGGGTCGACAACCAGATCACCGCGCTGTGGGGCTGGCCGCGGCTGCTCAAGGTGTCGGGGGCGCCGTCGCCGTTCGTGTTCATCTGGGACACCGACGTCGTGGCGATCATCCGGCGGGCGGTGACATCGGAGGTGACCGGGGTGTTCAACGTCGCCGGCGACGGGGTGGTGACGGTCGACGAGATCGCGGCGGCGCTGGGGAAGCGGACGATCAGCGTGCCGGAGCGGGTGCTGAAGGTCGCACTGGCGATGGGGAAGCGGCTCGGCGCCGTGCCCTACGGGCCGGAGCAGACCGCGTTCTTGCGGTATCGGCCGGTGCTGAGCAACGAGCGGCTCAAGACGGTGTTCGGATACGTCCCTGAGCGGACGAGTCGAGAGGCATTCGAGGCATGGGCAGCCCGCGGGCTGGGGTGAGCGCAGTAGGCGGGCCGAACGTCCCGCGCAGAACACCCGGCCCGACCTAAGCAGTGGTCGTCGTAGCAGGGGCTGCTCGTGCGATCAGGGGATCAGCACGACACAGCGCGGATCGGGTAGGTCAGCCGCCCCCGGCGATGTTGACCAGCCACGAGGTCCCAAACCGGTCGACGCACATCCCGAACTGGTCACCCCACGGTTGGGTGGCCAGCTCGACCGTCACGGTCCCTCCGTCCGACAGCGCGTGCCAGTAGCCGCGCAGTTCCTCGGCGTCGTCCCCGCCGAGGCTGATTGCGAGGTTGTTCCCGGGCCGCAACGTCTCGCCCGGCAGCATGTCGGCGGCCATCAGCGTGAGGCCAGACGGGGTTTCCAGCTGGCCATGCATGACCTGGTCGCCAATGCCGTGGTCGTCGGTGCCGAAGTCGCCGAAGTGGTTGATCGTGAGATCGCCGCCGAACACGTCCTGGTAGAACGCCAGGGCGGCCGAGGCATCACCCGCAAAGCTCAGGTAGGGGTTCAGTCGAGTGGTCATCGAATGACGATAGAGGGCTCATCCCAATCGGACGAGCTGGGCGCTCGTCGATCTCCGCAGTCCGTCTGGCAGCTCGCAGGCGTTCTGCGGCGCACAGCATTCGTGCGTACGCCGCCAACGGTCAGGCGAGCGTCTCCGGGTGACGCCACTCGTCGTCGGACATCCGGTTCAGCCGCCAGGCGATCGCCGCCATCGTCGCGATCCCCAACGCGTACTTGCCCGCCGTCGTCACCACCAGGTCTCCGGGCGCAAGGAGCTCCAGGACCACGGCTGCGCCCGCCAACCCGGGGACCCAGAGCGGGAGGAGCCGGCGCCGGTAGTACGCCAGCGGCAGCAGCAGCGTGTTCAGCGCGAAGGCCATCATCAGCGGCATCACGACGAGCCCGATGGCGGGGTCCTGGTTCACCGAGTCGAGCACGGCGACGGCGGTGTCCGGCGGTGCCGCGGCGGTCACCGGGATAGTGACGAGGGCGAAGGTGGCGGCGGCGACGTGGCCCATGGCGCCCAGCACGCCGAGCACGGCGGCGGCGACCGCGACCCTCCCGCCCCGACCCCGGACGACGCGTGCGGCTCCGAGGACGCCGACGACGAACAAGGCCGAGGACACGATGAGGATGACCGCGCCGGCGGTGACCCGAGCCGACGCGGTGGTGGCAGCCGTGAGCAGGCCGTCAGCGTCGCCGTTGTGCGCCGGACTGACGAGTCCGCTCACGTCGACGAGGACGGCGGACCCGGCGAGGGCGTAGGCCGTGACGCGCCGGTGGGTCGACGTGCGCGTCTGCTCGGTGGGCTGGGTCCGGGTGGTGGGCTGGGGGTGCAGCATCGGTGGCTCCTGTGGTCGTGGTGTGTGGACAGCCACCAGCACATCCGGCAGGCCGCGTCCCGGCATCGGCCGGCAGGTTGCTCCGGGTGCCGCCCTGTCGGATTCGGGCGGCGGTCCGACTCCAACCACGGATGGAGCCGCCTGGCCTGAAGGTGGATGTCGATCTGTCGCGGATCTGGCACGCTGACGGCCATGGCCGGCTCGGGCGGCGTGCTGCCCCTCCGTCCCATCGCGGCCTCGTTCCGGACGCTGGGAGCGGAGACGCGTGAGGATGCCCTGATCGCGGGGCTGCTGGCCGTCGCAGGGATCGTCGAGATCGCGCTCGGAGCGGCTCCTGAGCACAGGGCGGCTGCTGTCGCCGGGATCCTGGTCATGGCCGCGGGCCTGGTGGTGCGTCGCCGGCACCCCCTCGTCTGCGTCACGGTCGTGCTCGCCGCGCTCCTCGGGCAGTCGCTCCTCGGGGTCCTGGCCAACGAGCAGGTCGTCGTCATCCCGATCGTGATCGTCGCCCTCTACTCGGCCGCGGCGCACCTTCCGCCGGCACCGGCACTGGGCGCACTGGCTGCGGCGGTGGCCGTCGTGGCCGTCGCGGTGACCGTGGCAGGACCCGGTGGTCCGGACCGGGTCTCGGACTACGGCTTCGGGCTCGTCCTGGTCGCGGCGCCGTGGTTCGCCGGGCGCATCGTCCGGCGGCGTCGCCTCGCCGAGGAGGGTGCCGTCGCCGGGGCCGCCGTCCGGGCGCGCCAGGCGGCCGAGGAGGAGAGGCAGCGCATCGCGCGAGAACTGCACGACATCGTCTCCCACGGTCTGTCGGCCATGATCGTGCAGTCCTCCGCCGCGGCGGAGCTGGTCGACCGCTCACCGGACGCCGCCAAGCGCGCGATGGAGCAGGTGCAGGCGACCGGCGTCGCGGCCATGCAGGACATGCGCCACATCCTGGGCCTCATCCGTGCCCACGCACCCGGCGACCGGCAACCCCAGCCCGACCTGGAGGACCCCGGGGACGACGGATGACCAGGATCCTCATCGCCGACGACCAGGCGCTGGTCCGGGACGGGTTCCGCGCGATCCTCGAGGGACAGTCCGACTGCGAGGTCGTGGGGCTGGCCGGGGACGGTGTGGTGGCGGTCGAGCTGGCGCGGCGGCTGCGTCCCGACATCGTCCTCATGGACATCCGGATGCCACGCCTCGACGGCGTCGAGGCCACGCGACGCATCTGCGCGGACCCGCAGTGGCCGGGCCGGGTCATCGTGCTGACGACCTACGACGCCGACGAGAACGTGTGGGACGCCTTCCACGCCGGCGCCTCCGGGTTCCTCCTCAAGACGACCACGTCTCCGAGGCCACGGTCAAGTCCCACGTCAACAGGGTGTTCGCCAAGCTCGGCGTCCGTGATCGGGTCCAGGCGGTCATCTACGCCTACGAGTCCGGTTTCCTGACACCCGGTCCGAGCGGCGAGACTCAGCCGAGCTGACCGCGCACCGCGCCGCCCGGGTACTCGGCGTTGTGCACGTTCACGTAGTAGTTCCCGGGATTGCGGATGATGTCCAGGACCAGCTCACGTTCCACGTCCGCGCACGCCGAGGAGCTGCCGTCCGTCGGGGCAAGGAGACGGACCACCACCGGGCCGGCCACGTCCGGGGACCCGATGTGGATGTGCGCCTGGACCGCGGGGCTGATCTCTGACACCTCTAGGGAGTAGCAGATCCGTCCCTGACCGGGGTTCAGCCGGAAGTGGGCGACGCCGGTCCCCTCGGGGTCCCCGGGTCCCGGGACCTCGGCCGCGCCGGTCAGCTCCACCGTGATCGGACGGCCGCCGTCGGCAGCCATCGCCCCGCTGACGGCGACGACGGGAAGGGTGATGAGGGCCAGGGTTGCTGCGAGGGATGAGCGGTGCATGGTGATCTCCAGGGGTGAGGTGGGCGGTGCCCACGGAATCGGCTCGGGCGACCGAACGGGTCGCTTCGAGCCACAGGGTTTGACAGGCTGACGGGTGACCCGACCCGAGCGGGAAGGAGACGCCCATGAACGAGCTGCCCGGACCGGTCCAGGCAGTGGTCGACGCCATCAACGACGGCGACACGGAGCGGTTCGTCGCCGCCTTCACCGAGGACGGTGAGGTCGACGACTGGGGGAGAGTGCTGACCGGGCGGGAGGGCGTGCGCAGCTGGGCGCACACCGACGCCATCGGCCAGGACGCGCGGATGACGGTCCGGAGCGCCGAGACCGCCGGTGACACCACCACCATCGAGTTCGACTGGGCGAGCAAGCGCTTCAACGGGACGTCGACGGCGATCGTCACCGTGCGGGACGGCCTGGTTTCGTCGTTCCGGATCCCGCCGCACAGCTAGCCGCCGATGTAGGACTTCACGTACGTCTCGAGCGCTACCTTGGCCTTCTCCCAGGCCACCTGCCCGATCTGCTCACCCCAGGTCTTGCTGTCCGGCCAACCCAGATCGACGCCTGCGGTGCGGTCGAAGTGGATCAGGAACGTTCCGTGGGTGTTCCAGATCGGGACGGGGGTCCCAGCGGCGACGGCTTGTCCCTCGGTGCCCGGCGCGCCGATCAACGCCCACTCGTAGACCGGAGCCTCGGTGTTGCCCAGATTGATCCCCAGGTTCCTGTCCTGGTACCGGTAGAACGACGGGCTTGTCCCGTATCCCATGGCGACCCAATCGCCGTACAGCTGAGCAGTGTCCGTCATGATCCGCCTCCTCCACGAGCCAATGGCGCCCCGCGGTTCTGTCACGGATCTCCCTCGCGCCGCTCGCTCGACCATCGTCGACGGGGCCGCTCTCGAGCCGCCATACGCACATCTGCGTATTGACGCGGGATGGGTCCAGTTCGGCTCGACGTCCTCGTGACAGCGGGCGACCACGTCTCAGCCCAGACGGTCGGCGGTCCGTCCCGTCCGGGTCGGCAACGAGTGCCGGCCCGGAACCGGAAAGGAGCACTGATGAAGCGACTCGTCCGAACGACCGCGGTCCTGCTCACCGCCGCCGCCGCCATGCTGGGCGGCGTGGCCGGCGCCACGGCATACGAGCCCGAGCCCGAGCAGGCGACGGTGGGGAAGGAGACCGAGCGCGGCGTGGCTCCGCAGGCCGACGCCCACCCGTGCGGCAACCCCTGGTACCACTCGGGCGTCGGGCTGTACGTGCAGACCTGCCCGGACTGGGCGCCGGCGAACAGCCAGTACGGCGCCTACCGCTACCCGGTCTTCGCGACGCCCTGGGACCGGACCGTGGTCGGCACCATCTACGCGCCCGGTGCGGACTGGTTCGTCTGCGACGCGAAGTTCGTGGACGCCCCCTACCACGCCCACGGCTACGCCAACGACTGGTGGGCCTTCACCATGGCCGACAACGGCGAGTGGGGCTGGGTCCCGGAGGTCTACTTCAAGGGCGGCAACAACTGGGAGCCCGACTCCAGGCTCGCCCTGTGCTTCTAGCCCGTCCCGTATGACGTGGGTGGGCACGGGGGCGCGAGTGGCCTGATCCCGGCGTGAGATGTCGCGGCTGGCACTCGTGCCCCCGGCCGTCCTCCCCGAGGCTGGGTGCTACGACGTCTGCGGGGCGCCGACGGCTGAGGTCGTCGGGGACGCCGGGCACCAGGGGAGGGGAGTCCGTGAGACGAAGCGCTCGAGCAGCTGCGGTGGCGCCCGTGGCCTGCGTGGCCCTGGTCACCGGCATCGTGGGTGAGCTCAACGGGCCCGCCGAGAGCGGTGACACCAACCGGGCACCCGCCGTCGGCGCTGTCGGCGGCGAGCGGGTCCCGGTCTACGACTCGCCGGAGGCCAGGTGGACGGTCGGGACGATCCAGGGCCCAACGGGGTCTGTCGCGTGCCAGGACCAGTTCCTCTTCGAGCCGTATGACGCGCACGGCAGGGTCAGCGACTGGTGGGTCCAGGCGCGGGCCGACAACGGTCGGTGGGGGTGGGCGCCGGCGGTCGCGCTCGCCGACATCGGGGACTGGGCACCGGTGCCCGGGCTCCGGCGGTGCGGCACCGGGCCCACGCTGATCCCCGGCTCCGGCGCCCTCCGGCCCGAGTGACCTCCGGCCGATGGGTCCAATCCGCCCCGATCCGGGTGTGACACCCGGGCACCCTGTCCGGCACGCGCAGCAGCCGGGTCCTTCCCCACCGTGGCCGGCACCAAGGACCGGCCCGGAACCGGAAAGGAGCACCGATGAAGCGACTCGCGCGAACGACCGCAGTCCTACTCACCGCCGCCCTGGCGACGCTGGGCGGCGTGGCCAGCGCCACGGCATACCAGCCAGATGAGGGGACCACGGGGGAGTCCGCCGAGCGCGTCATGGCTCCGCAGGCCGACGCGCACCCGTGCGGCGCCCGGTGGTACCACTCGGGGGTCGGGCGGTACGTGCAGAGTTGCCCCGACTGGGCACCCGCCGACAGCCCGTACGGCGCCCACCGGTACCCCGTCTACGACCTCAGCGTCTACCCCGGCCAGCAGATCGGGACCATCTACGCCCCGGGCGACGACTGGTTCGTCTGTCAGCGGCAGTTCGACGACCGCGACCCGTACGCCGGCTGGGGCTACTACAACAACTGGTGGGCCTACACCATGGCCGACAACGGCAGGTGGGGCTGGGTACCCGAGGTCTACTTCAAGGGCGGCGGCAACAACCAGCCCGACGCCGGCCTGGTGCACTGCTGACGACGCTAGTCTGAATCGACCAGCGAGCCCGATCGACGACACGAATTGGGGGAACGGGCCGGACGGCCCGACCGACATGTCGCAGCCGAACCTCGCGCAGTATGCCGACACCCACCCGGGTGTGCGCCGCCCGGTGGCGGACGTGCACGTCAGCCTGGTGGGACGGAGCAACCTCACCGAGCAGATCTACCGGCAGCTCAAGGAGACGATCGAGCGGGGCGGCCTGCGCCCCGGGGACACCCTGCCGTCCAGCCGCGAGCTGGGCCGGCGCCTGGACGTCTCCCGCAACACGGTGGTGAACGCCTACCTGCGCCTCGCTGCCGACGGCCTGGTCAAGGGCCGGGCCGGCAGCGGGTACCAGGTGCTCTCCAGGCCGCGCCGGCTCCGCGCGGTGCGGCCGGGCACCGGCGGCGCGCTGCAGCCGCAGCCGGTCTGGGAGCGGGTCTACAGCCCGCCCAACCTGGCCGCGGACAAGCCGGAGTTCGACTTCCGCCCGGGCATCCCGGACGTGTCCGGCTTCCCGTTCGCCACCTGGCGGGCGCTGCTCAACGACGAGTTCCGCGCCAGCGCCGTCGGGCGCGGCGTCTACGGCGAGCCGCTCGGCCGCCCGGAGCTGCGCGAGGCGATCGCCCGCCACGTCATGGTCTCCCGGCAGGTCATCACCGAGCCGGAGGAGGTCGTCGTCACCAACGGCGCCCAGCAGGCCCTCGACCTCATCCTGCGCGTGCTGGCCGCGCCCGGCGACACCGTCGTGGTCGAGGACCCCGGCTACCGGCCGGTGCGGCACCTGCTGCACTCGCACGGGCTGCGGGCCCACCCGGTCCCGGTCGACGAGGAGGGCCTCGTCGTCGACCTGCTGCCGACGGACGCCAAGCTCGTCTACGTCACACCGACGCACCAGTTCCCGCTCGGGATGACGATGTCGCTGGAGCGGCGCCACCAGCTGCTGGAGTGGGCCTCGCGCACCGGCGCGGCGATCATCGAGGACGACTACGACTCCGAGTTCCGGTTCGCCGGCAGGCCGCTCGAGCCGCTGCAGGCCATCGACGAGGAGCGCCGGGTGGTCTACGTCGGGTCGTTCTCCAAGGCGATGCTGCCGACCCTGCGGCTGGGCTTCGTCGTCGCCCCGCCGCAGCTGCTGGACGCGTTTCGCAAGGCCAAGTTCCTCAGCGACTGGCAGACCTCCGAGAACATCCAGGGAGCGTTGGCCGCCTTCATCGACCGCGGCTGCCTGGCCCAGCACCTGCGACGCATGCGCCGCCGGTACGCCGACCGCCACCGCCGCATCGAGGCGCACCTGCGCGGCGACCTGGGGCACTGGCTGGAGCCGATCCCGGCCCAGGGCGGCATCCACCTGGCCGCCCGGCTGCGCAACGTCGTGGTGCCGGACGAGCGTGTGGCCCGGGCCGCCGCCCGCGCCGGCATCGGGCTGCAGCCGAGCTCCTACTACGCGGCCCGGCCACTGCGACCGGGCCACCTGGTCCTCGGCTACGGGGGTATCCCCGAGGACCGCATCCGCACGGGGATGTCGCGGTTGCGCGACGTCCTCCGGCGGTGCTGCTGACCAGCGGCTCCGCCAGATCCGAGATCCCCGGTGCAACGCCGGCACCCCGCCGTGCCGTCGCACCCGGGGTGGGGCGCACGCGCGCCCCGAACCACGCAGGGAGGGAAAGCATGACCAGGAAGACCCACCGCACCACCGCCGTCCTCAGCGGCGCCGTCCTGGCGCTGGCCGGGCTGGCCGCCCCGGCGGCCACCGCCCAGGCGAGCGCGGACGTCATACCGTCCTCGTCCGCCGCCACCGGGTCGCAGGACGACCCCATCCCCACGTATGCCGTGGCGTACGCCGACGACTTCGTCCGCGCCTGGGGGCGTGGGGACCGGGACCGCATGGACCTGCTGGCCACCTCGCCTGTGCTGGCGGCACTGCCGGACAGCGGCGGGTCGGCGTGGTACCGCACCGGCGCGGACGCCGGCTGGGGGAAGGTCTTCGTCAGCTACCGGAACTCCGCGACCGGTGACGAGATGACGCTCATGGTGATCAACGAGCTGGCCGGGCAGGGGAGGCCGGACGCGATCCAGGACGTCATCTACACCGACGCGGCCCTGCCGCGCACGCCCGTGGCGTATGCCGACGGGCTGGTCCGGGCGTGGGGTGCCGGTGCGGTGCGCGCCGAGAAGCGGTTCGCGACCGAGGAGGTCATGGACGCGCTCGGCGCCGCCGGCGGACCCGACTGGGTCCGCGTCGCGTCGGAGGGCGCGGCCGGCTCCGTCTACGTCACCTACCGCAACGGGGTGACCGGGCAGCGGCTGGTCCTCCGCGTGATCTCGGAGGCGGCGTCCCAGGGGAGGCCGCAGGCCGTCGTCGAGGCGCGCTTCAGCGGCTGACGACCGCCTCCGCACAGGAGACCGGGTCGGGACGTGTCACGGGCGTTCCGGCCCGGTCGTCCTGTCTGTGCCGGTCAGGACACTGCGATGCCGCGGTGCACGATCCGGGCCACGTCGTCGGCGACGTCGGGGCCGACCGGCTCACCGGTGAGGAGCAGGCGGACGTAGAGGGTGCCGACCAGCGTCTCGATGACGACGTGCGGGTCGACGTCGGGGTCGGCCTCGCCGCGGGCGACGGCCCGCTCGACGACGACCCTGGTGAGCGCCAGTCGCTCGGACCAGAAGGCGGCCATCCGCTCGGCGACCTCCTCGGAGGCGCAGGCCACCGCGACGAGGTTGCGGGTGGTGCGGCGGCCCGGCTCCCGCCCGATGTTGGCGGCGACCGCGCGGGCCAGCTCGCGCAGGTCGCCCTCGAGCGTGCCGGTGTCGGGCACGGGGACGGCCCGGCTGCTGTTGGCCAGCGCGGCGTCGGCGACGAGGTCGGCCTTGGTCGGCCACCGGCGGTAGACGGTCGTCTTGTTGACTCCGGCGCGGGCGGCGATGTCCTCGATCCGCAGCGTCTCGTAGGAGCCGTCAGCGAGCTCGGCGAGCGTGGCGTCGAGGACGGCCTGGCGGACCCGGGCGCTGCGACCGCCGGGGCGGCGGGAACCGGGTGGGGGAGTCGTGGGCACGCAGTCAGCGTAACGCAACCGGAGTTGCATTAAGGGAACCCGGCGTAGCGTGTTAACGCATCGTCAGTTGCGTTAGGAGTCTCCCCATGATCCCCCGTCCATCCCCGGCCGCGACCCGCTCGTCACCGGTCGCGTCCGCCATCCTGGCCCTGTGCGCTGTCGGCGCCATGGGTGCCGCGGTCACCGAGCCCCCGTCGCCGCCCCGATGCGCGCTCCGCTGGATCGCCTCCGACATGACATCTCCCCCCGTGGACCGTCCTTGGAATCCTAGAACAGGTCAGGCGAGCACCGCCGACCGACCGGGGTCGACCGGCTCAGACGGGTCCGGCGCGCAGCGCCAGCCACAGAGCGATGTGCTCGGCACGGGCGGATCGACGCACCTTGGGGGGCAGCACGTCGTCGTCGTAGGGCGTCCACTCCTGGGCGGCGGCGTTGAGCAGCTCGGCCCAGCGCCGCGAGGCGACCAAGACTCCGGCGTCGCACCGCAAGGTCGCCAACGGCGGCAGGGCGCGCAGGGTGAACCGCATGCCGGGCTCGACGAACGGAGGCTCTCCCACCACGTCGACGACCGCGCGGCGTAGCAGTCCGGTGCGGCGGGGCTCGCCGGTGCGCAGGGCGCCCACCCGTCGGCCGTTCCACCACACCGGGACACCGACGTCGAACAGGGTCCGCGCCGGAGCGCCCTCCCGCTCGGCGTGCGAGCGGCGGTCGGTGCGGTCCAGTCCGACGGTCTGATCACCGACCGTGACCTCCAGGTACCCGCTGGGCCGGTCCCACACCCGAACCTGCGCCGGACCCCACCGAGTCCATCGGAACAGGCGGTAGGTGCGGTCGGGCTCGCCGCGCACGGGCCTCGTCTCGGTCATGCTCCCCCCTTGTGGCCGTCGGTCAGAGCAGGTCGTGCAGCACCACGGTCTGGTCGCGACCGAGGCCGACGCCGATCGCGCTGATCCGCGAGCCGCTCATGGCCTCGATCTCGCGCACGTACGTCTGGGCTTTGGCCGGCAGGTCGGCGAGCTCGCGCGCTCCGCTGATGTCCTCGGTCCAGCCGGGGAAGTACTCGTAGACCGGCTTGGCGTGGTGGAACTCGGTCTGCGTCATCGGCATCTCGTCGAACCGCTCGCCGTCGACCTCGTAGCCGACGCACACCGGGATGCGGTCGAATCCGGTGAGCACGTCGAGCTTGGTCATGACGAAGTCGGTCACGCCGTTGATACGCGCCGCATACCGCGCGATCGGGGCGTAGTACCAGCCGCAGCGACGGGGGCCGGCCCGTCGTGGTGCCGAACTCGCCGCCGTTGTCGCGCAGCCGCTCGCCGTCGGCGTCGAACAGCTCGGTGGGGAACGGGCCCTCGCCGACGCGGGTCGCGTACGCCTTGACGATGCCGATCACTCGCGTGATGCGCGTGGGCGGGATGCCCGACCCGGTGCACGCGCCGCCGGAGGTGGCCGACGAGCTCGTCACGAACGGGTAGGTGCCGTGGTCGACGTCCAGCAGCGTGGCCTGCCCCGCCTCGAGCGCCTGATGGAGCACCAGGCTCGTGTCGGCGACCAGCGGCCGCAGGCGGTCGACGTGGCCGAGCAGCGACTCGACGACCTCGTCGACCGAGACGGCCCGACGGTTGTAGATCTTGGTGAGGACCTGGTTCTTCAGGTCGAGTGCACCCTCGACCTTCGCGCGCAGGATCTTCTCGTCGAACAGGTCCTGGATCCGCACGCCGAGGCGGTTCATCTTGTCGGCGTAGGTCGGTCCGATGCCGCGGCCGGTCGTGCCGATCTTGCGGCTGCCCAGGAAGCGCTCGTTGACCTTGTCCAAGGTGCGGTTGTAGTCGGCGATGACGTGGGCGTTGGCGCTGACGACGAGGGACGAGGTGTCGATCCCCCGTGCCTCGAGGCCGTCGATCTCCTCGAACAGGACGTCCAGGTCGACGACCACGCCGTTGCCGATGACCGGTATGCATCCGGGCGTGAGAATGCCGCTGGGGAGCAGGTGCAGGGCGTACTTCTCGTCGCCGATGACGACGGTGTGACCGGCGTTGTTGCCGCCGTTGAACTTCACGACGTAGTCGACCCGGCTGCCGAGCAGATCGGTCGCCTTGCCCTTGCCCTCGTCGCCCCACTGGGCGCCGACGATCACGACTGCGGGCATGCGGTGCCACCCCTAACCAGACGGAAAGCCCGCGTGCGGGCTCATACCGGACAATCCTAGACGCCTCGGGCGTCGCCGGCGGATCGGCCGCCCGTGGGGCCGAGGGTCGGCCCGGCCAGGAACGCCGTGCCCAGCGCGGCGATGAGGCTGAGCCCGAACATCACCAGGTTGAGGATGGTGGACGCGGCGATGCGCGCCTCGAGGATGCCGAGGCCACCGAACTCGTC
>Ga0310822_100473_pt1 | contig 19746 bp, 20 predicted proteins | sample P4_ome_2_FD_201313 | JGI IMG/M metagenome (GOLD analysis project Ga0310822, IMG submission 201313) | Sorghum-adapted microbial communities from Joint BioEnergy Institute, Emeryville, California, United States - P4_Day56_Rep2 | ecosystem: Engineered > Bioreactor > SSF (Solid state fermentation) >... | reverse complement strand
ACAATCACCACCGACCCCACACCGGCATCGGCGGAATGACACCTATCGACCGCCTACGCGTTCACAACCTACCCGTGAAGAACAGCTAGCGGGGGTGAGCTCACACCTGATCACGGCGGGGTTGTTCGGTCTCTGTTAATCTTATGACTTTAGGTTAAGGCTCCCGGCACCGCTGCACCACCGCGTGCACCGCACGACTCCATCAACCGCCCGCGAGAGAGTGAGTGGACACATGACCGAATCCGCACCGGCCTATCCGCTGCCGTACGTATCGACAGATCTCCGCGATCAGGTCGCACTGGTGACCGGGGCGACCGCCGGCCTCGGGCGGAGATTCGCCCTCACCCTCGCCGCAGCCGGCGCTCGCGTGATTGCGACAGGACGACGGGCCGACCGCCTCCAGGAGGTGGCCGAGGAGATCCGGGCCGCCGGCGGTGAATGCGAGCCGTTCAGGCTGGATGTGACCAACGCCGATGACTGCGAAGCGGCACTCGACCATGCCGAGGCCACGTTCGGCACAGTCACCGTACTGGTGAACAACGCCGGCATCCCAGACGCGCAACGCGCCCACAAGCTGTCTGTCGAGATGATCGACAACGTCATCGCCACCAACCTGCGAGGCCCGTTCATACTGGCCACCGCGGTTGCCCGGCGGCTGATGAAAGCCCGCCTGCCGGGACGGATCGTCAACCTGTCGTCGATGGCGGCGTTCAACTACACCGGAAACGCCGCCGCGCTCTATTCGACGACCAAGGCCGCCATCAACCGGATGACCGAGACCCTCGCGGTCGAATGGGTACGTCACGGCATCAACGTCAACGCGATCTGCCCGGGATCCTTCGACTCCGAGATGCACCAGGGCATGGTCGAACGTGTCGGCGACTTCACCCACCGACTGCCCCGCAAGAGGGTCGGTCAACCCGCTCAGCTCGACAGCACCCTGCTGTATCTGGTCGGCCCCACCTCCGAGTTGGTCACCGGCACGGTGATCAAGGTCGACGACGGCCAGTTCCCGCGCTGAACTGGCCCGCTTCCGGTCCTCGGTCGAAACCGAAGTCGAGGTCGGATGGAAATCATCGGAACAGATTTCTGCGAAACCGCGGCGCAAAATAATCTACTATCTTAAGGTAAGTCCCGCGGGGGGGCTCTCGCCAGCAGGAGCGTCGAAGCCCAAATCCACACCAGCCGGAATGGACTCGGGCCAGATTCTCCGTGTGAACCCACTGATCGACGACGACAGGACAGAGGAAGATGACCACTACCGAAAGCCGCACAGACATTCCCGAGCACCTGCGAGTTGATTACGACGTCTTCGACCCAGCGCTCACCCACCCGGTGGACCGATTTCAGGACGAAGTCGCCAGGCTGGCGGCAATCGGCCCGGTGGTGTATTCCAGCGCCTACGGCGGACACTGGGTGGTCACCGGCTACGACGAAGCCCACGAGGTGTTGAGAGATCCGGTACGGTTCTCCAGCTTTCACAACGACATTCGCGCCACCTCGCCCGACCGGATCCTGCCACTGGAGCTGGATCCCCCGGAGCACACAGCGTACCGGCAGGCGCTGCAGCCGCTGTTCAGCCCGCCCCGGATGAAGTCGCTCGAGCAGGTCATCCGGGACACGGCGAACGAATTGCTGGACGGGTTCGCCAAGCGCGGGTCAGCGGAGTTCGTCGCGGAGTTCGCACACGAACTGCCGACCCGGATGTTCTTGAGTCTCATGGATCTCCCGCTGAGCGACGCCCCGCTGTTCACCGAGGCCAGCGACACCTTCCTGCAGGGCAAACCCGAACTCGGCGAGCAGGGCTCGCGGGAGGCCGCGGAAGCGGCCATGCTGCGGATGCACGGCTATTTCGCCCAAGTCGTCGCCGAACGCAAGAACCGTGCCGAGCCCGGCGCCGATGTCACCAGCAGGATTATTCACACGCCCGTCGAGATCAACGGCGAAACAAGAAATTTCACCGATGAAGAGCTCTGCAACATGTTCTTCCTGCTGCTCCTCGGCGGATTGCACACCGTGCAGGGTTCGCTGGCATGGGGGCTGCTGCACCTCTCGCGGAACCCCGACCAGCGCGAGCGGCTCATCAGCGACCCCGATTTGATGCCAGCCGCCGTCGAAGAGATCCTGCGGATGGAAGCCGCCGTGTCGATGGGGCGGCGGGCCACTCAGGACACCGTCCTCGCCGGCATCCCGATCAAGGCCGGGGACCAATTGCTGATCAGCCTGTCCGGGGCCAACCGCGATCCGCGCCAGTTCCCCGATCCGACCAGGTTCGACATCGAACGGACACCGAACCGGCATCTGTCCTTCGGTGTCGGCCCGCACCGCTGCATCGGCTCGCATCTGGCCCGGATCGAACTGATCGTGGCGATGCAGGAGATCCACCGGCGCATTCCCGATTACCGACTCGATCCCGATGACCCGCCCGTCTGGCATCCCGCTCAGACCCGGGGTGTGGTGAAGATGCCGATTCTGTTCACACCGGAGCCGTGACGATACTCGATCACCAGATCCAGTGCGGTCCGGTCATTGCTGACCGGGCCGCACTGGACCGTTTCGCAATCACCCGATCGGCTGTTGAGAGGACCGCTATGCCCCCCCCGACGACCACCGAACTGCCCGCCGACCGGTTGACCCGCCTGGTGGACGACTTCCTGGCAGAACACCCTCCGGAGCGCAGCGAACGCTTCGCCTTTCTGCGCGCGCGTTTCGACGCCGGCCTGGCCTGGGTGCACTACCCGAAGGGACTCGGCGGGCTCGGGTTGGACCCTCAACTGCAGCCCGGCGTCGACGCGGCATTCGCGGCGGCCGGTGCACCGGACAACGAACCGGTCGGCAACATCGTCGGACTCGGTATGGCCGCACCCACGCTGCTGCGGTTCGGCACGGCGGCTCAACAGCAGCGGTGGCTACGGCCGTTGTGGACCTCCGAGGAGATCTGGTGCCAGCTGTTCAGCGAACCGGGCGCGGGTTCGGATCTGGCCAACGTCGCCACCCGTGCCGTCCGTGACGGCGACTGCTGGCGGGTGACCGGTCAGAAGGTGTGGACCTCGATGGCCCACAACGCGACGTGGGCGATCCTGCTCGCCCGGACCGACCCCGCCGTACCCAAGCATCAGGGCCTGACGTTCTTCGTGTGCGACATGCGCGATCCCGGCGTCGAGGTTCGCGCATTGCGCCAGATCACCGGCGAAGCTGAGTTCAACGAAGTCTATCTCGACGATGTACGGGTGCCGGACGATCAACGGCTCGGCGAGGTCGGCCAGGGCTGGCTGGTGGCACAACACACGTTGATGAACGAACGCATGGCCATCGCCGCGGGCACCGCTCCACGCGAGGGCGGCGCCATCGGCCACCTGGCCCGGCTGTGGCGGACCAGACCTGAACTCCGCGACCCCGCCTCACACAATCGGGTGTTGCGATTGTGGGTACAGGCCGAGGTCGCCCGGCTGACCTCGGAACGGCTCCGCCAACAACAAGCCGCCGGACTTCCCGGTCCGGAAGGATCGGGTGCCAAGATCACCTACGCCCGCCTCAACCAAGAGATTTCGGCACTGGAGCTGGATCTGCTCGGCAACGAGGGCCTGCGGCACAGCGATTACACCCACCGCCGTCCGGTGATGAGTGAACAGGACGCCAACCCGCCCACCTGGCGCTATCTTCGTGCCAAGGGCAACTCGATCGAGGGTGGCTCCTCGGAGATCATGCGCAACATCATCGCCGAACGGGTACTGGGTTTGCCCGCCGAGCCCCGAACGGACCGTGACGTCGCGTGGAAGGACCTGCCGCGATGACCCAGATCACGACCCCGGTGACGGGCAATCTGCTCTACACCGACACCGAAACCGAACTGCGCTCCAGCATCCGGTCGTTGCTGGAGAAAGCCGCCCCTTGGGATTCGGTGCTGGCTCGCACCGAATCTTCCGAAACCACGGACCGCGTGCTCTGGCACGCCATGACGCACCGTCTGGGGTGCACCGCGCTGGCGGTTCCGGAGCGGCACGGCGGCGCAGGCGCCAGTTGGCGGGAGGCTGCCGTGGTCGCCGAGGAATTGGGCCGAGCCGTGGCGCCGGTGCCCTACCTCGGGCACACCCTGGCGATGTCGCTGCTCGACGAACTGGGGCAATCCGAGATGCTGCAGCGGTTGGCCGGTGGCGAGGCGACGGCCGCGGTGGCCCTGCCGTTCGCCTCAGCCGAGGTACTGACCAACGACGGTGTCCGGGTGGCGAACAACGTGCTGACCGGGGCCGTCGACACCGTCGCGGACACTCTCATCGCCGATATCCTGCTGGTGCCGGCGGGGAGTGGGTTATACGCGGTGAACACCGACGCCGACGGTCTGGCGAGAAACGCGATCGTGTCCCTGGACATGACACGTCCCTTGGCCGATCTGGTTTTCAACGACGTCTCCGCCATTGCCGTGGCCACCGGACCGCGGGTTGCCGCGGCGCTGCGCCGGACATGGCAGCTCGGCGCCGTCCTGCTGGCCTGTGAACAGCTCGGTGTCGCCGAGAAATGCCTAGAGACGACGGTCGAGTATCTGCGGGTGCGGCGGCAGTTCGCCCGTATCCTCGGCTCCTACCAGGCGCTCAAGCACCGGCTGGCCGACCTGTGGGTGCTGATCACCCAGGCCACCGCGGCCGCCCGGTATGCCGCCGAGTGCGCTGCGACCGGATCGGCGGATCTGCCGGTGGCGGCCGCGCTGGCCAAATCGCATTGCTCCGAGGTCGCCCAGTCGGCTGCCGAGGAGTGTCTGCAACTGCACGGTGGTATCGGGTTCACCTGGGAGCACCCCGCGCATCTGTACCTCAAACGCGCCAAGAGCACTGCCATCGCGCTGGGCGGGCCCGCCTATCACCGAACCGAGTTAAGTCGCCTCATCGACTTGAGAGGAGCCGATCGTTGACCACCCTCACCGGACTCACCGCCGTCGTCACCGGTGGCAACACCGGAATCGGCCGCGCGATGGCCATCGGAATCGCCAAAGCCGGCGCAAACGTCGCCATCTGGTCGCGCAATGCCGAGCGGAACGCCAAGGTCGTCTCCGAGATCACCGCGTTGGGTGGCACGGCGACAGCGGTTGCCTGCGATATCACCGATGAAACGGCGGTGGCCGAGGCGATGGAACAGACTATCTCCGAACTCGGTCCGCTGGGTTGCTTCGTGGCCAATGCCGGGATCGTGGAGGCGGCTCCGATCGTCGACTTGACCCTGGACTCCTGGCGCCGGGTGATGCGGACCAATCTCGACGGCGCCTTCTTGTGCACCCGGGAGGCGGCACGACGGTTCGTCGCACAGGACAGCGGCGGGTCCATCATCGTGCTCTCCTCGACGATCAGCCGCTACGGCGGCGTCGAGCTGGCCTCCTACGCGGCGAGCAAGACCGGTCTTCTCGGCCTCTCCCGCACACTGGCCGTCGAGCTCGCTCGCCACCGCGTGCGCTGTAACACCTTGATCCCGGGCTGGACACGAACCACCATCAACGCCGACCGGCAAGAAGATGAGCGGTTCATGGCGGCCACCATCGGCCGCACTCCCATGCGGCGGTGGGCCGACCCCGACGAGTTCCAGGAAGTGGCGGCGTTTCTCGCCGACCCGGCGCTGACATTCCACACCGGGAACGAAGTGATCGTCGACGGCGGCTACACCATCTACTGACCGGCCACCATCTACTGACCGGCCAGGTGGCCGGGCGCTGGGCCCGGTCCTCTGGCCAGGATCCCTCCATCGATGACGAACTCGGATCCGGTGCGGAACGTCGACTCGTCGGATGCGAGGTACAGCACCAGATGGGAGATCTCGACAGGATCGGCCAGCCGGCGTAGCGGAATCTTCTCCAGATAGGCCTTGAGCCGTTCCGGCCCGTAACTGCCGACTGTCTCCTGCGCCATACCGGTGACGACAGGGCCGGGATGCACCGAGTTGACCCGGATGCTGTGGGGCGCATATTCCGATGGCGGCCGCCTTGGTCAAAATTGGTGCGAGCAATTCCGTCTTCCGGGTGGGGGCCGCGGAGAACTCGACTGCCGACAACATCGAGCAGTTGTCTCTCATCGCCCACGAGATCCTTCCCGTCGTACGCGGTCACACATCTCGCGAGCGACACACCGTCGACCGGGAGGGCGTGCAGGCATGACGGCAGAGACCGGATCCGGTCGGGTTCGCGGCAAGGTCGCCTTGATCACCGGCACTGCGCGTGGGATGGGGGTCACCCATGCTCAGGTGCTGGCAAGGGAGGGTGCCAAAATCATCATGACCGACATCAGCGAAGGACGGCGCGCCGATCGCCGACGAGATCGGTGGTGACGCGATCTTCCTGCGGCACGATGTCACGTGCCAGCGCTCGTGGGATTCGTTGGTGGCCATCGGAACCGAACATTTCGGCCCGATCGACGTGCTGGTGAACAACGCAGCGGTGCCGGGATCGCGGGTGCCCACCCACGAACTGTCCGTGGCTGAGTACCTGAGGATGATCGAGGTCGACCAGCACGGCGTGTTCTACGGAATGCGCGCCGTGCTGCCGGGGATGATCGAAGCCGGCCGCGGATCGATCGTCAACATCTCCTCGATGGCCGGGATGGCCCACGCCCAAGGTTCACCCAACGCCGCCTACACCGCCGCGAAGTTCGCGGTACGCGGGCTTTCCCGGAGGCGGCCGATGTCATCGATGACCTGTTCGACGCCGCCGGTCAACGGCACCCGGGTCGCCTCATCGACCGTCCGCGTGCCTATCGCGCCGAAGAAGCCGCTGTAGGACAGAGTCGGCAGTGAGGTGCCGAAGATTTCGCACAGCCGCCGCAATTCCTCGGCACCGTCCGCGTAGGCCTGCGGCGTCAGGCTGAGCGGATGCCAGCCGTCGCCATACCGTGCGGCCCGCCGCAGAGCAGCGCCGCTGTTGCCGCCGATCCAGATCGGCGGATACGCCGCGACACCGGCAACGGGTCCATTTCGGGTTCGTCGAGACTGATGTGCTCGCCGCGGAACACCCACCGACCCGGGGACCGAAGTTGCTTCCAGGCCTGGATGTATTCGTCGGTGACCGCCCCCGGTTCCGGAAATCCGCTCCCACGGCGGCGTATTCTGCAGCGGAGTGCCCGATGCCCACTCCGACGATGAGCCGGCCTCCGCTGACGATGTCTACAGTGGCGAGTGCCATGGCGACAATCACGGGTGCCGGTAGGGAACGATCAGCACGTCGGTGCCCAGCATCAGGTCGGGCACCAGCCCGGCCAGCCCGCCAGCAAGGTCGGCGCGTCGTACCAGGTCCGGGCCAACCACGGCGGTGGCCCCACCAGGAGGTGGTCGGACAGCCACAGAGCGTCGTAGCCCAGTTCCTGGACCGCCTCAGCGAACTCGGTGACCGATTCGTATCCCAACTGATGGTCGAAGAAGGGTATGGCCGCACCGAAGGTCGGCGGACGGACCATGCCGATATTCTCAGATTTATCTATTTCTATATAGTTTCAAGATAACAAGGTAGCCCCACGGCCACAATCTGACACTTCACTGAAATAAAGATCTTCAGCTGATTTCCACCCACCCCGTTACAAATGAGGCTGGTCTCCCGCGCTGGGCATTGCGTTATTTATCTAATAAAATAAGTTAACTTCTGCGCGCAACGACACGTCGGCTCGGTGTTGAAGGAAGGCCATGAGCACAGATCCGACCGCAGTTCCCGATCGCCTCCGGACGGAAGTCGATGTCTTTGACCCGGCGCTGACCAGTCAGATCGACAGGTTCAATGACGTCGTGGCCGAGCTCGCCGCGATCGGCCCGGTGGTCTACTCGACGGCCCACAACGGCCACTGGGTGGTCACCGGTTACCGCGAAATCCAAGAGGTGATGCGGGATCCGTCGCGGTTCTCGGCCCGGCCGACCAACATCATGCCGCGCGGCGACGAGAAGACCCTGCCGCTCGAGTTGGATCCGCCGGAACACACCGCCTATCGCTCGGCGCTGCAGCCGATCTTCAGCCCGACCCGGATGAGGGCTCTCGAACCGACGATCCACCAGATCACAACCGAACTCATCGACGGGTTCGCCGCGCGCGGCTCAGCGGAGTTCGTATCGGAGTTCGCCCACGAATTGCCGACCCGGGTGTACCTCGGCCTCATGGACCTCCCGATGAGCGACGCACCCATGCTCACCGAGGCCACCAACATCTTCATTCAGGGCAAACCCGAACTCGGCAGGGAAGAGTCGGGAAAAGTGATGACTGCGGTGCTCAACGAGATGCTCACGTACTTCGCGGACGTGATCGCTGATCGTAAGAACCGCGCCGCAGCCGGGACCGGAATCATCAGCCAGATCGTGCATACGCTGGTGACACTGATGGGCGTGACCCGGAACTTCGCCGACGCCGAGCTGTGCAACATGTTCTTCCTGCTGCTGCTCGGCGGGCTGCACACGGTACAGGGTTCCTTGACCTGGGGCCTCAAACAGTTGGCCGAGAACCCCGATCAACGCCAGAAACTCATTGCCGATCCCGACAAGCTGATGCCGTCTGCGATCGAAGAGATTCTCCGCATCGAAGGCGCCATCTCTCCCGGTCGCCGGGCAATCCACGACACCGTTCTCGGCGGGGTACAGATCAAGGCCGATGACCAACTGTTGCTGATTCTCGGCGCCGGCAACCGCGATGGACGCGAGTTCACCGATCCCGACGAGCTCGACATCGAGCGGTCCCCGAACCGGCACCTGTCTTTCGGAATCGGGCCACACCGCTGCCCGGGTTCGAATCTGGCTCGGGTCGAGTTGAACATCGCCTTCCGCGAGATCCACCGCCGCATCCCGGACTATCGGGTGGATTCGAACGATCCGCCGGTCTTCCACCCCAGCCAGGTTCGTGGCGCGGTGAAGATGCCGATCTCCTTCACTCCCGAGAACTGACGGCCCGGAGCGCAGGGGCGCATCGGCCCCGCTCCCGCCGACCGAGAGACCGTGGCCTGTTGGTAACGTCCCCGCCCCAACAGGCCACTCTCGTCTTCACGGCCTGCAGATGCGGAGAGACTCCAGATGGAGACCGAGATGCGGCGGCGGCCTGGCAGAGTGTCGCCTCCGGCAGGCCGCTGCTCGGGTATTCAGGCGTGAGTACTGCGCGTCGGTCGCGTGGTCACGTCCGGGAGGCACCCACCGCATACTGGACATCGGTGCGATCGTGCATGAAGCCCAACAACCGCGCCTCGTGAACCAGCGGCCAGTCTGCGGAGTCGACCACCATCGAGGCGACCCGCAGCCCGTCATCGCGCAACAGTCGCAGCGCCGCGATCAGCAACGGGCGGATGGCGTCGCGCGAGTTCTCGGCTACCACCGGTCCGGTGATTCTGCCCGCCGTGCCGTACTCGGTCTGTTCGCCCGCACCGGGTTCCGCCCACACCGCACCGGACAACTCGCCACCGGCACCGACCACGAAAAGATCAGCTTGAGCGGGAATGTCCCCCCTGCCGCCGCGGTTCGCCCAGAGTTCCGCCGCCGCACGCCGCTCGGCGGCATCCTCGGCTCTCCGGACCACCGGCATCTCCCTGTCGGTGGCAATATCCTCGCGCACCGGCATCAACAGTCGCCATTCCAGTGCGATCGTCGATATACCGTAATTATGGAATCGCATGGAAACACGATGCGCCGCAGGGTGATTGCCGCGGGCCCACACGTGCAGCCGAGTGCAGCCGGTGCCCTGCCATCCTCCGCCGTCGTTCACGTCGAGGCCGATCTTCTCGAGCAGCAACGTCGTGATGCCTCGCGAACGGAACTCCGGGCGGACGACGTACGAGACATCACCGATGCCCTCCTCCCGCGGTTCGACCCGGAGGTAGGCCGCAAGTACCCGACCGAAGGCCAGCTCGGTGTCCAAACGTGGGTCGGCGTGCAACCACACCAGCAGATGCGAGGTTCCGTCGCCGGCCCGATCGTCGAGGCTCAGTTGCGGAAAACCCGCTTCCTCGTCGTACGCCGCCGCGGCGGACAGCATCTCCCACAGCTCCGGCTCGTCAACTGCGTCGATTTCAGTGCGCCATTCGAAATCGATCATGACGTCAGCTTGCGGAGTTCGCGGTGGAAGATCTGGTTGATGACTTCGTTACGCCCCAGCACGAGTGAGCCGGCGTTGGTGCTCGACACCGCCTGTTGCGCGGAGCGCAAAAGGGGGAAGTCCTCCGCGTGGAGCACCGCCAACAGGATCTTCCAGTTCTTCTCCCAGGTCTCGGTCCACTTCTGCTCGGTCATCCCGCTTTCCTCGAGTGTGGGGACCATCAGGCGCATCTCCATCCGGCAACGGGCCGGGTCCGTCGGATGCGGGCGGAATGTCAACAGCTGGAAGTGGTCCGGCTGGCGCAGCAACGTGCTGTTGGGCCCCAGATAGTGCGACTCGGTGCTGTTCCCGGAGAGATCCCGGTCGCCTGGGTCCTCCTCGAGCCAACGGTCGATCGTCTTGCGCGGAGAAATGAAGCGAGCGTGCCGACCGAAATCCTCGACCACCAACACATTCGTGTGGATGTGCTTCGCCGCGGTGTTCGGGTGGGCGTACTGGATGTGATAGCCGTCGAGGAAGGCGTCCTGCATCACCTTCCAGTTGACCGGTTCGTCGAATCCCTCCGCCCGGTAGGACACGAGCTTGTCGATCTCGTAACTCTCCAGGATGCTGTCCATCTCCGGCCCGAGCCAGGCGGCTACGTCGATCTCGGTGCTGTTCGCATCGTCGATCACCCAGATGAAGCCCCGGTGCTCCTGACACGGCAGCTGCAGCAGGCTCTGCGCCTCGCGGTCGATGTCACCGAACGTGTTGTCACGGGTGATGGTTCGTAGCGTTCCGTCGGTGTCATAGGACCAGCGGTGGTAACCGCAGGAGAAGATCCGGCACTGTCCCTTCTCCTGCTGTTCGACCATCGCGCCGCGGTGCCGGCACATGTTGACCAGCGCCTTGACGCTGCCGTCGTCCTGGCGAACGATGATCACGTTGTTGTTGGGCAGTCGCAGCGTGATGAAGTCGCCGGGACGCGGCACCTCGCTACCGTGCGCCACGATCGACGGCACCTTGCCGAAAATCAGTTGACGCTCGCGGGCCGCGATCTCGGGATCGGTGTAGCCCTTCGGGTCGTACATCACGACATCCGCGCTCTCATCGGTCGTCTCATTGCGGAGATGTTCCAGCAACCGGCGAATCCGGTCGGCCCGTGGGGCGATTGGCTGCGTCATCTAGACCTCCTAGGTCCGGTACTTCGGGCTACCCGACTCCATTAGCTCGACAACTCATATCCTAATGGCTATAGATTAGTTCGGCAACATGGCATCCCCGCCTTCATGTGGCCCGACTCCGTTCACGGACGTTCGGCGTTCGAGGAAAGCGCGAGCGGCGGCCTGACCACCTCCGTAGCCAGGCCGCCGCTCGAAAAGCGATGTTCGGTTGTGACGTTTCCCGGTCAGAGTGTGGGCTGCCCCTGATCCTCCGGGAAGGGGATGGCCACCCTTGCCAATGTGCCGCCATCCGCCGAGGAGATGACCTGTCCGGTCGTGTAGCCGGCCTCATCAGAGACCAGGAACAACGCCGTGTAGGCGTTGTCCCGCAGGGTAGGCGGCCGGTCGAGCTTGAGCGGGATGGGTGTGACTCCCTTGTCCCACGGTCCGGCTACCTCCTCGTAGGACTGTCCGACCACCGGAGCACCGGGTTCCATGAGGAAGTTCGGCGACATGCCGTGGGTCGGCGCGATCGCGTTCACCCGGATGCCGAATTTGCCCAGATCCAGCGAGAGACCGCGGACCATCGCGTTGACGCCGCCCTTGGTGGCCATGTACGGAGAGATGCTGTGATATGCGACGAATGATGCGGCCGAAGACGTCATCAAGATGACACCACCGGCGTTCTCGCGCAGTGGCTTCACCGAATGCTTGGCGACCAGGAACGGTCCGGTGAGGTTCACCGACACCACGTTGTTCCAGTCCTCGAGCGTGAAGTCCTCGAACGCGAGCTCCTCACCGCCGGCCACAGTGGGCACCCCGCCCCGAGACACGATGCCCGCGTTCGCCCATGCGATGTCCAGCTTGCCGAACTCCTTGAGGGCGGTCTCGATGGTGCGGACGACGTCGTCCTCCTTGGTGGTGTCCGCCTCCACAGCGACCGCCTTGCCGCCCTGGTCGTGGATCAATTTCACGGTCCCCTCGGCACGATCACCGAGGATGTCCATCACCACCACCTTCGCGCCTTCCGCCGCGAACAGCTGGGAGGCTTCTCGGCCGAGTCCCGAACCCGCCCCGGTGATTACCGCGACCTTGTTCTCCAATCGGGGCATACCGCGTCTCCTTCGTGCTTTCAGTAGATGACCGAGCCACGGACCGCTGTGGTCCGCGACACAAGATAAACCTTAGGTATTTAGATTAATCCCGTCAATCGCTTGCCGTTGTCGCCGTTCACGGGATTTGGCGCCGGAGGTCTGCGCTCACCCACGGGCCGGCGCCGGCTGCCCCGATGGCGCATCCTGTTCGGAGTCCGCCGGTTGCAGGACGCCGTCCCGCGCCAGCCGTTCGATCTCGCCGGGCTCCAATCCCAGCAGTGACGAGGCGATTTCGCGGGTGTGCTCACCAGGCAACGGCGCCGGTTCGAGCGGCGGATCAGGAATGGTAGAAAAATGAGCGATCCGTGCTCCCGTGGGAATCGGCTGCCTGAGGCGGGGATGCGTCATCGTGCGGAAACTGGCGCAGACCGTCAGATGCGGATCAGTCAGCTGATCGGGTAGTCGCAGCATCGGGCCGGCGGGGACACCCGCCGCTTGTAACACCGCCCCCACTTCTGCCGGGGAGCGTTGAGCGGTCCACTTCTCGATCAGTTCCTCGAGGACCCGCCCGCCGGTCACCTCCGCGTAGTCGGGTCTGCCGAGCACACCCGCCAGGCGCCGCCGGTGCTGCGGATCGCGTGCGTCGATCACACACCATTCGTCATCGCCGGCGCACGGGAAGACACCGACCGGCCCCGAAGCGATGGTTCGTTCGGCCGCCGGACGTTCCGGCGATGCGCGCCCGGTTCCGGATCGCGCGGCGGCCAATGACGGCCCCAGATGCATGATCGCGACGTCCGCCTGCGCGGTTTCCACCAAAGCGCCCCGACCGGTGCGCTCGCGGCCGATGACCGCGGCCAGTACCGCGACGGCCGAGACGTGGCCCGCGATGTGGTCTGGGTATACCGTGGAACCGTCGCAGTACCCGGCGGGATCGTCTCCGGGCAGCTCCGGGTCTCGCCACAACACCGACACGCCGCAGGACGACCGGACCAACGGACCGTAGCCCATCCGGTTACGCCACGGCCCGCGCGAACCGAAAGCGCTGCTGTCCGACACGATGATGCGCGGATTGATGCGCGACAGTTCCTCATAGGAGAATCCCAGCGACTCCAGCGTTCCGGGTTTGAAGTTGGCGGCGACCACATCGGCCTGGGCGACCAGCTGTCGGAACAGCCGGGCCCCTTCCTCACTGCGCAGGTCCAGTCCGAGACCACGCTTGTTGCGGTGCCCCCACGCGAACGACGCGTTGATGCCGGTACCGCTGCGGGTCTGGCGCAGCCCGTCGGGGAAGGCGGCGTTCTCCACCTTGATGACATCGGCGCCCTGGTCGGCGAACAGACGGCCGAACTCGGCGCCGACCACGATCACCCCCAGGTCGAGCACACGCATCCCGGCCAGCGGCCCTGCCCCCGCCGGCAGCGGCGCCCATTCGGTGGCCGGCCGATGGTCTCGCTCCGCCCCATCGGCGCTGCCGGGGCGGGCGGCGGGACCGTCCTCGAGAAGGTCTTCGACAATGTCGTTGTGCTCACCGGCGTTGGACGCCCGACTCCGCAGACCCGCTCGCACGCCGTCGACGGTGACGTATCCGGACGGCACGCGAGCATGCATCCCGTCGGCGAGTTCAGTGTCCACGAGGGAACCGGTCTCGAGGAAATGCCGGGTCTCGAGCACCTCCCCCGGGGCCAGCACGCCGGAAATCGGGATGCCGCGGATGCTGCCCTCCGCCACGAGTTCGTCGCGCGTCTTGTCGGCGAACAACGCGGCGATCAGCGGGTGCAGACGGTCGGCCGCCTGAAACCGGGCAGCGACGGTGTCATAGCGGGGATCGGCGAATTCAGCGGGCTCACCGAGCCATTCGAACATCGCCCGCCACTGCCGTTTCGCCAGCAGACAGATCCGGACATGTCCGTCGGCACAACGGAAGAACGGGTAGAAATCGGCGGCGTCCGGCCGATCTCGGGGGAACGTCTCGGCGCGTCCGGCAGCCGCTGAACCCTGGGCCCCGAAACCCGGGTCGAACCCGTGCACGACGGCCTCGAACGCGGTGACATCGATCGTCTCGCCGGCCCCGGTTCGAAGCATCTTCACATAGCCGACCAACGCCGCCCAAGCGGCATGAACCGCAACGCTCTGCTCGACGATGCCGGCCGGCGGGAGAACCGGTTTGCGGCCCGGTAACCCCGACCGGCACAGCACACCGCCCATCGCGGTGAGAACCGGCTCGGTGGCGGTCCAGTCACGGTATGGCCCGGTGCGGCCGAACGGGGTGATGGAGACGACCACCAGGGCGGGATTCACCCCGAGCAGGTCGTCCGGGGCCAGGTCATTGTTCTCCGCCCAGGCCGGTGAGAAGGATTCCAGCACAATGTCACTGGAGCGGGCCAGTCGCCGAAGCCGGTCCCGACCGCCGGCGGTTTCCAGATCGAGGGTGACGCTCAGCTTGTTCGCGTTGCGCAGTGCCCACGGCACGCTTACCGCGGCGCCGTCCCACCGGTCGGGGTCCCCATCGACGGGTTCTATCTGGATCACCTCGGCGCCCAGGTCTGCCAGGTACCGGCCGCAGGCCTGGGCCACCCCTTGCGTGAGGTCGAGAATCCTGAGGCCGTCCAACGGTAGTGCTTGCGACATGCTCATGCGCTTCCGGTCGGCGGTAGGTAGATGGACTTGAGGATCTGGTAGTTCGAAAGGGCCTCCGGGCCGAGTTCGCGACCCAGTCCACTGGCCTTCACGCCGCCGAACGGGCCGACGACGTCGAGCGCATAGTGGTTGACTCCGACGGTGCCAGTGTGGATCCGGTCCGCGAGTTGTCGTCCCCGTTCGGCATCGGTGGTCCACACCGTGCCACCTAGCCCGTACTCCGAGTCGTTGGCGATCTCGACGGCCTCGTCTTCGTCGGCGTAGGGCAGAATGCACAGCACCGGCCCGAAGATCTCCTCGCGGGCAATGACACTGCTGTTGTCGACATCGGCGAACACCGTCGGCTCGACGAACCAGCCGGCCGGTTGATCAGCGGGAACCGACCCGCCGGTGGTGAGCCGCGCACCGCTGCGCCGGCCCTCGTCGACATAACCCAGCACTCGTTTGCGCTGGGCCTCGCTGACCAACGGACCGATCTGGGTCGCACGGTCGAGCGGGTCTCCGATTCGTAGCGCCCGCACGGTGTCGGTGACGGCGTCGACGATCTCGGAGTACCGCGAGCGCGGGGCGAGGATTCGGGTACCCGCATGACATGTCTGTCCGTTGTTCGGCAGACAGACGTCGAGCAACGACGCCAGGAATCGGTCGAGATCGGCGTCGGCTGCAACCAGCGCGACCGACTTGCCACCGAGTTCCAGCGTGACCGGCCGCAACAACCGGCCGCAGACTTCACCGATCGCCCGGCCTGCGACGGTCGATCCGGTGAACGCGACCTTGTCCACGCCGGGATGACCGACCAGGTGAGCGCCGGCGTCCCGGTCGCCGGGGACGATGTTGAGCACACCCGCCGGCAGGTCGGCCTCGAGTGCGGCGTCGGCCCACACGAACGCGTCGAGCGCCGTCTCCGGTGCGGCCTTCAGCACCACGGCGCAACCTGCCGCCAGCGCCGGCGCGATCTTCATCGCGGCCAGTGCCTGCGGGTAGTTCCACGGGATGATTGCCGCCACCACCCCGATGACCTCGCGCCGTACCCGGACCTGAGCCAGCGCTCCGGTGCGCAGGTCGTCACGGTCGAGGTGCTCGCACAAGTCCGCGTAGTACTCCAGCATGATCGCCGGGCTGTGTCCGTTCGCGCCGATCGACAGCTTCGCCGGCATCCCGTTCTCCCGGCTCACCAGCGTCGCGGTCTCCTTGGCACGCCTCTTCAGCGCCGTCGCCAGCCGGCGCATCGCCGCCGCCCGTTCCGCCACCGGCGCTGCGCTCCACCCGTCCAGTGCCACTCGCGCCGCCGTCACCGCGGCGTCGATGTCGGCGTCGCCGGCCAGCGGCGCGGTACCGAGTGTCGTGCCGGTCGCGGCCTCTTCGACCTCGGCGAGCGCACCCGATGGGGTGGGCGACGCCCACCGTCCGCCGATGAAGAATGCGTCCCTGTTCACCTTCGTCTCCATCCCTGTCTGTGTTCATGTCGATCAACGGCGCATGTCCATCCCCGCGATCGCGGGGATGGACATGCGGTCGGGAGTAAGCGTCAGGTGAACAGCTTCTCCATCGACGGGGTCAGATTGATCGTCTTGAGTTCGTAGTAAGCGGTCAGACCCTCCCGTCCGGTGTCCCGCCCGACACCGGAACACTTCACACCGCCGAATGGTGCCTCGGTGTTGTAGTTGAAGCTGTTGACGCTGAAGGTACCGGCGCGAACGGCGCGTGCCACCTGCAGTGCCGCCTCGTCATCGGAGGTGAAGACCGCACCGTGCAAGCCGTATTCCGAGTCGTTTGCGATGTCGACGGCCCGCTCGACGGTGTCGTAGGTCAACACCGCGGTCACGGGGCCGAAGATCTCCTCCTGACAGATGCGCATGGAGTTGTCGGCCGCGCCGAACACCGTGGGCTGCACGAACCAACCCTTGTCCAGCCCCGGCGGCCGGCCGCCACCGGTCAGGACCTTGGCGCCCTCATCCCGACCGATCCTGATGTAGTTCTCGACCCGCTCCCGCTGCGCCTGGGAGACCAACGGCCCCATTGTGGTGGCCGGATCGAACGGGTCACCGACGACGAACGACTCCGCGGTGGCCACCAGCGCATCCACGATCTCGTCGTACCGGCTGCGCGGCACCAGCACCCGGCTGTAGGACGCACACACCTGGCCAGTGTTGAAGAAGGAACCCATCGCTAGTCCCTGCATGGTGGTCGCGAGGTCGGCGTCCTCGAGGATGATGGCCGCCGACTTGCCACCGAGTTCGAGCTGCATCCGTTTGAAGCTCCGGCCGCAGACCTCACCGATCTCGCGGCCGGCCATCGTCGATCCGGTGAAGCTGACCTTGTCCACCTCAGGATGGCTCACCAGCGCCCGCCCGGTGTCGCGATGACCGGTGATCAGGTTGAACACCCCGGCAGGCACACCCGCCTCACGCAGCGCGTCGGCGAAGTAGTACACATCCAGGGGTGTTTCCGCCGCGGGCTTGAACACCACGCTGCAGCCCGCCATCAGGGCCGGGGTGATCTTGCTCACCGCCATGTTGAACGGCCCGTTCCACGGCGCGATGGACGCCACCACACCAACCGGCTCCTTCACCACCGCTGCGGTGGTCTGACCCGGGCGCAACTCGGTGACCGGCTCGTCCCTTGCGACCTTGATGAAGAAACGTGCGGTGTCGAGCGCGCCCGGGATCTGCATCTTCGCGATGGTCGTCGGCAACCCCATCTCGGAGGTCACGACATCGGCCACCTCGCCGAGTTTGGGTTCGAGGATCTGCAGTGCACGTTCGAGGACCTCGGCACGATCATCGACGGTGAGCCGCCGCCATTCACCCCGGTCGAACGACCGACGCGCGGCAGTGACCGCTGCGTCGACGTCCTCGGCGCCGGCGTCGGGCACCGATCCGATCACCTCTTCGGTCGAGGCGTTGATGACCGAGATCCGTGCCGTGCTCTTCGGCTTGCACCACTGCCCGTCGATCAGGATTTCCTCACGGTTGCTCATCCGGTTTCCTTCCATGGCGGGTTGGCAGGTTCAGTCAGCCTACAGTCTTTAGGTATTTTGGGCCACACTTCGTGCGATTACATCGGCCGTCACCGGCCGCCCCGCCCGGCCGGGAAGAAGGGTCACGCAGACGCCGGTTAATCTAATGGCATGAGTTTGACGCACCGGGCCGGACGCGATCTCGCTGCACTGGAGTCCGATGGGCCGCTCTACGCCGAGGACCTGGTGATCGGCGACTGGATGGACCTGGGTTCGGTCGAGGTGACCCGCGACGAGATCATCGGCTTCGCCCGCCGGTTCGATCCGCTGCCGATCCACCTCGACGGCACGGACTCGCCGTTCGGCGACGTGATCGCCAGCGGCATGCACACCTTGTCACTCTTCGCGAGCATCTCATCACCGCGCTTCGTCAGCCGGCTCGCGCTTGTGGCCGGTAAAGGTTTCGACCGATTGAGATTACCGAGTCCCGTTCGGCCGGGCTCGGTACTGAGCGGTTCCGCGGAGATCCTCCAGATCGACATGGGTCCCCGGCGCGCCGATGTCCGCTGCCACTACGAGATGGCGGATCAGAACGACAACGTCGTGATGACGATGGTCGGGATCCAGGTGGTCCGGCGCCGCCATCCTTTGGTGGACTGAAGTTCTCCGCACCCCTCCGGTCCACCGATCTACCCCGTGACGCGCCGACGGGCGACGAAGTCCGCCAACTCATCGAGTGCGGGCAGCACTTCATCGCGTGGCCCGCAGGGCAGGTTGAAGATCACCTCACGCACGCCGAGCGACTCGAAGTAGTCGAACTTCCCGTGATCCGGTGTCGAACCGAAAGGGATCACCGCCAGATCGGCCGGATCGCGGCCGGCGGCGGCCGCGGCGTCCCGCAACCGGCGGATCCCCTCACTCAGTCCGCGACCGGCCAGTGGCATCCAACCCGCTCCGTGTTCCACGATCTGGCTGAAGAGCTTCGGTCCGGCCGCACCCCCGAACAGCACCGGTACGCCCCGGCGGTCTCGCCCATCGGTTTGCACCGGCTTCGGCCAGGACCAGGAGCGCCCGAAGTTCACGAATTCGCCATGGAACTCAGCCTCGTCATGCTCCCACAGCGCCTGCATGGCCAACACGTTCTCGCGCGCGACATCGCGACGCCTCCCGAATCGCACACCATGGTCGGTGATCTCATCCTCGTTCCACCCGATGCCCACACCCAGATCGACCCGGCCGCCCGAGAACACGTCCAGCGAGGCGACGGCTTTGGCCGTCACGATCGGATCCCGCAACGCGACCTGGATGACTCCGGTACCCAACCGGATTCGAGTCGTGACCGCGGCCGCGATCGACAATCCGATGAACGGGTCTACGCAGCGGCGGTATTCATCCGGAAGCTCCCCGCCGGGCGGATACGGAGTGCGCCGGCTGGTCGGAATGTGGGTGTGCTCAGGCAACCACAGCGCATCGAGGCCGCGTTCCTCGACGGCCGTCGCCAAGTCCGCCGGGCCGATCGATTCGGCGGTGAGGAACACATGCACACCGAAGCGCATCCCCGCCGGCTCGCCGAGGCCCCGGACAACGGCACGACCCAGAGTGGAGCTGCTCATCTGCTTACCTTCCGTCGACATGAAGAGATGCACCGACCCAAACCGCCGACCGGACGGCCATGGCCTCAGACATCAGCCGTCACATTAGACTATAGGCATTAGATTATGGCTGAGGTACCGCTCGCCCGTGACCGGCGTCGGCCTCGACTTAGCCTGTAGGGAACCCCACAGAGTTCCGGCGGGGATCCCGAGCTGGTGAACAACTATCTGTTCACCGCCCAGACCGCCCTACCCAGTAGGACGTACGGGTGGTCTGGAGTCATGCTCCGCC